>OJNN01001183.1_pt1 | contig 9882 bp, 8 predicted proteins | sample 1597851 | NCBI WGS metagenome assembly OJNN01 (sample SAMN01915222, study PRJEB22387) | human gut metagenome | isolation source: stool | host: Homo sapiens | place: USA | reverse complement strand
GGCGCTGAAAAAGCGGTATGACAGGGTGTTTCGGTGCGAAACGTGCATGGAGAGCGTCATCGAGCAAATTTGATATGCCAAAGCAGGTCGGAAGCGCGATTGCCTCCGACCTGCTTGCTTATGGACTCTTCTTCCACACCACTACGCCCGTCCCCGGCTTGAGCGCATCCGGCAAATCGGGATTCAGCCGCCGCAGCTTTTCCTGCGGCACGCGGTATTCCTTCGCCAGCGTCCACCAGTCCTCGCCGGTCTGACAGTAGCACAGGTACAGCCCGTCGTCCACCTCATCTGCCGCTTCCTCCTGCGCGTCGGTCAACAAGTGCGCACTTTGCGTCTCCACGCCGTCGCAAGTCAGGCGGAGGACGTAGCGCAGTTCCACGCGGTCGGAGGTAATCGGCGCGGCTTCCACCTCATCCGCCGTCAGGGTCAGAATGCTGTCCGGCGCGGCAGAGACGGCAAAGGACGTGCGGAACGGCGCTTCCTGATGCACGGTCACGGGCGCGGTGTTCTCTTCGGTCATGTACAGCAGGGTGATTTCGAGCATCCCCTCGGTGTTCAAGCGGCTGCCCGTGCTCTCCTGCGCGGTCATGATGGGCGTGGCAAACGCGGCAAGCATCCCGCGCACAGGGGGCGTGCCATCGGGCAGGAGCAGCGTCGTCTTGCCGGATTCAGCGGCAGAGGCGCGCCTTTGCCCCGTGCGAATCACCACGTCGCGCCCGGAAAAGGTCAGCGCCGCACCCTGATAGCTGTACGCATCGCGCAGGACAGTCAGCTTCTCCTGCGTGTCCGCCGTCCCCTGCACGCCAAGGAGGACTTCCGCCCGCAGCGTCTTTCCCCCGTCGCCCGCGTCCTGACTGGCGACCGCGACGTCACGCACGGTCACGCGGGCATCAAGCAAATCACCGCTTTCGCCGCTGAGTTCGAGCGTCTGGCTGAACGGCGCCTCATGGTGCGTGACGACAAGCGGCTTGCCGGGCAAATCGCTTGCGTGCACCGCCGAAATGGTCACCGTGCCTTCCACGCCGATTCTGCCCTGTCCGCCCGTGATATCGCTGATTTGCGCCGCCGCGTCCGCGCAGAGCGTCTCGCGCACCTGCAGGCCTTCCGGCAGCTCAAATTCCTCCCGGAGCAGCGTATCCGCCTGTCCGCTGGCGACGGTTCGACGCAGGGCAATCTCCTGCGTGGCGACTTCCGCGCCGCCCGGCGCATTCACCCCTGTGAGCACCTCCAGCGCCTGCGTGGACGCACCGCGGGCATCCAGCTGCACAATCGCGCGCATATTCAGCCGCCCGCCCTGCACGGAGGCATCCACATGCTCCACCCTCGCCTGTGCCTGTACGCGACCTTTCGGCTGCGCGCCCGGCAAATCGCACTGGTGGATAAAGTCCGCCGTCGCCTCCACCACATGCACCTGATTCGGCGCGCCCTGCGTGTAGAGGACGTGGAAAATCACCTTGCCGGAGAGCGTCGCGCGGTCAGCCCCACTTTCGGCGCTGTCCACCACCGCCATCCCGCCCGCGTGCAGGACGTGCGTTTCCTCCCGCAGGCCGCCGGGCAGCGTAATTTCGCCTTCCACCACCGCCTGTGACGCGCCGTGTGCCGTCACCTGCTCCATCGTCACCGTTTCCTTCCGAAGCTGCGCATCCACCGCGTTTTCCTCCTTTCGGTTGTTCGGGACAAGGTATGCGCAATTCTCCCCCGGCAGAACGCGCAAGTTTCATGAAATTCTCATCTTTTGTGCTTTCCTTTTGCCCGGCAAGTGTGCTATAATAGAAAGGGTTGCTGTGTTTTGCGCGGTCACAGTGTATTTTTCAGGCGGCAAAGCGTATTTTTCCGCCGCTTCCCCTTGCGCATCCGCGCCGCTTTCCGGTATAATGACAGCATCCCGCGATTGATTGAGGAGTAAGGAGACTTCCATGAGCAAGTCCAAGAAGAAAAAGGAAACCAAAGCGGTTATCGCCGGTCAGATTGCGTTCTGGGTGTCATTTCTGGGGATTATTTCTCTGCCGATTCCCGGCTTCTGGCGGTTCGTCGGCGGATTTGCCATTGCCTCCGGGCTGAAGAAGCTGATTGAGACGATGGCGACGCCGCTGGATGGGCTGCACACCGAGAATGGCGAGCGCGTGAAGGAAGAGCCGGTGATTCAGGTGGGTACGCCGGAGGATCAGCGCGCAAAGGAAGTCGTCGCCGGCGGGCTGGACTTGCTCAGCCAGATTGCCGCCGAGCGCGAGCAAATTGACGAGTTCGTGATGACACGGCGGCTGAAAGACCTCGATGAATTGGTGCGCAAGATGCTGCAAACAGTCGTCGATGACCCCAATGAAGCCAGCCGGATGCGCAAGTTCATGAGCTACTATCTGCCCACGACGCTCAAGCTCCTGCAGTCCTACCGCACGATGAAAACCCGCGGCGTGTCGTACAGCGAGATGAACACGACGCGCGAGAACCTCATCCACGCGCTGGACATGATTCTGCAAGCCGCGCAGAAGCAGCTTGACGCCATGCACAAGGACGACATGCTGGACATGAGCGCGGACATGGACGTGCTGGAACAGATGCTCAAGCGCGACGGCTACATGGAGAGTGTGCTGTCCGAATCGCTGAAAGAGGCGAACCGGCAGCAGCAGAACGCGTCTGTCCCCTATTCGACGCAGCAGGCGGATTTGCACACATCTGGCACGGCAGCGGCGCGGCAAATGAATCAGGGCGCACCCGTGCTGAAAATGCCGGAGGAGGATATTCCCGAAGCCGACCGGCAGCAGAAGAAGTTCTATCAAAATTAACAATTATCAATATACACGAGGAGGATTTTCCCATGGCTGATCAGTTCCCGATGCTTTCCCTCACGCCGGATGTTCCCGATCCCGTCGCGCCGTCCGCAGCCCCCGCGCAGAGCATTCAGCAGCAGCCCGCCGCCCCCGCATCGACCACAGCTGAACCGCTTGCCGCGCCGACCGCTGCCCCCGCGCAGCCGCAGACCAGCGCCCAAGCGACCGCGCCCCGCCTCGACCAGAGCCAGCTGACCCCCGCCGAGCGCGCCGCGATTGAGGACTTTCTGACCAAGCTGGACATCACCAACCCTGACCATGTGCTGCTCTTCGGCGCGGATGCGCAAAAACACATCAGCGATTTCTCCGAGAGCGCGCTGCAAGCCGTCCGCACGTCGGACACGGGCGAAGTCGGCAAGATGCTGGAAAACCTCGTCGTTGAACTGAAGGGCTTTGAGGCGGACGCGGAAGAACCCAAGGGCATCTTCAAAATCTTCCACAGTGCCGACAACCGCATTGAGCGCATGAAGGCACGCTATAACAAGGCGAATGTGAACGTCGAAAATATCGCGACCTCGCTGGAAGGGTATCAGGCGCAGCTGCTCAAGGACGTTGCCATGTTCGACCGCCTGTACGACCAGAACACGGCGTATTTCCGCCAGCTGACGCTCTACATCATCGCGGGCGAAGAGAAATTGCAGCGCGTGCGCGAGGGCGAACTGAAGGAGCTGATGGCGAAGGCGGCAGAATCCGGCGACGCGATGGACGCGCAAAAGGCGAACGACCTTGCCGCGCAGTGCGACCGCTTCGAGAAAAAGCTGCACGACCTGAAGCTGACCCGTCAGGTATCCATGCAGATGGCGCCGCAGATTCGTCTGCTGCAAAATAATGACAGTTTGCTGGTGGAACGCATTCAGTCCACCATTTCCAACACGCTGCCGCTGTGGAAAAACCAGATGGTGCTGGCGCTTGGGCTGCACCACACGCAGCAGGCGATGCAGGCGCAGCGCGCGGTCACGAACATGACCAACGAGCTGCTGAAGAAGAACGCCGAGACGCTCAAAATGAGCACCATCGAGACGGCAAAGGAATCCGAGCGCGGCATCATCGACATCGAGACGCTCGTGCAGACGAACCAGAGCCTCATCGACACCATCAGCGAGGTAATGACCATCCAGCAGGAAGGCCACACCAAGCGTGTCGAAGCCGAAAAGACGCTCTATCAGATGGAAAACGACCTCAAAAAGAAGCTGCTGGAAACGAAGATTTGATTTTCCCCCAAACCTCCCGGCAGGACGCGAAAAAACGCCCTGCCGGGGTGTTTTGCTTCTTCTACTCAGATGATTTTGCCGAAATTTGCAGTCTTTTGCCACGCTGAATCGTTCTATTGAAAATCCGCTTTGCGCGCCGGAAGGAGGAATCTTCATGCGCATCATCGGTCTGACAGGCGGTATTGCCTGTGGAAAATCCACCATTTCGCTCACGCTGAAATCGCTCGGCGCCACCATCATCGACGGCGATCAGCTCTCCCGCGCGCTGACGCAGCCGGGCGGGCTGGCACTGCCCGCGATTCGCGCGGAATTCGGCAGCGAGGTTTTCCACGCGGACGGCACGCTTGACCGCCGCGCGCTGGGCAGCCTCATCTTCGCCAGCGACGAGCGCCGTCATGCGCTGGATGACCTGATGCAGCCGCTCCTGCGGGAGATGATTGAACGGGAAATCCTCCGCGCGAAGGAGGGCGGCGCGAAAATCTGCGTGCTGGACATGCCGCTGCTCTACGAAGCTGAGCTGGACGGGCTGTGCAACACGGTCTGGTGCGCGTCGCTCCCCCGCGAGACGCAGCTTGCCCGCCTGATGGCGCGCGACGGCTTCACCCGCGAGGAAGCGGAAAACCGCCTGCGCAGCCAAATGGACACGGCAGAAAAGGCGCGCCGGGCGAACGTCGTCATCCCGACAGACGGCACGATTGAAGAAACCGCCGCGCTGATTCCCCCGCTTTACGCCGCCGAACTTGCGAAGGAGGGTTCGCATGGAAAACACACCGCGTCCCAGACGAAGTGACCGCTATCAGGCGCAAACAGCCCCATCCGCGCAGGAAGCGCAGCCGGTGACGCAGCATCCGGTGCAGCCAACGCGGGGCTATCCGCCGCAATCAAATTCACAGAATCCACCGTCCTCGCCTGTGCAGCAAGCCATGCAGCCGCGCTCTGCCGCGCCCGCGTGGTATCAGCAGCAGACAGGGTATTATACGCAGCTGCCGAATCAGCGTCCGCCGCAGCGTCCCGCGCAAATGCCGCCCGTTCGTCAGGCGCAGGCGCCGTATGCGGGCATGAATCCGGCATATTCGCAGCCGCCGCAGCGCCGCACTGCCCCGCTTCCGACGCAATCTGCCATGCCGCATCGGGTGGAATCCGTTCTGGCGGAAACCGCCTCGACGAAAGCTGCCGACCCGAATCGCCTGCCCCTTTGGCTGACGTGGACAATTGTCGGGCTGTGCATCGTGCTGCTGGGGCTGCTGGCGGCGCACTACCTGATGCAGGCGTACCTGACGACGCGCGCCGAAGAGTGGGAAACCGCGCGGCAGAACACGCTGAGCTACTATCACGTCGTCGAGGGCGAAAACGGAAATTCCATCACCTACCAGCCGCTGATTGAGCGCTATGCGGCGGAATACAACCTCCGCCCCGCGTTCGTCGCCGCCATCATCCGCAATGAAAGCTCCTTCCGCACGGATGCGGAATCAAGTGTGGGCGCGCGCGGGCTGATGCAGCTGATGCCAGACACGGCAGAATGGATTGCCGGGAAAATCGGCGACAGCAATTATTCCTTCGACCACCTCTACGACGCGGAAACGAACATCCGCTACGGCTGCTGGTACTTGAATTACCTGTCCAAGCTGTTCCGGGGCGACGCGGTGCTTGTCTCCTCCGCCTATCACGCGGGGCAGACGACCGTCACCCGCTGGCTGAGCGACAAGAGCATTTCGTCAGACGGCGTGACCATCCCCGTAGACAAGCTGCCGGACGGCCCGACCAAACAATACGCAGGGAGAGTGACGACATCCTATGGCATTTACGAAGCCCTTCTCTACCCCAACGAAAGCGCGGAAGCTGCTGGCGCTGCTGATGGCGCTATTGTGCCTGCCCGTGCTGTCCGCGCAGGCGTCGCCAACCAGTGACGCGCTGGTCATCGGCATCCAGAGCAGCAAGACGACGAGCCTGAATCCCCTCTTCCCGGTCGAGCGGGACATGCTTTCCCTCTTCGACCTGATGTACGATTCGCTCATCACCATTGACGACAACTATCAGCCGCAGGCCGGTCTGGCGGAAAGCTGGACGCAGACCGGCAACGGCCGCACATGGACGTTCACGCTGCGGCAGGGCGTGCTGTTCTCCGACGGGACGGAAATGACGGCGAACGACGTCGTCGCGACGGCGAACTACATCATTTCCTGCGCCAAGGACACAAACCTGACGAACAAGGGATACTACGCCAATCTGCGCTACTTCGTCAAGGAAATCAAGGCACGGGACAACTACACGGTGGAGGTGCGCGCTGATCGGCAGTATTACGGCGTGCTGTACGCCATGACATTCCCGGTGCTGCCCGCAAGCGCACTGGAAAGCGCAAATCCCCCCGGCACGGGCGCGTACATGATTACGGCCTTCACGCCCTATTCCAACGGCACGAAGGGCAGCATGACGCTCTCACTGAACCCGTATTACAGCGGCAAGCCGCCGCAGTTCAAGAATCTCTACTTCGACCTGTACGGCAAGGACGCCGACGTGGTAAATGCGTACCAGTATTCCAACGTCGATGCCATATTTTCCCGCTCATTGTCCATTGCGCAGTACAAATCCTCCACCAACACGCTCGCCATCACCTACCGCACGAATCAGCTGGAGTGCCTGCTGCTGAACAACTATCTCGGCTCGATGACGAACAACATGCGCACGGCGATTCGCTCCTGCATCAACATTGATTCCATCGTCCAGTCCGTCTACATGAGCATGGTTGACCGGACGAACACGCCCATGATTCAGGGAACGTGGATGTACAACTCGAACTTGTCCTCCTACTTCCAAGTTGATTTGAACAAGGCGCGGCAGCTGCTGGAGGAGGACGGCTGGTACGACACCGATGGCAGCGGCTATGTGGACAAGCCCAACAAAAACAACGAAGCCGCCGACCTCACCTACAACATCATCACCTACGAAGAGCCGGACAACAGCGTGCGCGTGCAGGCGGCGAACATGATTGCCGACATGCTGGGGCAAATCGGCATCAAGGCGACAGTGGAGACGGTGTCGTACAGCACGATGCAGGAACGCCTGAAAGCGGGCAACTTCCACATTGCGCTGGTTTCCTTCGCCATGGACGTCTGCCCCGACCCCGGCTTTCTGCTGATGAGCGGCAACACCTGCAACTACGTCGCCTACCGCTCAACGACGATGGATGCGCTGTTCAAGAAACTGCGCACGCAGGTCACGCAGGCGGATTACCAATCCGTGCTGTACGACATTCAGGAGCAGTTTGCGAAGGACTGCCCGTTCATCTGCCTATACTACCGCGGCGGCACGGTGTTGACGCGGCGGATGTACACCACCACCCGCGATGTGCGCGAGGGGCATCTGCTGGATGGGATAGAATCGTTCTACGACTGATTGATTCGTGCTTTCTGCGTAGAAGATTCTACTTCATGCGCAGGGATTTCGCCTCTGCGGAGGCGAGGAGGGGGCTTTCCGATCGCCCCCTCCACCCCTTCGGGTGCACACTCCCATCGTTGACTTTTGTTGTTGCAGGGGGAATCACGGAATTTTCCCCATTTCCAGCACTTTTCGCCACAGTTTTTCATCTCCTTTGCCCTGCCGGGTTGATTTCGGCAGGGTTTTGCTATATAATCAGGATGGAATTTTCTTTATAAGGAAGGTACACACATGGACTGGATTGAATTGACGATTCATACCACCACGGCGGGCGCGGACATTGTGTCCGAGGCGCTGATGGCGGAGGGCGCGACCGGCACGATGGTCGAGGATCGCGCGGATATTCCCGACCCCGACAAGCCCAATGGCTACTGGGAGATTATCGACCCGAATCTGATTTCCTCCATGCCGGAGGATGTGCTGGTACACGCGTGGTTCACGCCGGACAGTTCCTTCGCAGACCGGATGCAGGCGCTGCGCAGCCGCTGCGACGAACTGCATCACATGGATTTGGGGCTTGACCTCGGCACGCTGGAAATTTCGACGCTGAATGTTCGTGATGAGGACTGGGCGGAGGTGTGGAAGAAGTTCTACAAGCCGTTCAAGGCGGGGCGTTCGCTGGTGGTGAAGCCGACGTGGGAACATTACGACCCGCAGCCCGGCGACCGCATCATCGAGATTGACCCCGGCATGGCGTTCGGTTCCGGCACGCACGAGACAACCTCGATGTGCCTGGAGCTGCTGGAGGACGCGATGCACGGCGGCGAATCGGTCATCGACGTGGGCACGGGCAGCGGCATCCTCGCCATCGGCGCGGCGATGCTCGGCGCGAAGGACGTGCTTGCCATCGACATTGACCCCGTGGCGGTGCGCGTGGCAAAAGAGAACATCGAGCACAATCACCTGTCCGACCGCGTCCGCGCGGTGGAGGGCAATCTGCTGGCGAGCAGCGATGGCGTGTGCGACCTGTGCGTGGCGAACATCATCGCCGACGTCATCTGCATGTTCGCGCAGCCGCTGGTGGATCACATCGTCCCCGGCGGGCTGTTCATCTGCTCCGGCATCATCAAGGAACGCGAACAGGACGTGGTGAACGCGCTGACCGCCGCCGATTACACGATTCTGGAAACGAAGCGCAAGGGCGAGTGGGTCGCCATGCTGTCCCGGAGGAAGAAGTAATGCACCGCTTTTATGCTGACGGGCTGGGTGAAATCGGCAGCCTTGTCACGCTGTCGGAGGAGGACGCGCGTCATGCGTCCCGCGTGCTGCGGATGCAGCCGGGCGACGCGGCGGAGCTGTTCCTGGACGGTCGTCGCTTTTCCGCCGAAATCGCGGAAATGACGGCGGATGGCGTGACGGCGCACTTGATAAGCGAACTGCCCTCCACCGAGGCAAAATTGCGCATCACGCTTTATCAGGGCTTGCCGAAAGCGGAGAAGATGGAGCTGATTGTACAGAAGGCGGTGGAGCTGGGCGCAGCGCGGGTTGTCCCGGTGGCTATGAAACGCTGCGTCGTGCAGCTCAGCGCCAAGGACGGCGCGAAGAAGCAGGAGCGCTGGCAGAAAATCGCCCGCGAAGCCTGCAAGCAGTCTGGGCGCTGCCAGATGATGGCGGTGGATTCGCCGATTGCCTTCCCTGCCCTGCTGGCGGCGCTGAAAACGCACGAAGCCGCCATCGTCCCGTGGGAGGACGCGCGCGGGTACAGCCTGACCGCCTTCCACCGGGAACATCCGGATATTCGCGACCTCGCAATTGTCATCGGGCCTGAAGGCGGCATGAGCGCGGACGAAATCGCCCGGATGAAAGGCTGCGGCTGCCAAAGCGTGACGCTCGGTCCGCGCATTTTACGCACCGAAACCGCAGGACTTTGCGCCTTAAGCGCCTTGTTCTGCCTATACGGTGAATTGGAGTGAAACCATGAAAACTGCTGCCTTCCACACCCTTGGGTGCAAGGTCAACCAATACGACACACAGGCGATGCTGGAGAAATTCCGCGCCGCCGGCTATGAAATCGTCCCGTTCGACGCGGACGCGGATGTTTACGTCATCAACACCTGCACCGTGACCGGCACGGGCGACAAGAAATCCCTGCAATTGGCGCGCCGCCTACGCCGCGAACATCCGGACAGCGCGCTGATTCTGGCGGGCTGTCTGGCGCAGCGCAAGCCGGAGGATCTGCTTGAAACCGGCGCGCGCCTCGTCATCGGCACACAGCACCGCAGCGAAGTCGTCGAACTACTGGAAAAGGCGCTGCGGGAGAACACATCCATCAACGCCGTCAACGAGCTGAACGCCACGACCCCCTTCGAGCCGCTGACCATCACCTCGCAGGAGGAACACACCCGCGCGACGCTCAAAATTCAGGAGGGCTGCAACAACCACTGCACCTACTGCATCATCCCCAGCGT
>OJNN01001178.1_pt1 | contig 9922 bp, 8 predicted proteins | sample 1597851 | NCBI WGS metagenome assembly OJNN01 (sample SAMN01915222, study PRJEB22387) | human gut metagenome | isolation source: stool | host: Homo sapiens | place: USA | reverse complement strand
TGACCTCCTGTAAAAAAGAAATTATCTTAATTACAAGGGCCGCATTCGCTATAAAAGCAGTAGCGAATGCGGCCGCACAAATTATTCTGCTTGTCAATACTTTTTTTGTTTTCTTAACTTAATGACATTGGCTGCACGCGCAACGGATGCTAAAATCCGCCTTTGGCGGATTAAGCACCGGCGTGTGCAGACAGCCGCAGTGGTGCTTATGTCGGGGTGTTTATGTATTCGTTGGCTGGGTGTTACTGCGAATTATGTTCCGGCGTGGGCTGAAAGCCGCAGTGGGCTTATGTCGGGGTGTTTATGTATTCGTTGGCCGGGTGTTACTGCGGATTATGTTCCGGCGTGGGCTGACAGCCGCAGTGGTGCAAAAAAAGCCGCCATACCGGCTGCAACGCATTGTCCGGTATGACGGCTCAGTGATTATTATTATTATTTGGCAACGACTGCCTCAACCTCAAGCATTACGTCCTTTGGAAGTCTTGCTACTTCCACGCATGAGCGTGCTGGGAAAGGTTCTTTGAAATATGTTGCATATATCTCGTTAATTTTGCCAAAATCATTCATCTCCTTGATGAATACGGTTGTCTTGATTACCTTGTCGATTGTGGCACCTGATGCCTCGATGAGGTTCTTAAGATTGGAGAAAGCCTGATTGGCCTGTTCCTCTATTGTTGCAGGAATAACTCCCGTCTGTGGGTCTACCGGGATGACTCCTGATGTGAATACCATTCCGTTAACCTCGATTGCCTGTGAATAAGGTCCGATTGCTGCCGGTGCCTTGTCTGTGCTGATTACCTTTGACATAATTAAATCAATTCTCCTTTCAAATTCTGTCTATTCCTGAATTCGTGATTTGTATATATTTTTCTTTGAGAAGATGTCCGCAGGCACGCTTAAATGCCGCTTTACTCATCTCGAACTCATTCTTAATTATCTCGGGATCCGTTCTGTCATTGTACGGCAGATGTCCGCCCGCCTTTTCAAGTGCCTTTAAAATAGCCTGTGAATCATCATCTATCTGAAGATATGCCGGAGCGCGTAACGCCAACTCTATCTTGCCGTCAGGCTGGACCTTGGATACCGTTGCTTTAACTTCATCGCCTATGCGTATTCTGCCATAAAGAGCTTTCTTGGGAATGAGACCCTGATACATATTGTCTATTGCGACAAACATACCGAATTTCTCAATGTATTCGTATGCGGTTCCCTTAACGCCATCGCCTGTGTGGTATGCGTCCGTTGTCTTAAGGTACGGATAAATCTTTGTGGTGGCGCACAGTCTGTCGCTCTTGTCAATATAAAGCGCGACCGGATAGGTTCTTCCTTCCTCAACCCTTGAAGTCTGCTCGCTAAACGGAAGCAGGAGATCCTTCTCAAGTCCCCAGTCCATAAATGCGCCGATTTTAGTAAGCTGTTTTACTTTCAAAGGCTTTACCTCGCCGAGAGTTATGAGCGGTTCAAGTGTGGTGGCTATGAGCCTGTCTTTCGAATCCCTGTAGACAAATACTGTCATTGAATCGCCTTCCTCAATATCCGGGTCGGCATATTTGGCCGGAAGAAGCACCTTATCGTCTTCTGTTCCGAGATAAACGCCAAACTCTGTTTTTTTAACGACCATTAAGGCCTGTTTTCTGCCTAATTCTATCATAAATTATTCCTTTTCGTAAATAAATTCTACCACGGCATATGATGTTCCGTCTTCACCACGCAGGTCTGCGATGCACCTGGCATCATCCTTATATACATACGGATGAAATATATCGCCCATGACTGCTGCCTGCCTGTATTCGGCTCTTATCCTGCGCGGCATGTCAACCGCGCCGGTTGCACTCATGAAAGTCCTTATGTATTCGCAGTTATTAACATGCTCATTCGTATCAATCTGCTGGATGTCTACCGGTACGGGCGCATAAGGCGACAGTTCGTCAGTCACTTTAATCTTGCGCGGAAGGTATTCCATATCAAGCTTCGGGCCTATTTCGCCATATGCAGCGCCTTCTTCCTTCGGAATTCTCGCCGGTGAATGTGTGTGTGAATCAAGATATATCCATACCGAATTGGCTTTTACAAGTTCTTCCCCATCATCTGTTGTTATCAGGAAATTACGGCTTCCGAAAAATCCCTTGAACTCATACGGTATCGTCGTTATATTAATATTTTCAAACAATTTCGGTGTTCTTATAATATCCGCCTGCCATGATGCGAGAAACCAGTATCCCTCCGCTTTGGACGCGTTGGTCACGCCTCGTCCGCACAGTTCCGAATGAACCATCGTACAATCCTGGAAATAATTAATAAGCGCATCAGGAGTGATCAGTCCATTGTGGTCTGCTTCGCTATATCTGACATGGCTATTCATTGTATACATATCTGTTTAATCCTTCCGTTTTCTCGTATTTATGTGTAGTATAGCACTATTTTCTGCCCAAAACAAGAAAAAGCACGGCAGCGTTTTACCTTACGGCACTCCTTACCGAATTCCAGTAACTTAAATAACTGCCTGAATACGACCGGATTGTATAAGTGTATTTGACACCCTTGGCAGCAGTGGTATCAGTAAAGCCGGTTGCACTTGCATTATTTATTTTGGCAATACGGGTCCAGCTGCCCTTTCCGGTTTTACGATATATGATGTATCCTGTTGCATAAGGACTTTTATTCCACCTGATATTTATTCCATATCGTGACGTAGCCACTGACTTAAGCGTTGGATTGTTAAGTCGTCTGATTGTCTTATAATTATGCCAGTCGCTTAACAGGCTGCCTTTAAAGGCCCTGACCGTATAATCGTATGTGACTCCGGCTTTAGCACTTTTATCAGTATAAGATAATACATTCTGGCCATTGATATATGCAATACGTTTCCAGGTTCCGCCCTTGCTTCTGCGGTAAACAATATATCCTCCGGCACCGGCAGAACGGCTCCATTTAATCTGTGTTCCTCCTGTAGCATTTAATGCAGACTGCACCGTCGGGTCGGCCAGGCGCAGTATCGTCCCAGGATTACGCCAACCGCTCATTGATGTGCCTGAATATGCTCTTACGGTATATGTATACGATATCCCGGCCTTCGCCGTGCGGTCAATATACGATGTCACATTGCCATGCTTAATGTTGGCAATTCTTGCATAAGTGCCGCCCGGCGTTTTGCGATACAATATATATCCTCCGGCACCGGCCGTACGGCTCCATTTCACTTCAATACCCGATGTTATATTGGACAGCGATTTAACTTCCGGGTATCCCAGTCTTGTAATTACAGCCGTAGAACTCCAGTCGCCGGTTATCTTCCCATACATTGCGCGTGCCGTATATGTATATGTTACGCCGTTTGTTACGGCGGTGTCGAGAAACTGTGTAGTTTGTCCCGAATCTGTAACACAGATACGCTTCCAGCTTTTACCCGGCGATTTTCTGTAAATTATATAACCCGTTGCCTGTCCGACCGGATTCCACCTGACATTAATACCTTTAGCTGTATTCTCTGCAGCCTTAAGAACCGGGTCTTTGGGCTGTATTATGACAGGGAAGCCAATTTCTCCCATGTAATTGCCAATTCCGTAAGCGCACAAATGGTAGTATCCCGTCATAGAAGATGTATCAATGTTATCAACTGTATAATCAACATTTTCAATCAGTTTTGTGTTATTATATGTTATACTTATATCCGGATGGACCACACCACTTTCAATATAATACACATATTTTGCCTTAACACCGGCATCCCGTATATCGATCTTGTCAGTTGGCGAAAAATTAAGTCCATTCTCTGTGGCATAACTTTCCGCATTTCCTCCGGCAGGTCCGCGCAGTGTGATTTCGTCTTTTCTTTCGGTATAATTCTCTGAATACGGATCAAAATCGGTTATACTGATGTACTGTGATGACACTCCGCCAAATTCCAGCACTTTCAGCCTTGATTTATCCAGATGCATATCGCCTGATATTCCGCCGGTACCGTTTTCAAATACTATTTTGGAGGCTTTATTGAATATTTCGGGCAGGCCGTCACTAATTGACCCGAATCCGTAAAAAACAAGGCTGTCCTCCGTCACGCGGTACCTGAGTTTATCCCGGAAGACTCCCTCACTCACATCTGTTACAGTCACTGTAAACGGAATTTTTTCTTTATCCTGGCAGCAGATATAATGTTCGATCACATAGAGTTCGTTCTTATCCAGATATATATATCCGTCGCCTGTTGATTCATCGATAAAAAGCGGTGTCACAGGATCATAATCAAATAATTCATCATCTCTGTCACATTCCATATGAATTCTGTATATTCCGGTGTGCGGCGCCCTGAACAGGATTTCATCGTCCTCACCATACACTCCGTAAGCTCCTTTGTACGGCGCATTAAGTTTCACCTCATTAAAACCGGGATGATCTGCCGGAAAATGTATATCCTGTGTATATCCCACGCTTGTGAGCGCATAACGACCTATCCGGCTTCCATTGCTTATATCAATTGTTGTTGCGGCAGGATTATACATAATCAGCCAATCGCCACTTTCACTTTTCAGATATAATGAGCCTCCCTTATATGTAAAAATATCACTTTGCACATCTATATCGGTAAGACTTTTGCAATAAGCGAACGTTCCGGACGTCACCTCCCGCACCGATGCCGGTATGTTAATGTGTTTAAGCGAAACACACCCCATGAACATTTCATCGGGAATTTCCGTCATTCCCTCCGGCAATGTTACCTTACGAAGTGATGTACAGTTTTTAAATACTGACATGCCGCAAAAGACATTCTCCGGCAATGTCACCTCGGTAAGGGCACAGCCGCTGAATGCTTCTGAGTCTATTGTATCAAGGCCGGCCGGAAAATTGATTTCCTTAAGCTTATCACAGCCGGAAAATGCATACATATTGATCCTCTCAATACTTTCGGGAAGAATTACCCTGCGGATTTTATGATTATCGATAAATGCATCCCTGCTTATTGATGTGACCTTCCTGCCGTCTATCATTTCCGGTATCTCTATAGTATCGTTTTGTACATCACAGCCCGCTATTTCGGCGGTGTTGCCGTAACTCTCATAATACCTCCAGCAGCCGCTTTTTATTATGGTATGTGATACTACAGGTACTTCATATGAGATTCTTTCGCCGTAGCAGACGATATCTACATAATTAGCTTCTTCCTTGATTGTATCGCTGTACCACTCAACATATATAGCTCTTTTATGGTCAGTATCGTCCCGGTAGCAGTCCCAGCTTCTGTCATAAGTAAATTCCCGGGTGGTTCCATCCTCAAAAAGCACTCTGATTCTTAATCCCGTCAGGGCGATTTTGGTCTCTCCGATATAATATTCCCTGTCAGGTGCATTACAGACAGAAATTTTCTCCACCTTGTCGTCATGGGCAACCATAATATTATTCACTCTTGTATATTCACCGATGAAAAAATAATATTTTCTGCCGGCAGTAAAACGATATGTTTTTCCGTAGCACATTGTATTATATAAATCAAGGTTACAGGCAGCGCCGCCCTCGTACAGCTTGTTTAAATGCTCATCATACACTGTGTAATCGCCGTAATAATCATATCTCATAATATAATTTCCCGTCGCATCCGGTGTGAATTCATACAATGCGCCCGGTACATCATTTATATTTACGCTTTGTTTCTCAGTAAGCCTGACAACCGGTGACACGTCAAACGACACTGTCACCCTGCTGTCATACCTGTCCTCGACAGGCTGCACTCCGAAATATCTTACCCTGCCCTTGGGAATAAGACGGCTGACATTCTGTATCTCACTATCCGTCTGTGTGCTTCCATCATAAAGAATAAAATAATTCTCGTCTTCCTTTGAAACCGTATAAAACTGCTGCTTATCCGATATCAGGAAAAAATTATACTGTCTGCCCCTTGTCCATGATACATCACAGACCTCTCCCGCTTTTACGGCTTTGCATCCACTTATATCCGGCATATCTATGCTTTCAACATCCCGGCATTCATCAAAAGCTTCCTTCTGGATGTATTTCGTGCCCTCCCAAAGCTTAATCCGGCCGCTCTGCAGGCATCTCATAAGTGTGCTGTTGCAGTACAAATCGCCGTTATGTATACTGTATTTCCGGTTCCCATCAGCCACCTCTATTGTTTTCAGCTTGTCAAGACCACAAAAAGCAAACTCTCCAATATCATATACCGATGCCGGAATTGTTATCTTTGTTACATTATTGCATGAATTAAACGCATAGAAACCTATTTCGTATAACCCTTCCTGTATGTTGATTTCGGTATCATCTATGCCCGCATAATAATATAAAGTGCGGTAATCTTTTGAATAGACGGAATTGTATACGGATGCAAGTTTTTTATTATTTTTGTCTATTGTTACCTTTCTCAATGCATGGCAGGAATCAATTGTTATTTCCTCAAGACTTGCCGGAAGTGTAAGCGTATTAACCGAATCACAATTTCTGATTGTAAGATTTTTAATGTTTTCTCCGACCGTCACACCTGTAAGTCCATCACAGTCACGGATTTCTATAGTATTGATTGTTTTTCCGTCATATTTCTCGGGCACGGTAAAATCACCATTTAAGCCGCCCATAATGCATATTCCGTAATTATTACCGGATATCGTTGCATAAATCTGGCTTCCGGGCAAATCCCCGGCTGATATATCACTGCCTTTTGCAGCAGCCCTGGCCGGAACCGGCTTAACCCCGGTCAAAAAAACAAGCAAAGCAAGCACTAACCCAATATTTCTCTTTAATCTTCTCATCTGCTGCCTCCCATCTTAAGATCTGACATCTCAACATTAATCGTTTTATAAGTATCCATTATTTTATTGTTTACGGATAGTCCCTTTCCCGCATTAATGCATAATTCCATCTGGGCATTTTCCCCTGTCATATAATACAAAACTTCCAGTGCCGCCCTTCCGGTCTCGTAACTGCATTTACCGTTAATACATAAGCCGCTCCTGATTATGATACTGTCTTCTCCGGCGTCGTTTTCCTTAATCGCATATCTGCCGGCCATTTCTTTCTGAATATGGCTGTAATCGTCGGTTGTTCCCATATAGTAATCCGCTTTACCGTCCACGAAATCTTCGAGACTGTCAGTATATTGGTGTTCGTCCGTCTGCTCCGACGTATTGTAATATATTATCTTGGCAGAAAATGTTACCGGCAGAATATTTTCTTCGAGATATTCATCCATAAAAACTGCATAATCTTCTCCGTCTAATCTGTCCTCAAGGGAAGCAATGTTTTTACGGTTCCGGTCATCCTTGCCGTCAAGCGGTACCGCATCATATATATCCGGTCCGTTTCCGTATGCAAAAGCCTCCGTTATCTTCGCCGCATATTCGGATTCATCAATTATCTTCATCCGGACCGATATCTGCGGATATTCTTCCTCAAAAACTGAAAGCATAGCGTTTACCGTATCCTCCGAATAGATATCATCCGGAAGCCATATATCAAGTTCTCCTGCTTGTATTATATTATTCTTTCTGATCGTATTAAGTATTATAACCGTACCTATTGCACAGACAGCTGCTGCAGCTGCTGCGATATAAGCTGCTGTTTTTTTCCGGCGTGCTGCCTTTTCCGCCTGATGCACATTGTTAAGAACAGTTCCTGATATAAGGTATTTTTTCATTGCCCTCGCCGAGCGCACCCTCAGCTGCGGTTTCAGAGCCAGTGCCCGCATAATAAGTCTGCTGATATTATCCGGGATATCAGCATTGATATCGCTCGGTCTGGGAAGTGAATCATCTATCATCCTGTCCGTGGCTGCATCCGGCCGGATGAGTGTAAGCATTTCATAGAAAACCGCTCCGACAGCATATATGTCCGAGCGCGGCCTTACCGTATCTCCGTAATATTGTTCCGGCGGCGCATATCCCTGTGTCAGTTCTATCGCATCGCTTTCTGTTTTTCCGGATTTGCGGGCAAGCCCAAAATCAAGCAGGCGTACCACTCCGTCCCTTCCAACATAAATATTGGCCGGCTTTATGTCCCTGTGGACAATTCCGGCTGAATGAAGCACTTCAAGACCGTTAAGCACATCGGTAATTATCCGGACTGCGTCTTCGGTCTGAATGAACTGGTTATTCTGTTTGAAATCGTCTATGTATTCTTTAAGGCTGGTTCCGTCTATATACTCCATCACATAATATGCCGTATTGTTCATTTCGAAAAATTCATATACATGCGTTATATTGGGATGATCGTTAAACCTTGCCATATTGCGTGCTTCCGCAAGAAATCCCTCAATATTCTTCCTGTATTGCATCTTAAGTGACTCGTCATACAACACGACATCATTGTTCTGGCGATCCCTGCATACCATATGTGCCGGGAAATACTCTTTGACCGCAAGTATCCTGTCCGTATTCCTGTCGATTACTTTATATGTTATTCCATAACCTCCCATGCCGAGTATATCCGTTATCTCATATACAGCATTAAGGATGGTTCCTTTATCAAGACAGCAGTCCATATCATTATCTCCTGTTTCATTAAACCACAATAAGCCTGATGATGTTCCTTCATCAGGCTCTGTTGCTATATTAATTTAAAACCATTTTCTATATCCGATATATATATTATCGTTCCGCCGGGAAGTCTGGTCTGTGTATCCTTGGCAAGTCTGGTTCCGTTACCTAAAAAAGTGCCGTTGGATGACTTGTCCTCAACAATATACTGGCCCGCCTTTGCGTCATACCTTATCGTGCAATGTATTCTGCTCACTTCAGGTGATGACAATACAATATTCGCTTCATAAGGCGACCGTCCTATTGTAATAACTTCATCCGGCTGCATATCGATTACAGCTCCCGCATAAATGCCCCTGATTCCTTCAACTCGCCCTACAAACGCGTTATTTACAGGCATTCCAGGATATTCCTTTCTTCTACCCCCTCCCCTAAAATTTATGCTCATGATTCAGTCTGTCTGCGGATATATCATCTGCTCTTAAGTCTGTACCACCGTTCTTGATTGGTGATGTGATTATATCTTTATAGTCAGCTTTACCGGTGCAATGCGGACATTCTTTGTATACGTCGGCATCGTAATAATGTCCTGAATCGCATTTAACAATCCTCATATTTTCCCTCCGGTTATCAGTTTTTCTTCTTAACCAGCTTATAATTACTTCGTCCTATTCGGAATACATCTTTCTCATACAGCAATCTCGGCTGCTTAAGCAGCACATCATTCACATATGTGAGTGAACCAGCTGTCGGTACTATCGTGAACTTATGCTTATTTACATCATATACTATTGAGCAGTGATTGTCACGCGTTATTTGCATATCATCAGCAAGACATATGTCCATCTGGTACCCTGTACCAATTCTGTTCACTCCCTCATGAAGAGGGTATTTTCTGCCCTCACCTTCGCCGAAAATACAGATAATTTCTCCAACGCTTCCTATTGAATCTGCATCAGCTTTACATATCGGACATTCATTATCATGCTCTTTATCATAATAATGTCCGTTATTACACTTGACTAACATATTTAGCCTCCTTAAATATAACTTAGGTGTCTGTTAATTATTTCCGTTACTGCCTTATATCTTGAACGGCTTATCTGAATTGTCTTCCCGCCGTAAAGCAGAACTCCCTCTTTAGTTATTTTCTTAACTTTGTCTATATTGACGATATAACTCTGGTGTGTCCTGACAAAATTAGAACGCAGCCGCCCTTCAATATCGTCGAGTTTGGAATAATATGTTCCATAACTGTCAAAATAATGAACATTAATTACCCTTTTCTGACTTTCAATATAATATATATTTCTGGTCATTATGGTTGTAAGTCCTTTCCTGCTGTCAGCACACCCTAACGTCAGCAGGTCCACCTCCTCTTCATCAATCATTGAAACCAGCTTATACAATGAATCCCTGAGATAACCATCATTATAAGGCTTCGT
>OJNN01001173.1_pt1 | contig 9955 bp, 9 predicted proteins | sample 1597851 | NCBI WGS metagenome assembly OJNN01 (sample SAMN01915222, study PRJEB22387) | human gut metagenome | isolation source: stool | host: Homo sapiens | place: USA | reverse complement strand
ACGATTTATATCAATGACATGTATAAGAAGTATCAGGACTGTGGTGATCTTGAGGTGTCACATCATTGACAAATGTACATCGCCATGATATGATTTGAGAAATATATATATTTTTTGTCGGAAGTGTAGAGTTTTTTGTCGGATACTTTTCTAAAATAAATAAGCTATTACATCTTTATGAAGGTGTTTCAGCATTTGGCACAAGGGGTTATCGCAGAAAGACCTATTTTTTGCAATAACTCAAGTAGAAATGAGGTGAATATCGATGATGCAGCAATTGTATAAATTGACATATGTCAAAAATGGGGGGGGGTAGAAGCCTACTGACCGTGAATGACGCTCAGGAGAGAATGACAAAAGGAGGACTTTATGAATATTATCAAACATAAATATGGCAAACGAACGGTATCTCTGCTGCTTGCGGTAATTTTGGTGCTATGCCCTTTGCAGGTTAGGGCGGCAGATAACAAGCCAACCATCGAAATTGGTGACTACATTCAGATGGGTACTTATGGGGGAGTGCCAATTGTGTGGCGTTGTGTAGCGAAGGATAGCAATGGGCCATTGATGCTTTCGGATAGAGTATTGTGTGATTACATGCCCTATGATGCAAAAACCAACAAAAATGCCGAAACAGGCTCGCACCGGCGCAATAGCTGGAGAGATAATTTTGGTTCTAACCACTGGAGAGACAGCAACATACGTTCTTGGCTCAATTCCAACGCTGAAGCAGGAAAAGTGAAATGGCTTTGCGGAAATCCGCCAACAGAGGATTCTGTCTATCCTAAAACGGCAGCATATGACCAAAAGGAGGGCTTCCTTCGCAGCTTTCGTTCGGATGAGCTGGGAGCGATTCGAACGGTGAAGCAGCGTTCTATCGTTTCCCATCCGGAGTATACGGCAGGTTATATCGACGCAGCCGGTGTTGATCTTCCCTATAACACCACAATTGATACGGTAGCGGATGGGTATGACAGTGCCCATTATGAATATATTTGGGATAGAGTTTTTCTGCTGGATGTTCAGCAGCTCAAAACGGTTAATGATAACCTGAACGGCTACCATATCGCAAAAAACAGAAGCGGTGTAGCATGGAACTATTGGCTGCGTACACCGATTACAACCTGTAACCATGATATGCGATTTGTGACCCCTCAAGGGAATATTTTGCGTGACGCACCCTATAAGGGATATTACGGCGTTCGTCCTGCCTTCTATCTGAATACGGAAAATTACACCGTATCATCCGGCACAGGACAGAGCGCACAGGACCCCTATGTTGTTTCCGCACCGGATGCGCCGGATGACAGCATTGGCATATCCGGCGCTGTGCGAGAGGATGTGAATGGTGACTGGAATGTGAACACGGATGAGTATCTACAGCTGGAGATGAGTACCCTCTACACTGAGGATCCTGCATATGCAAATGTAACCGTACCGGTGTATACAATCCAGAAGCCTCGCAGCGATAAGGAGAACATGGTGATTGTGTACTGCGCCGAGGGCTACACCAAAAGCCAGCAAAAGCAGTTTGTCGAGGATGTAAAAAAGCTGTGGGGGGAGGTATTGCAGATAGAGCCATATCGCAGCATGGCGGATCGCTTTAATGTCTATGCACTCTGCACGGCATCGGTGGATGGCTATGGCGGTACCAGCACATTTTTTGCTGCGACCGCCAAAGGAGGAATTTCTACTAACAAAGGGAACTGGCGCAACCATGTTTTGGAGCGCATCATAGGCCCTGCGTTTATCGAGAAGATTCATGACGCACATATTCCTAATGAAACGCATCCAAACGAAAACACGATGGATCATAATTATAGACAGTATGATTATGTGTATGAAAATATCAACCAATTCGTTGTGTTGGCGAATAGCGGTGAGTATTTCGGTGGCTCTCATGATAATAAACAATATGGTATTCACTATATTGTTGCGTCAGCGAGAAACGCATATTCTGCGTTTACCCAGCGGCATGAACTGGGACACGGTCTGTTCCATCTGGGAGATGAATATAATTATAGCACTGTTCCTGTAGATGAGTGGAATTACACTACATCACTGAATATGACTGCAACAAAAGATCCCACGAAAGTGAAGTGGAAGCAGCTGCTTGGCTTCCGTAATACCTATACCTGCCCGCATCTTGACTACTATCCTTATACCTATAATTCCAGCAGGGATTGTCTGATGCGAGAGACCTTTCAGAATGATTTTTGCGATGTGTGCAAGCTACAGGGCATAAAGGTCATGAGTCAGCTCATTACAAATCCCCCTGCGCTTTATGTGGCTGTTCCTGAGGTGAAAAAGTATATCGGCGGTTACAGAAATCCCACAAAAGATCCTTCTGCCTTTGAGGCAGCGAATTCCTCCGCATATGCGAGCTATCAAAATGACAGGAATAGCCGTCTATTAAGCGGCGGCAGTAAAAACAGCTTTGATTATAGCAGCATGAAGGGGCAGCAGGTTGAGCTGCGCACCATTATACAAAATCTTTCGAATACCCAAGCGAAGACTGTGACCCTGCGCCTGTGGGTGGAACATTCCAACGGCGAAAAAGCGGTCACGACAGATGGGGAGCAGGTTTTCACTACGCAGGAGTTTGACATCCCTGTTTGGAAAGAGAAAAGCAAATTCTGGACAAAGGGTGCGTTGGATTACGAGGGCAGCGACTTTAATTCCGGCCTTGTCAACTGCTCTCTGGTTTACACGATTCCGGAGAATGCCATTCTGCAATCCGGCGATACCATCGGCTTTGAGATTGTAGATCATGCGACAGGCGAGGTATTGGCTGATGATGATACGGAGCAGCAGCGCTATGTCAATGTCACCATCCAATATCAGCTGGAGGATGGCACAGATGTTCCAAACACCATGCCGACTACCTTTACTGTTCCGGTAGGCAAAAAGGTTGATTGGCAGCCGCCGCAGGAACTGCACGGCTACACTTTTGTTAAAGCGGAGGGGATGGAAAATGCTGTCCCGAACAGTGGTATGACGATTCGTTATATTTATAAAAGGTCTGAGGAACGCCCCGAGCCGCCGGTGACAAAAAATTATACGGTGCAATACAATTGGGGCTCTGTATTCCCGACAGGCGCAACGCTGCCGCTAAATAGCAGCTCCTATTCGAGTGTGCAACAGGCGAAGGCGGCTGTGGATAAGAAATATACCTCCACAACACGCATTCAGGCACAAAAGGATGGTAAAAACGGCACATGGGCTTTTTCGGGCTGGGATGCCGGCAACCTAAACGGCACAACCGTGGTATTCCGTGGAAGTTGGAGTTTTACGGCGGATACAGCGCCGATAACGCCTCCGAGCGGTACAGCAAGCTACAAGATTACCGCAACGGCAGGTATCGGTGGAACAATCTCTCCCGGTGGCACGACAACGGTATCTGCCGCAGGTCAGCTTACATATACAATCAAGGCGAACGAAGGATATTATATTGCGGACGTAAAGGTGGATGGTTCGGAAGTGACAGCAACCACAAGCTACACCTTTAGTGATGTGAATACTGATCACACCATAGAAGTTACCTTTAAACAGGAAAGCCAGACACCGGATGTGCCGGATGTGATTGCACCAAGCATAACCACACAGCCTGGAAATGCGACAGTGAAGGTAGGTGAGACTGCGTCCTTTACCATAGCAGCAAGCGGTACAGATCTTACCTATCAGTGGCAGATAGACAGAAATGATGGGAAAGGATGGGTAAACATTGACGGTGCAACGGCAACGAGCTATACCACATCCACAGTCAATATAAGCTGCAACGGATTTAAGTATAAGTGTGTTGTTTCAAACAGCGCAGGAAACGTAGAGAGTAATTCCGCAACATTGACCGTACAGGATGCGGGCGGTTCCGATAATCCTGACACACCGAATAACACCTATCAGATTATTGATGGAGCAAACAGTAGTTGGACGCATGACAGTGATGGTAATATCACCATCCGGGGTAACGGAGACTTCTCCAAGTTTACCGGAGTTAAGGTGGACGGAAATTTGATAGACAGGAGCAACTACACTGCAAAGGAAGGCTCTACCATTATCACACTGAAAGCTTCCTACCTGAATACACTTTCGGCAGGAACCAATACAGTTGAAATCCTTTGGACGGATGGTTCTGCAAGCACCACATTTACCATCAAAGCAAATACCTCTGATAACAGTAATAACAACCAGAATGACAATAACAATAGCGATTCCTCTGATGACAAGCCATCGAGTGGAACTGATAAGAAGGATGTGACTGCACCTAAAACCGGGGACAACACACCGAGTGTATGGCTGTTTATACTATTAATTCTTTCCGGAACGGGATTGATTATTACCGTAAAGAAACGCAGAGAAAATTTGAATTCATAGAAACGATAGTTAAAAAATAAAACGAGAAAATAACCATGGAGAAGGCGGGCATGTATGTCCGTCTTTTCTTCAAAGAAAACACAACAGGGAGTGTACGCTGCGGAAGAGGCGAAAGAAAAGACACAGACGGAATCAAAGCAGAAGGCGTGTATGGGAATGGAAATGGAAATTTCTTCTCAATCAGGTAAATCCTAAAAATGCAATGCGCTCATTTGGAACATTTGTTTCTAAGATTGATTGGTCGAAGTCAGATTCCTTAAGAGAACTGTTTAGACCATTTGAGCATCTTGGGACAGAAAAGATATATGCTTTATAGACATAAAAAGCAAGATTGAATAGCAACCCTCCCAAAGTTGCGCGTTTGCAACCAATGTTTTCTTTACTTTCAGCCACCTGTCGGTATAATTTTGAGTATAAATTGAATTGGAGGTACTTATTTTGATAGGTGACAATATTAAGTTTTACAGAAAAAAGAATCAGCTTACACAGGATGACATTGCTGAGGCATGTAATGTGACAAGACAGGCGGTGTCGAAATGGGAGAACGGGGGTTCACTTAGATAAAGATACCACATCAATCCCACGCTGACTTTTGCTCAACCGATACAGCCGGAGGGCTGGATAACAAGAAAAGGCGGTATGCGCCCCGTGGAGGGGTAGCGTACCGCCTTTTCTTGTGGGGGTTTCCAAAGGGGGCAACGCCCCCATTTGGCACACGACTTTGCAAAGCAAAGTGTAGTGTGTTATACGCTCTGTCGGCGTTGCCGTGAAAATGCCGTTGCCGCCGGGGAGGGCAAGGGCATTTGAAGCGGCAGGAAAACAGGGCTGTGCTTGCGTGGCGTAGAGCCGTAAGCACAGGTCTGGTTTCAACAGCAGACTGGGCGTATATGAAAGCCCCCGTCCCTCGTCCTACGCTCCGACTTGTGGACAAAGTGTCCCGAAGTTGTGGCCACACTCCCGGAAAAGTAGCAGGACAGCGGGCAACCGTCAAGGCTGAAATGAACGGGTTTACACCCGGCCTTGACCGCCACCCGCCGTCCCGCTGGATGGGTGGACAAGGCGGCCAATCCCTCAAAGTGCTTGGCCGCGCTCTTTCTGATTTTGAGGTATTCAGTTTTTCAAAATTGAATAATCAAAATAAATTTTTTTGATTGAAAAAATTTATTTGTTATCATCTTCAATGACATATTTTTTCTTTTGCCGAATCACATAATTACTGATTTTTTCATCATATAGTGGATACTGGTAATCCAACTGGCATGCCACTTCTGACGAAACCTCCCGGAACAATGCCATACATTGTTCAAAGGATTCCCACATATGGGGATAGGAATCCATATTATAAGTGGACATAAGTCGTTCCCACAATTCCTCTGGGACATATTGCTTCATAAATTTATAGTTTTTTCCCAAACTGAAATGAAATCCCTGTTTGATACCAATCAGCCAGGAAATCATGCGAAGCAATTCTTTTCGTACTATATCATTCATATGGTCAATAGCAAAAAGAATTTCTTTGCGGCATAAGCCCTTTACTACATATGTTGTAGTATTCCAAAATTCATTACAGCAATCGTCAAACATTCTTTGAGTAGGCTTCTGCAAGTGGTAGTCTATATCCGTTGGTATTGGCGGCTTTACGATACGGTTGTCTTTATCCAACAGTAACTTTACCAGTTTATCCCATGTAAAATACTCGTCTATCAGTTCCAGCGGCAGCAAAGTTAAATCTATCTTAACATCATCAGTAAACAGCATTAAATATGAAAATCCCTTTTCTACAGCTGGAAATAATTCCATATCTTCCGGCTTTTGCAGAATCAACCTTTCACCAAATATATCTAGCCATTTATCATCACTTGTGAAGCTGTCCATATCCGTAACAAAAAAAGTAATATCAAAATCCTGAAAATCATCAGGCGGAATATTTGTATTTGTTCTAGATCCTTCCAAAGTAACCATGCGAATGCGTTTGTCTGTTTTTGCAAAATTCAAAACAATATCATAAACTTCCTTTTCTGATCTCATTTTTATCTCCTCCAATTATTGAAATAGGTGTGAAGCCATTTTAGGGCTTTCCCGCCTTGATTGCCCATCAGCAAGGACGGGCGGGGCTGTCAACGGCGGCGCATTTATGCGCCGTTCATCTTGACCGTTGACTGGCTCGGTTGGCTTTGCTATCTCCCCGATAAAAATTAATTAGTCGGGCTACTTCGGCAATTCGCTTTCTTCAACTGGAACTGCTTCAAGGTCAATATTAGACCAATAAGAGCCAATATCTGAACTTGTAAAATATTCAAAATTGCCCGTGGAGGATTTCAGCTTTCCGTTCTTGACTCCATTACAGACATAAATCAGTTCGTAGTTTGTTCCATCTGAAAGGTTAAATCGAAAGCTGGTCACATCTGCCCCTGTGGTTTCCTCAACTTGTTTGTCTTTCAACGATAAGTCCTCAAACATATCATACAAGCCCGTTATATCACTTTCTGCAACGACTACTTTCTTTTCCGCTGATACAGGTACTCCCGCATAGTGGTACATTTCAATATTCTCAACATCTCCAACCTCAAAGGGAAAGTCGATATTAACCGTTTCTCCGTTACAGCCGACCAGCCCCATTATTAAAATCAGCAAGGCTATCAAACCTATCGCTTTTTTCATATCATCGCACTCCTTTGTCAAGTAGGATTTTGTCGCTCCCTTACTTTCTACCCCGTTGTGGCTTTGGATTTTTCAGTAAATCCGATTTCTGTGCAATCTTTTTCAACCACTTCTTTTCTTCCTCTGACAGTTTCCCATAGTTCAGCTTGAGCCGCTTACAGATAAATGCCATAGCCGCCTGTTCCGGGTCGCTGTCGGGACTGGCAGTTTCCTCGGCGGTCTGTAAGAAATCTTCCAGTGGGTTGTCCTCCGGAACGCTGAAAAAATCGTCCTTATGGGCTTCCCGCAGGTCGAGGGCTATCTTGTTTATGTCCTGCTGTATCACATAGCGGCAAAAGCTGTCGTCGTCAATATGGGCGGCGATAAGCTGTCTTAACTGCGGGTCGGTCAATCCGGGATTGTGTTGTTTCATAATCGTTGCACTCACAGCGTCCACAATGGCGTTTGCGCTCTGCACCTGCTTTCCCGCTACGCCGTTCACATAGATTTCAAGGTCGGCCATGAGCCGGGGAAATTCCGGGTGGGTCGCCAGTTCACACAAAAGAGAATTGTCCACCAACCCGCTTTTCAATAGTTCAATCATATCGTCACTCAAACACAGGTCTGCAAGATCGGCGTTTGGGTGATTTTTTGTTTGAGAACGGCCCAGCAGATAATCAACGGTCACTTCATAGAACTTCGCCAACTCAATAAGGGCATAGTGGCTGATGTCTTTGAACTTGTCCCCCTCATAACTGCCCAAAGCAGACTTGGAGAGATGGGTCTGCTCCGCAAGCTGCTCCAGCGTCAAGCCACGCTCCACACGCAGGTCTTTCAATCGTTCTTGTATGGATAGTTCCATGCTCTCCCTCCTTGTCTGCCAGATAAATTAGGATTTATCATTCTTCCTTATCCTCAATTTCTCGCTCAAAAATTGAATATTTCCAATCATCAGTTCCAGAAATCAATCTCCACCCTTGCTTACCATATTCATTCAGCTTAGCAATATATCTGTCTAACTTAACATGAACATTAAACGAAGGCTCTGCGCTTAAATCTACGGTCATATACTCATATCTTTTCATTTCTAATCTCCTTTTCAACTTCCAATTTGTCACTCTGTACTTATTATTTTACCACAATTCCGAGAGCGTGGAAATAGCCTGTTTTTTAAGCCGATTTCCTACCTTTCGGATATACGGGACGGACGGTCATTTAGGTGTAGACTTATGGTAGTTCATCGATGGACAGCACCTTGAAAACAGAATGACCGTCCGAAAAAGGATACCCCGGCTGGGGAAGCACCGCAAGGAGCTGGACTTCGGGACAAGTTGTCCCGAAGTTGCGGGGAACGTGCCAACGCCGGAACACGCCGCAGGAATGGGGCAGGAAACCTTTTCGGGGAGAACGGCAACAGAAAGCAAAATGGAGGGAACGCATGAGAGATAACCCCTATAAAGACTTGCCGCCACTGGAACGCAGGCCGGACGGTTCCCTTTACCGCATGACACCGGCGCAGAGAAAACAGGCGGCCAGCCTGATACGCCGGGAGTGTTGTTGCCGTGAGGACGGCAACTGCATTGTCCTTGATGATGGGGACACCTGCACCTGCCCGCAGACGATTTCTTTCTCGGTCTGCTGTAAGTGGTTCCGCTGGGCGGTCTTGCCGCTGGACGGGACGCTGGAAGCGGAAATTTTCCGGGATAAGGACTTGAAACGCTGTGCGGTCTGCGGTGGCGTGTTCGTCCCCAAATCCAACCGGGCAAAATACTGCCCCGGCTGTGCCGCCAGAGTTCACAGGCGGCAGAAAACAGAAAGTGAACGGAAAAGGAGGTCTTGTGTGGACAGTTAGGGGCTGAAAAGTCCTTGATTTACAAGGCTTTGCAAGCACAGAACAGGGGCAGGCAATAGAAACTACCGTCTGCCCCCGGAAACAGGCTTCTAACCGTCCACAAAACACGATATGACAAACACCATTTATATCCATCAGCCGGAAAAGGCGGTCAGCTTTACCCGGCTTCCGAATTTCCTTTTTGAAGCCCCCACATTCACACCCCTGTCCAACGAAGCAAAGGTACTGTATGCCTTTATCCTGCGCCGGACAGACCTGTCCCGGAAAAACGGCTGGGCAGATGAATATGGGCGGATTTACCTTTATTATCCCATCAACGAGGTAGTGGAGCTGCTCCACTGCGGGCGGCAGAAGGCGGTCAACACCCTGCGGGAACTGCAATATGCCGGACTGGTGGAAATCCAGAAGCAGGGCTGTGGAAAACCCAACCGCATTTACCCAAAATCCTACGAAGCGGTTCCAAACACCGACTTCAAGAAATCCCATTCTGGTACGCCGGAGGGCTGAAAACCGCACTCGATGAGTACGATAATCAATCCTCTTGAAGTACGAAAACCAGACGGTATATAGAAATACAAAGATTAAAACGATTTTATTTATATCTTATCCATTCCCTTCCTATCTGAGATATTTTCTGCGGGATTTTCCTGTGGAAAAGTCCCGGAAAGGAACGGAATGGGGAAAGGAGTTTCATGGCACAACACGCAATTTTGCGATTTGAAAAACACAAGGGCAATCCGGCAAGACCGCTGGAAGCCCATCACGAACGGCAAAAGGAACAGTACGCCAGCAATCCCGACATTGACACCAGCCGGAGCAAGTACAATTTCTACATCGTCAAGCCGGAGGGACGCTATTACCACTTCATTCAAAGCCGCATTGAACAGGCTGGCTGCCGCACCCGCAGGGATAGCACCCGGTTTGTGGATACGCTGATTACCGCCAGCCCGGAGTTTTTCGAGAAGAAGTCCCCAAAGGAGATACAGGAATTTTTCCAGAGGGCGGCTGATTTCTTAATCGGGCGGGTAGGGAAAGAAAATATCGTGTCGGCGGTGGTACACATGGACGAGAAAACGCCCCACCTGCATT
>OJNN01001168.1_pt1 | contig 9974 bp, 8 predicted proteins | sample 1597851 | NCBI WGS metagenome assembly OJNN01 (sample SAMN01915222, study PRJEB22387) | human gut metagenome | isolation source: stool | host: Homo sapiens | place: USA | reverse complement strand
ACCACAACCCTGTCGCCCCTGTACAATGTGTTATAGCAATCCTTTACAGGTAGGCAGGCGATAGTTACCGAGTCATCCAGCAGTTCCAAATTTGTATCCCACGTATAATGGCGTTCGTACAGATACCTCAACGAATCGCGCGTCCTCATCCCCAGCTCCCCGTCTTCCAAGTCGGGACGGGGATAATGGCAAGAGGCAAGACAAGGCAGAAGTAAAAGCAGGAGATATAGCGGATGCAGTATAAGGCATAAGGTACGGGACACACTGCGTACAGTAACGTTATGCTTACGGTTGCTCCTATTTAATTCTGCTTTATGCATCTCCCACATCTTATTTGTTATATCCTATGTTTTATACTCTTCGTCCGTTATATCCCATACTTCATGCTTTCTGCTTCAAACCTCCCGTCTCACTCTCCGCTCACCTTCATTTGGCAGTTCTTACAGTCAAAAGTCAGGCGAAAGCGCTTGCCGTCCGTCCCGACCAAGTAATAAGGTTCCCGGTATGGAGAGTGTCCCTTTTGATGCGTAGGACACCAGCCCATGCTATAACGCAGGCAATGCTTACAGAACATCAGTACGGCTTCCGGTACGGCCTGCTTCTCGTATGCCGGTTCTACGGAAACAACCCCATGCTCCAGATAAAAGCTACGGGCGGATGTATTCATCACATTCCCCAAATATGTCAGGGACGTCATCGGGAAACAATGCCGGGTAGGTTTCCAGACATGCAGTTCACGACGGTAAGTGATACGGCGGGCCGCTATCAGTCTGTCTGTCACTTGGCGACGCCAATCTGCTATCACCGAAGCCGGTATGAACCAGTTATGCGACATGGCCCAGGCAAAATAACGCCAAATCATGTCAAATCCATCCTTGTCCCGCAGGCTGTAAAGCAACAAGCTAATGGCTACCAGGAACATCGGGATGCATATATATAAACGGCGACGCATGGATTTTTGTTCCATTCCCAAGAAATCCGCCACAATGAGGCGCGCTGAACGGAAAGCCGTGTCGCCACTGGTAATAGGCGCGGCAATAACACCCAGAATGGCCAATACGCCACCTACGGCACCCAGCCAGTCTTTTGTAATGGCGTCTACAATGATAGAGGCATTCGTCTCCCCCATCCCGTTCTCGTGGAAGAAATAAGTGGCGGCGGCAGCCCATATCAGAGCTACAATGCCTTCGGTTATCATTGCCCCATAGAAAACGGGGCGTCCGTGGCGCTCGCTTGTCATGCAACGTGCCATCAGCGGACTCTGCGTGGCATGGAAGCCACTGATGGCACCGCAGGCAATGCTGACGAACATGATGGGGAAGATGGGCAATGCAACCGCATCGGGATGCGTGTTCTGCAATCCGTCCCATATCTCCGGCAATGCAGGATGGTTGACGTAAAGCATTACCAGAATACCGACCGCCATGAACAGCAGGGCAACGGCGAACAGTGGGTATATCTTACCGATAATCTTATCTACCGGCAGCAAAGTGGCAAAGATATAATAAGCGAAAACAACAATAATCCAGAAGGTGGTATCCAAGCTGTCGGGGGTCAACTTGGCAAGCAGTCCGGCCGGCCCCGCCACAAAGACAGCTCCCACCAATATCATCAGGATGACGGTAAAGCCGCGCATCACCTGCTTGGTGGTCAGCCCCAGATAGCGTCCGATGATTTCCGGCAAGCTTTCCCCGTCATGCCGCAAGGAGAGCATACCGGCAAGATAGTCGTGCACTGCACCGACAAAGATACTGCCAAGTACAATCCACAGATAGGATGCCGTACCGAACTTAGCTCCCATGATGGCACCGAAGATAGGTCCCAACCCGGCAATATTGAGAAACTGTATCATAAAGATTTTCCAAGTAGGCAGTGGAATGTAATCCACACCATCGGCTTTGGTAAGGGCGGGTGTTTTGCGGTCATCGGGACCAAAGACGCGTTCTATGAAGCGTCCGTAGATAAAATAGCCGGCTATCAACGCCAGCAGGCAAAGCGTAAATGTAATCATGGCGTGTTAATATCTTTAATGTATGCAAATGTAACAGTTTCCAAGTAAACAGCACAAAATAATCGGGTGTTTTGCTTATCTTCGCCGAGAAATATGACAGAAATAAAGAAGAAAAGAGAAAAATGAAACGAATTATTTCCATTTTACTATATATGGCCGTCTTGCTGCCACTGGCTGCGCAACCGCCCAAGCATGAAGTGCGTGCCGCCTGGATACCCGCCGTCTATGGCCTGGACTGGCCGCAGACACGCACCACTTCGCCCGAAGGCATCCGCAAGCAACAGGCCGAACTGATTGAAATATTGGACAGACTGAAAGCCGCCAATTTCAACACAGTACTGTTCCAGACCCGTACACGGGGAGATGTCCTCTACAAATCAGCCATCGAGCCCTACAACTCCATACTGACCGGAAAGGTGGGCGGCGACCCCGGCTACGATCCGCTGGCTTTTGCCATAGCCGAATGCCACAAGCGCGGTATGGAGTGCCATGCCTGGATGGTGACCATCCCTCTGGGCAACCGCAAGCATGTAGCCGCCCTCGGTAAAGAGTCCGTCACCAAAAAGAAACGCGCCATCTGCGTACCCTACAAACGCGAATACTTCCTGAATCCCGGACATCCGCAAACCAAAGAGTACCTGATGAGCCTTGTCCGCGAAGTGGTGGAACGCTACGATGTAGACGGGATACACTTCGACTACCTGCGCTATCCGGAAAACGCCCCCCGTTTTCCCGACAGCTACGACTACCGCAAATACAGCAAAGGACGCAGCCTTGCCCAATGGCGCAGAGACAACCTGACGGAAATAGTGCGCTATATATATAAAGGTGTAAAAGAGATCAAACCATGGGTAAAGGTAAGCACTTGCCCGGTAGGAAAATACAAAGACACTTCCCGCTACCCTTCCCGTGGCTGGAATGCCTTCCACACCGTCTATCAAGACGTGCAGGGTTGGCTGGGCGAGGGCATCCAGGACCAGATTTATCCGATGCTCTATTTCCGTGGCAATCATTTCTATCCCTTTGCCCTCGACTGGCAGGAACAAAGTAACGGACGCCAAATCATTCCCGGTCTGGGCATCTACTTCCTCGACCCCAGCGAAGGGAACTGGACGCTGGACGAGATTGAACGGCAGATGCACTTTATCCGCGCCCACGGTCTGGCGGGCGAGGCACACTACCGCGTGAAGTATCTGATGGACAATACGCAAGGGCTTTATGAGGCGCTGGAAGAAGACTTCTATACCGCCCCGGCCCTGCAACCCGCCATGCCGTGGATAGACAATGTAGCTCCTACACCTCCCTCCGGACTCACGGTGGAAACACCGGAAAACGGCTATTGGAAACTAAGCTGGCAACCCGCCACGGACAATGACAAGCGGAATGCTCCGATGTATGTAATCTACGGTTCGGACACCTATCCCGTAGATACCTCCAATCCGGAGAATATCCTGGCACAACGAGTACAAGGTACGGAATATACCTATGCCCCCATCCGCCCGTGGACTGCCCGAAAATATTTTGCCGTGACAGCCATAGACCGTTGCGGAAACGAAAGCGAAGCTATTCAGCAGCAGTGACACAGACAAAAGCCCGGTAACGGCTCTTCGGAGTGACCGGTACCAGAGGCAGATAGCCGGAAACAACCCTGCCGTCCTTCACCACCAGCGGATAGCTTTGCATATCCTGCTCATGCCGCTCCATCAAAGCTTCATGGGTCGGAAAACAATCAATGGAGAAACGTCCCTCCCCACCGGGGACAATGAAATGATCACTAAGCACATGGGAAACGATTCCCATATTCATCCGTAGATTTATTTCGACATGGGGGTTGATGGCATACGGATGCCCTTCCTTCTGACGGCAGACCATCATGTCCACACCCAAGAAACCCATATAAGATGTAGCATAACTCGTTTCCAATGCTTTCTGCATCATATTGCGTATGCGTACAAATGCTTCAAAGGGTACATATTGCTGAATCCATTCCTCCACTTGCTCATCCGAAGTAAGGATATTACCACGATATGCCCCTTTGTCATCCGTAACAAAACGGGAATAGCCGACAAAAAGAAGCTTTCCCCGGCCATCCGAATAAAATTCCATGGCAAAATCTTCCACCTTATCAAATATAGGCTCCATCACAAAACCTCTATTTTCTTTCAGCGCCCTACTACACCAATCGGAAACATTTTTCGTAAAGCCATGACGGCACCAACACAATCCCTTTCCACTTCCCGACCAAAGTGATTTGAACACACATCCCTCCTTGTAACGATCAACAATATCCGGAGAGATATCCGTCATTCTACCATCAGCCTCCACCAAGCAACAACCGTCACCACAAGTATAATCTATTTTATTGGAATAGAAAAGTGCACGAAAAGCCAAAGCGTTACTACGGGCAGCCTTCATACGATATTTATCCAAAGCATCCGGCGTAGGAAGATTTTTTTCCAGAACACCGCCTTTCAACATCCGTTTACGGATAGCGGGGTTCCATCCCCAAGGCATTACCCGCACATCAGCATAATCGGGCAGCTCCGGCTCTGTCACCAAATGCACATCCAGCCGGAACAACTGTTGCATCTGTTTCAGATAATCTGCATTATAGGCGGAAGAGGCCAGTACCCCACTACCCGGCTGGGCATACCAAATCGGCAACAAAGCCAAGTCTTCAGCCATACGGCGGATGGTAGCGGGCGCCATATAATTTTCTTCATTATTTCCCAATGCCATATCTGCATCAGGATTGAACACATAAAGTTTCATCTTTCAAATGTTAACCAATTACTCACGTTTTGTATGAGAGTGCAAAGTTATATAATATTTTGCCATCTCTACTTTGCAAATCTATAAAAAAGCCGTATATTTGTCGCCCGATAAACCGAATTTAAAGCATGGAAGCATTTTACCGTACACACGCTTATCTCGTAGAGCATACCAATGCCCCCGTACGCCGCGACCTAATGGACGAAATAGACTGGAATGACCGTCTTATCGGTATCAAAGGCACAAGAGGCGTAGGTAAGACTACTTTCTTGCTGCAATATGCCAAAGAGAAATTCGGCACAGACCGCTCCTGCCTCTTCATCAACATGAACAACTTTTACTTCTCCGGACATGGCATCGTGGAGTTCGCCGCCGAATTCCAGCGCCGCGGAGGAAAAGTGCTGTTGATAGACCAAGTATTCAAGTACCCGGAATGGAGCAAGGAACTGCGTATGTGCTACGACCGCTTCCCCAACCTGAAAATCGTGTTCACCGGCTCGTCCGTGATGCGTCTGAAAGAGGAGAATATGGAGTTGCGCGACATCGTGAAGAGCTACAACCTGCGCGGCTTCTCCTTCCGCGAATACCTGAACCTGCAGACGGGCATGAAGTTCCATGCCTATCCGTTGGAAGAAATCCTGAGCAACCACGAACAGATAGCCAAAGGCATCCTCTCCAAAGTACGTCCATTGGACTACATGCAAGACTATATGCACCACGGCTTCTACCCTTTCTTCCTTGAAAAGCGTAACTTTTCGGAGAATCTGCTCAAGACGATGAACATGATGGTGGAAGTGGATATCCTGCTCATCAAACAAATTGAGCTGAAATACCTTTCGAAGATAAAGAAATTACTATATTTGTTGGCCGTGGACGGACCGAAAGCGCCGAATGTCAGCCAACTGGCAAACGACATACAGACCTCCCGCGCCACAGTAATGAATTACATCAAGTATCTGGCAGACGCACGACTCATCAATATGGTCTATCCGAAAGGAGAAGAATTCCCCAAGAAGCCGTCGAAGATAATGATGCACAATTCAAATCTGATGTATTCCATCTATCCCGTCAAGGTGGAAGAACAAGACGTACTGGACACTTTCTTTGCCAACACAATGTGGAAGGACCACAAGGTGAACAAGGGCGACAAGAACATCTCGTTCATGGTAGATGAGGTGATGCCTTTCAAGATTTGTCCGGAAGGAACAAAGATAAAGAATAATCCGGGAGTTACTTATGTACTGCATAAGGCAGAAATAGGCCGAGGCAACCAAATACCTCTCTGGTTATTCGGTTTCTTGTATTAAGAGAGAGATTTTTTCACTTAAATAAATAATTCAATTTAGTTATGACTAAACAGAAGAAATTCATTACTTGTGATGGTAACCAGGCTGCTGCACATATCTCGTATATGTTCTCCGAAGTAGCTGCCATCTACCCCATCACCCCCTCTTCTACGATGGCTGAATACGTAGACGAATGGGCTGCCGCAGGTCGCAAGAACATCTTCGGCGAAACAGTATTGGTACAGGAAATGCAGTCAGAAGGTGGTGCTGCAGGTGCCGTCCACGGCTCTCTGCAAGCCGGTGCGCTGACTACTACTTACACAGCTTCACAAGGTCTGTTGCTGATGATCCCGAACATGTACAAGATTGCCGGTGAATTCCTGCCTTGTGTATTCCACGTATCAGCACGTACATTGGCAAGCCATGCACTGTGTATCTTCGGTGACCATCAGGACGTAATGTCTGCACGCCAGACAGGTTTCGCCATGTTGGCCGAAGGTTCCGTACAGGAAGTTATGGACTTGGCCGGTGTTGCTCACTTGGCTACTATCAAGTCACGTGTTCCGTTCATGAACTTCTTCGACGGCTTCCGTACTTCTCACGAAATCCAGAAGATCGAAATGCTGGAAAACGAAGACCTCGCTCCGTTGATCGATCAGGAAGCTTTGGCTGAGTTCCGTGCCCGGATCACGTCTCCGGTCACCGTCAGCACGATGGCATGGCAGATCTGCTCTAAGATCATGGCAAAACCCACGAAAATTCCACAACCGATGAAGAACGCCGGCACCCATGCTTTTGTCTTCTTATAGATAAAGATACCTAAAAATATAGGTAACCCCACGGATAATAGCAGAGATATCACCATCCCCACCATGCTTGCACCGCTTACGGTTCCCCAGATCATTGCTGTTTCCGTTACACTCTCAACTGCCATATATTCTCCTATCCGGGCGCCACGGGACGCTCTGCGCACTTGTTATTTCACCGTCTGCTGCCGTTTATATTCACCGTTCCCTCTTGTAAGATTCTCCGGAAAAAAGTAAGAAAACCTTCCTCTACCGCCACCCGGTCAACCGCCGTCTCAGGCAGATCATAGAAATATTTCCCAGTTCCGGGATCCAGGGAAATGCTGTCCAGCGGAAACCCCTCTCTGCGGATGCTGCTATGGGGTACATCCGTCAGCCAGAATTTCTCACTTTCCATGTCAGGCTCCATGGCCTCATATACATGTTCCTCATCCTGCACATAGCAGATGGCATTGCGGTATTTTGCCGTAAGCCTTCCATAGCGTCTGACCAGTCCGATATAATGCTCCAGCATCTGCTCATCCGTCAGATACACACCGTTCACTGTTCGCACATGTACCCCGGGCTGAACCGCCTCCGGGACATCTTCAAAATACAACCCGGAATCACAGGAAAATACAGGCATACGAAAAGCTTCATAATAAGCATGGGCCTTCTGCCTGGCATTCTCCAGAGGCGTATTGCCTGTCTCCGGGACATCGGGAATTTTCATCCCCTGTGCCCGCAGATCCTGCAGACTGATCAGTTCAATGCCAAGTCCGGCTATGCGGTTCTGCATGGCAGCTGCCTTGGCTGGATTGCCGGTACCGTATAACAGTTTCATAAGCAATGTCCTGCTTTCTTTCCGGTCAGATCAGCGCCGGTGTCTGTGCCAGGACAGAGATAATCGCGATTGCCGCCAAAATCACAGCAACTACCACTACTGCAACAATGATCTTCTTTTTCATATATGATACCTGCTCTTTCTAAACCTTTTATGTTTTTGCATCCCATGGACTAATGATGGCATATTTCAGGGACAATTTCAAGGATTATGAAAATATTCGAGATGGCTCCACTTTCTCGCCCGGCCAGGATTTTCTGAGTGCTGCATAGGAAACCAGGAAATTGGCAAGCCAGCCTGCAGGCACAGCAAGCCAGACAAAGTCAATGCCAAAACGCGGCGCACAGATCAACGCCACAGACAAGCGGATCGCAAGGTTTACCATATTGGCAATGAGGAACGGTCGCATGATGCCGAGTCCGCGAAGAACTCCATCGGTCGCCATTTTAATTCCCATAAAGATAAAGAAGTAACCAAGCCATCTCATATAATCTCCGGACACCTGATAAGCCAGCGCGGTTCCGTCTTTTCCAAGAAATAGCGAAGAAATCTGCGTGTGCAGTGTTTCAATGACAAGAAAGGCAACCGCCGCAAAACACACGTCCAACACTAATGCCGCATGATAACCTTTTTTGATACGCTCGGTTCTGCCTGCCCCAAGGTTCTGGGAAACATACGGCGAAACTGCATTACCGATGGACACGAAGATCAGGGAAAATACGTTCTCCACCCGCATCGTCGCCGCATATCCTGCAAGAGCCTGTGTGCCGAAGGGATTTACCACTGCCTGTACGATCATCATTCCGATCGACACGGTAGACTGCTGCAAGACCGAGGGCACTGCGATCCGAAGCATCGAGCGCAGCTTGCGCCCGTCAAACCACTGAAACGGGCTTTGGTATCGCCGCATCCGGTATAAGAAAATCAAAAGTGAAAAAACAGCGGAAATTCCCTGGGCAATCAGAGTTGCAAGCGCCGCACCGAATACACCAAGCCCCAGACCGGCTACCATCCAAAGATCCATCACAATATTCAGGATGGATGAAAAGATCAGCAGCCCCAGCGGAATTTTTGATTCACCGATGGAAGTGAACATGGTGGAGAGAATATTGTACATGAACAAAAACGGAAAGCCCACAAAATAGACCCGCAAGTACAGTACCGCTTCCTCTAAAATATCGGCAGGAGTCTGTAACCCGCTCATCATCGCATGGGAAAAGCAAAAGCCAAAGATACCAAGGATGATACTCAGAAGTAAAAAGCTGATCAGCGACGTAGACACAATGGTTTTCATTTTGCCATACTCTTTAGCGCCGAAACAGCGGCTCACAAGCACACCTGCACCGACACCGGCACCCAGTGCCACACAAATGAAAACATTCGTCAGGGCCGCACAGGCACCCACCGCTGCCAGTGCAGAGGAACCCACAAACTGACCGACGATAATGGAGTCAGCCATATTGTATACCTGCTGAAAAAAACTGCCGAGAATCATCGGCATTGCAAAAACCGTCAGCGCTTTCAGCGGCGCATCGGTTATTAAATACTCATCTTTTGACATGATCCTATTCCTCCATAGTTCCTTCAGCATTCTTCCATGGCTTCTTCAACTCGTTCATCTACATCTTCTGGAAGTTGGATGGCATCCAGCTTTCGCGTGAAAAGTTCAATCATCGCAGGATACTGATTTGTAATTGGGTGACTAAACCGATAAAACTGCGGCACACCTTCTTTCTTTATATGCAGCAATCCCATTTCTTCAAGCTGTTTCGATGCCCTTGATATAGAAGTAGGTGTCAGTTCCAAGTTCTTCGCGGCTTGACTTGTAGATAGTTCCTGTTCGCCTCCAATCTTAACTCTTTTTGAGTTAAGATACAATATTTGAGTTAAGAACAGTTGAAAATCAACATTATCAAATATTATTTTTACGCAAAAAAGCCCGATGCAACATGAGCATTACACCCACACTGCACCGGATATTCCATCGTCAACTGCTCTGTCTATTTTCTTCTTCCTGCTCATGCAGCTTCTCTTTCTTCTGCTCGTCCTCTTTCAAGATTTCCTGCACAATCTTCTGTTCTCCAGGCCAATCCTGCATTTCCGATTTGATTTTCTCTTAGAAATCCCCCGTACACCTTGTCCTGATCAAAGGGCCATTCCCCAGAACATTGTTCATCACTTATTCTCCAAGGGTTGCTCCATCTTCTTCCCATTCTCGCATACCCTAGTGTGGAACAGAATCATGTCGAACAGTTGCGCAGCTTGCCAAACACGCC
>OJNN01001162.1_pt1 | contig 10023 bp, 9 predicted proteins | sample 1597851 | NCBI WGS metagenome assembly OJNN01 (sample SAMN01915222, study PRJEB22387) | human gut metagenome | isolation source: stool | host: Homo sapiens | place: USA | reverse complement strand
GGCCCACCCGCAGCTGGCTGAACACCGGGCTTGCACCCGGGCTGTCGATCCAGACTGCAATGCAGGTAAGGAGCATCAGCGGGGAAAGCGCGATCAGCGCCAGCAGAGAAAAGAAGATATCCTGTGCGCGGCGCACACACCAGTAGGCGCGGTGCTCATGAAGATTCGCTTTACGGTCGACTGTGACCGGCTTGCGGATGCCAAGCTCTGCGCCGGGCTCCTCCATCCGACCGGTCTGCAGCCAGTATTCCGCTTCTGGCGCAGTGGTTACAGTTGTCATATTCAGATTCACTCCCTCTTAGTCCATAACAGAAAATAAGGAGAGCCCCAAACTCTCCCACACAGTTATTGCACCCATTGCACAATAAAACTGCAAACTTCTGTACAATTTTACCATGTGCACAGGCAGATTGCAAGAGAGTTGAACCATTTTTTTGTCTGGTATGTCAGAAAAAACCGGATCACAGAGGTGGAAAACGATGAACAGACAGACCGGTGTGCCGGAGCCTTACCCGAACAGGCTCTTTGTGTTGTGCATATAGACCGACAGCACAAGCCCCACGCAGATATACAGCATCAGCACCGAGCTGCCGCCCGCAGAATAGAAGGGCAAGGTGACACCGATGACCGGCAGCAGACGCAGATTCATGCCCACGTTCACGGCGATCTGCGCCATCAAAGCACCGCCGATGCCGGCGCAGATGTAGCTGCCCAGCAGGTCCTCGCTGCGCGCACCGGTGGCAAAGGTCTTGATCACCAGTGCCAGCAGTGCCCCCAGCACGATGCACAGGCCCACAAAGCCAATGGCATTGCCCATCCAGCTGAGGATAAAGTCGTTGTGGGCATTGGGCACGCTGTAGTACCGCCCGCTGAACAGGCCGTTGCCGAAGATACCGCCGGAGCCGATGGCAATCTCGCCGCGCTGCTGCTGGTAGATGATGTTTTTCCAGGTGGCTTCGTTGGGTGCCCAGCCGGTGGTATTCTCCGGGTCGATAACGGCCAGAATGCGGTACCACTGGTAGCCCTTGCCGATCTTATCGCTGAAAAAGGCAAACGCCGCCGCCACGGCCACAGCTGCCGCCGAGATGGCACCGATGATATACTTCCAGCTCAGGCCCGCTGCAAACATCATGCAGCAGCCGATGATGGCGTAGATGATGGCGGTGCCGTCGTCGCCCTGAATGTGGATAATGAGGATGGGCGCGGCCAGATGCAGCAGAAGCTTTGCCAGCTCCTTTGGCTCGTTGATGCGGCTGCGCACATTGTTCAGGTGCATGGCAAAGGTAAGGATAAAGCTGATCTTTGCCAGCTCCGTGGGCTGGAAGGTAAAGCCGCCCAGCTTGTACCAGGAATAGTTGTCGGTGTCACCGGCGTTGAAGCCGATGGTCAGCGGGCCGATGGCCACATTGCGGATGAACAGCGTGGGCAGCACCAGACCCCATGTCAGGGCTACATGCACCGGCCACACCTTGACAAGGCTGCGGTAGTCGATGCAGGAGAGCAGCAGTGCGATCACGATGCCAAGCCCGGCGGCTGCCGCCTGCACCAGCGCGCGGCGGTAATCGCCGATGCCGGTAATGGCACCAGTGATCTCGTCCGTGGCAAAGCCATTGCCCTGCTTTGCGGCCCAGGAGGCCAGAGCCACCACCGCCATGGTGCTGCTGAAGATGCACAGCAGAAGATAGATCTTATCGGTTCGTTTAAAATATTGTCGAATGCTTTCCAAGAAAGCACCACCTTTCGTTCCCGGATGCACACCGGGTTTTGCCGCTGCAGCGGGCAATACCAACCCAGTTTATCCTATTATACACAGCCTGCACACCGTTTGCAATCCACCGGGTGTGACAGCTTTGCAAAATCCACACGAATGCTTGACAAAGCAGACCGCACCATCTACAATGAAGGTGCAGCAGAAAGCTCCTTTGCAGAGCGCCTGCCGCGCAAAGAAAATGGCAGGAAGATGCCTGCTGGAAAAGGGCGGCGTGCCGCATTGGGCGGCAGATATGCCCGGAGGAAATGGGAATGGAACACGATATGCTCCGCCGTTTTGGGTGTGCACTGTGCGCTCTGGCTTTCGCGCTCACAGCGCTGCCCACAGCGGCTTTTGCACAGCAGCCGGAAGAACAGGCGGCTGTGCAGCAGAGCCTTTCGGCCACAGATGTGCGCGAGATGCAGCAGGCAGATGCTGCTGTGACCGCACTGACCGGAGGCAGCGACTATGCACAGATGACCGAGGACGAGCGCACAGATGCTGCTTTGCGGCAGCTGGATGCGCTGACCGCACAGGGCCTTGTGAAGCAGGGGTCTGTCTACACCGATGCCGAAAACGGCATGATCAGCTTTACCTACAGCTGCGGCGCGCTGGGCGGCATCTTGCTTACCGACCCGGAGGAGGAGAACACCGCAGCCCTGCCGGAGCTGGACGAGAGCCAGCTGCAGGAGCTGGCAGAGAACAAGCGGGTGGGCACGGCGGCGATCTATTATGCGTTTGACAACACGATCAACAGCACCCGCTACCCGTATTATGCCTACATGCAGACCTATTGGGATTCGGTGGGCCTGCAGACGGATCTGGATACCACCGTTACCGTATCCGACCTGCGCAGGATGGGCCGTTACGACCTGTGCATCCTGAGCACCCACGGCGCGTACTACACCTATGAATACGGCTGGCTGTTCAAAAAGACCGCCACGGAACCGCTGATCCTGCTGACCGAGAGATCGGACTTCTGGAGCGATCTGCGCTATGGCTTTGACCTGCTGGCCCACCGCGTGGTCAAGGTGAACGGCATGTACGCCGTCAACGGCAATTTCTTCCGCAGTGCCTACCGCGGCAACGGCATCGTGCTCAGCGAGACCTGCGAGTTCTACGGCAAGAACGGCCATGTGGACACCTCTATGGCAGACGGCCTGCTGGCAGGCGGTGCCAAGGCGGTGATGGGCTATGTGAACAATGTCTACTCGGTGTATTCCCGCAGTATGCTGTGGGCCGCTGTGAACCGGATGATCGAGGGCGAAACGCTGGAACAGGCCGTGGACTATGCCAAGAGCATCTACGGCACCGATGATATCATCTGGTACAACGAGCAGGGCGGCAGACGGCCCCATGCGGCGGCATCCTATGCGATGCTCAGCGGAGACCGAAGCGCTGCACTGCCCAACCCCTACACGGCAGCGGATGTGGATGCGGCGGCGTAAGCAACACACGGCATTGCACTTTTGCACAAAGTATATTATACTAAAGGACGGCAGAGCATTCTGCCGTCCCTTTTGCTTTATAAAATGAGGTAAGCTTCATGTCAGAATATATCACCCACTCCCGCGCCGAGACGGTGGCGCTGGGTGCCCGTATGGCCGCAGTGCTGGCACCGGGTTCGCTGGTTGCGTTCACCGGCGGGCTGGGCGCGGGCAAGACCGCTTTTACCGAGGGCCTTGCCGAGGGCCTTGGCTGCACCGACCCGGTGTCCAGCCCAACCTTTGCCATTGTGAACTACTACCGCGGCCCAAAGCCGCTGGCGCACTTTGACCTGTACCGTATTTCCACTGAGAACGACCTGTGTGCTGCAGGCTTTTACGATTATTTGGATCAGGGGGCCATTGTGGCAGCAGAGTGGAGCGAGAACTTTGCAGACCTGCTGGCACTGGAAAACCCCATCCGGGTGGATATCCAGCGCGTGGACGAAAATACCCGCAGGATCACCATTGAGGGGGTAACGCTATGAACATCTTAGCTGTGGATACAGCGGGCAAAACGGCCGGTGTGGCTCTTTTGCAGGATGACCGCCTGCTGTACGAGGTGTATCTGGACGCAGGCATGACCCACAGCGAAACGCTGATGCCCATGATCGACACCTGCCTGAAGATGTGCGGCATGACCTGTGCAGAGATTGACTTGTACGGTGTCAACGCAGGCCCCGGCAGTTTTACCGGGCTGCGCATCGGTCTGGCGGCGGTCAAGGGTCTGGCCTTCCCGCGGGAAACGCTGTGCGCACCGGTTTCCACGCTGGAAGCACTGGCCGCAGCCCACACGGGCGAGGGCACCGTGCTGTGCGCACTGGATGCCCGCCGTGCGCAGGTATACAGTGCCGCGTTCGACCTTGCCACCCACAGCCGCCTGCTGGAAGACGATGCCCGGGCGGTGGCAGATCTGGCCGATTTTGTAGAAAATTGCAAAAAGCCCCTGTTTTTTGTTGGTGATGGCGCATCTCTGTGCTATAATAAATACGGCAGTGTGCCGGGCGTGCTGCAGGCACCTGCGGCCCTGCGCGGCGGGCGTGCTGCTGCAGTGGCCCTTGTGGCAAAGCAGATGGCCGAAGCCGGAAAGGCTGTGCTGCCGGAGGCTCTGCTGCCGGACTACCACCGCCTGAGTCAGGCCGAGCGGGAGCGCGCAGAGCGCCTTGCAGCAGAAGCTGCAGCCAATGCCGCCCAAAACAAGGAGCAGGCATAAAACCCTGCGTGACTGAGAGAAAGGAACATTTCCATGGCAAAACCCATTGCACTGGCCGCTGACCACGGCGGATTTGAACTGAAAGAAGCTGTCAAGGCGCATCTGAAGGAGCTGGGGCTGGAATACATCGATTTTGGCACCCATAGCACCGACAGCGTGGATTACCCCGATATGGCCGTGCCCGCCTGCGATGCAGTTGTGAGCGGCGAGTGCAGCAAGGCACTGCTGTTCTGCGGCACCGGCGTGGGCATCAGCATGGCAGCAAACAAGATCAAGGGCATTCGTGCCTGCTGCTGCTCTGACAGCTTCAGCTGCGAGTATACCCGCCGCCACAACGACGCCAACGCCCTGTGCATGGGCGGCCGTGTCGTCGGCCCCGGCCTCGCCTGCCAGCTGGTGGACCTCTTCCTCAACACCGAGTTCGAGGGCGGCCGCCACGAGAAGCGCATCGCAAAGCTGATGGCGATCGAGAATCGGTAAACCTTAGTATTCCAATATCTATTCACAATATAAGGAGCGTGTATTATGACCCCTATGATCGTTGAGCATCCGCTGCTGCAGCACAAACTGAGCATTCTGCGCAACAAGCAGACCGGCACCAAGGAGTTCCGTGACCTCGTGGGCGAGATCGCCACTCTGCTGTGCTATGAGGCTACCCGTGACCTGCCTCTGGAAGAGGTGGAGATCGAGACTCCCATCACCATGGCAAAGACCAAGGTGCTGGCAGGCCGCAAGCTGGCTCTGGTGCCCATCCTGCGCGCAGGCATGGGTATGCTGGACGGTATGCTGACCCTGCTGCCCGCTGCAAAGGTGGGCTTCATCGGCCTGTACCGCGACGAGGAGACCCTGCAGCCTGTGGAGTACTTCTGCAAACTGCCGCAGGATATCGCAGAGCGCGATGTTCTGGTTCTGGACCCGATGCTGGCTACCGGCGGCAGCGCCATTGATGCCATCACCCAGATCAAGAAGCATGGCGCAAAGCGCATCAAGTTCATCGGCCTGATCGCCGCTCCGGAAGGCATCAAGGCCCTGCACGAGGCACACCCTGATGTGGACATCTACCTCGGTGCAGAGGATGACCACCTGAACGAGAACGGCTATATCGTTCCCGGTCTGGGCGACGCAGGCGACCGCATCTACGGCACCAAGTAAGAAACTGTATCACGGAAGGGCAGCTGGGAACAGCTGCTCTTTTTTGTGCAGACGAAAAGGGGAACGACGGCTGTCGTTCCCCTTTGTGCGTTATGGAAAAACTTAGATCTCGGCCAGAATGGCATCGCCCATGGCGGTGCAGCCAAGGCAGATGCAGCCCTCGCTCATGTTGTCGGCGGTGCGCAGGCCCTTGTCCAGTACCTTGTTCACGGCGGTCTCAATGGCATCGGCTTCCTCGGCCATGCCAAAGGAGTAGCGCAGCATCATGGCGGCGGAGAGGATGCAGGCGGTGGGGTTGACGATGTCCTTGCCGGCAATATCGGGGGCGGAGCCGTGGATGGGCTCATACAGGCCGCGGGTGCCGTCGCCCAGAGAGGAGGACGGGATCATGCCGATGGAGCCGGTGATCATGGAAGCCTCGTCCGACAGGATGTCGCCGAACATGTTCTCGGTGACGATGACATCGAACTGGGCGGGGTTCTTGACGATCTGCATGGCGCAGTTGTCCACGAACATCTCGCTGTATTCCACATCCGGGTATTCGGCCTGCAGGCGGTGCATCACACTGCGCCACAGACGGCTGGTGTCCAAAACGTTTGCCTTGTCCACACAGCACAGCTTCTTGCGGCGCTTGCGTGCGGTCTCAAAGCCGATGCGGCCGATGCGCTCGATCTCGTGCTCCGCGTAGGGCATGGAGTCGATGGCCTGCTTCTCGCCGCTGGCGAGGGTGTGGGTCTCGTGATTGCCAAAGTATACGCCGCCGATCAGCTCACGCACGATGATGAAATCGATGCCCTGTGCCACGATCTCGGGCTTCAGGGGGCTGGCAGGAGCCAGCTGCGGCCAGATCTTGGCCGGGCGGTTGTTGGAGTACAGGCCCATGCCTGCACGCAGGCGCAGCAGGCCCTTCTCCGGGCGCTGCTCACCGGGCAGACCCTCCCACTTGGGGCCGCCCACGGCACCCAGCAGGACGCTGTCCGCAGCAAGGCACTTGTCCAGCTCGTGCTGGGGCAGCGGGTCGCCGTACTTGTCAATGGCTTCGCCGCCCATGGCAGCGTCGGTGTAGTGGAAGGTGTGGCCGTACTTTTCGGCCACCTTGTCAAGCACGCGGATGGTCTGCTTGACGATCTCCGGGCTGGAGCAGTCGCCCCAGATGACAGCAATGTTTTTTTCCATTGGTTGTTCCTCTTACTTCTTATTCTTGATGGACTTCATCAGTCCACCGGCCGAGATGATCTCCTGAATGAACGGCGGGAAGGGTTCGGCATGGAACACCTTACCGTTGGTCTCGTCGGTGATCACGCCGGTGTCAAAATCGACGCTGACGGTGTCGCCCGCATTGATGGCATCCACAGCCTCCGGGCACTCCATGATGGGCAGACCGATGTTGATGCTGTTGCGGTAGAAGATCCGGGCAAAGCTCTTGGCGATGACCAGGGCGATGCCGCTTTCCTTAATGGCGATGGGAGCGTGTTCCCGGGAAGAACCGCAGCCGAAGTTCTCGCCGCCGACCATGATGTCACCCGGCTTTACACGGCTGGTAAAGGTGGTGTCCAGGTCCTCCATGCAGTGGGAGGCAAGCTCTTTCTTGTCAATGGTGTTCAGATAACGTGCCGGGATGATAACGTCCGTGTCCACGTTGTCGCCGTATTTGATGACAGTTCCGTTCAGTTGCATGATTACAGTACCTCCTTCGGGGAAACGATCTTGCCGGCAATGGCACTTGCTGCGGCAACTGCCGGGCTTGCCAGATATACTTCAGATTCCGGGTGACCCATTCTGCCCACGAAGTTCCGGTTTGTGGTAGAAACTGCACGCTCGCCTGCTGCCAGGATACCCATATGACCGCCCAGACACGGGCCGCAGGTCGGGGTGGAGACCACGCAGCCTGCCTCGATGAAGTCCTTCAGCAGACCGTTTTCCATGGCTTTCAGATAGATCGTCTGGGTTGCCGGGATGATGATGGCACGGACGTTCTTTGCCACCTTTTTGCCACGGATGATGGAGGCTGCCTCTTCGATGTCCTTGTAGAAACCGTTGGTGCAGGAGCCGATGACAACCTGGTCGATCTTGACCTCGCCCACCTCGTCGATGGTGCGGGTGTTGCCCGGCAGATGCGGAAATGCCACGGTGGACTTGATCTCGGACAGGTCGATCTCGATGACCTCGTCGTAAACTGCGTCCTCGTCTGCCTTGTAGACAACCGGCTTGCGGTCGCTGTGTTCTGCCACGAATGCCAGCGTCTGGTCGTCCACCTCGAAGATGCCGTTCTTTGCGCCGGCCTCGATCGCCATGTTGGTCATGGTGAGACGGTCGCTCATGGACAGGGATGCCACACCTTCGCCGGTGAATTCCATCGAGCGGTACAGTGCGCCGTCTACGCCGATCTTGCCGATGATGTGCAGGATCACGTCCTTGCCGGAGATGTACGGGTTCAGCTTGCCCTTGAGGACAAACTTGATGGCAGACGGCACCTTGAACCATGCCTTGCCGATCGCCATGCCGCACGCCATGTCGGTCGAGCCGACGCCGGTAGAGAATGCGCCCAGTGCGCCGTAGGTGCAGGTGTGGGAGTCTGCGCCGATGACAACGTCACCGGAAACGACCAGTCCTTTTTCCGGCAGCAGAGCGTGTTCGATGCCCATTTGTCCCACGTCGTAGAAGTGGGTGATCTCCTTTTCGCCGCAGAAATCACGGCACATTTTACACTGGGTAGCTGCCTTGATGTCCTTGTTCGGAGCAAAGTGATCCATGACCATGGTCACCTTATCCTTGTCGAAAACATTGTCCTTGTTCAGTTTGTTGAACTCCCGGATCGCAACCGGGGAAGTGATATCGTTGCCCAGCACACGATCCAGATTGACCAGGATCAGCTGACCGGGTTCAACAGAATCCAGACCGGCGTGTGCGGCAAGGATCTTCTGCGTCATTGTCATACCCATGGGGTGAGTTCCTCCTTTATTTGATTTGCCTTAGTCCATCCGGTTGATGATCGCACCCTTATCCGCAGAGGAGACCATCTTGGAATATCGTTTCAGATAGCCGGTGAGGTTTTCCTTGACCAGGATCTTGGTGGTCTTTTTCCGCTCTGCCAGCTCCTCGTCAGAGACCTCCAGCTGGATGCTGTGGTTCGGGATGTCGATGGAGATGATATCGCCGTCCTGTACATAGGCGATGGTGCCGCCGTTGACAGCCTCCGGAGAAACGTGACCGATGGCTGCGCCACGAGTCGCACCGGAGAAACGGCCGTCTGTGATGAGGGCAACGTCCTTGTCCAGACCCATGCCTGCGATGGCAGAGGTCGGGGACAGCATCTCACGCATACCCGGGCCGCCGGCAGGTCCTTCATAGCGGATGACAACCACATCGCCCTTGACGATCTTGCCGCCGGTGATGGCTGCGATCGCCTCTTCCTCGCTGTTGAATACCTTTGCCGGGCCCTTGTGTACCAGCATCTCCTTGGCTACGGCGCTGCGCTTTACCACGCAGCGATCCGGTGCCAGGTTGCCCTTGAGGACAGCGATGCCGCCGGTCTCACTGTACGGCTGGTCGATGGGACGGATGATGTCGGTGTTCTTGTTGATACATCCCTTGATGTTCTCTGCCATGGTCTTGCCGGTGACGGTCATCACGTCGGTGTGGAGCAGGTTCTTCTTGGTCAGCTCGTTCAGCACCGCATAGATGCCGCCAGCCTCGTTCAGATCCTCCATATATGCGTGGCCTGCCGGAGCCAGGTGGCAGATGTTCGGGGTGCGTGCGCTGATCTTGTTGACCATATCCAGGTCGATCTTGATGCCGCATTCGTTGGCAATTGCCGGCAGGTGGAGCATACTGTTGGTGGAGCAGCCCAGCGCCATGTCTGCGGTCAGTGCATTTTCGAAAGCGTCTGCGGTCATGATGTCACGGGGACGGATGTTCTTCCGGTACATATCCATAACTGCCATGCCAGCCTGCTTTGCCAGCTTGATGCGCTCGGAGTATACTGCCGGGATGGTGCCGTTGCCCTTGAGACCCATGCCCAGGACTTCGGTCAGACAGTTCATGGAGTTTGCGGTGTACATACCGGAGCAGGAACCGCAGGTGGGGCAGGCGTTGTTCTCGAACTCTTCCACGTCCTCCATGGTGAATTTGCCGGCAGCGTAAGAGCCGACAGCCTCAAACATACTGGACAGGCTGGTCTTTTTGCCTTTGACATGACCGGCAAGCATCGGACCGCCGCTGACGAATACCGTCGGCACGTTCACTCTTGCGGCAGCCATCAGCAGACCGGGGACGTTCTTGTCACAGTTCGGGATCATGACCAGGGCATCAAAGTGATGCGCCAGCGCCATGCACTCGGTGGAATCTGCGATCAGATCACGGGTCACCAGGGAATACTTCATGCCCTTGTGTCCCATGGCGATGCCGTCACAGACTGCGATCGC
>OJNN01001158.1_pt1 | contig 10042 bp, 10 predicted proteins | sample 1597851 | NCBI WGS metagenome assembly OJNN01 (sample SAMN01915222, study PRJEB22387) | human gut metagenome | isolation source: stool | host: Homo sapiens | place: USA | reverse complement strand
GTAGACGGTCTGCTCCCACTGCAGAAAGTCAAAGAATAACCGCCACAGTTTGGATGCGTGGGCGGTTATTTCTTTTTCTTTTTATGGTGATGCTTTTTACTATTTTTTGATTGTAGTAAATGTACAAGATCACACTTGTTAGATCCAGCAGGAAACTGCCGAGTTTCAACAAGTCACCCAGGGTGATAAAATGATCCATCATACCGATCACCTCCCATCTGTTCAAATGAGCAGTGGGAGCAGAAACAAACCGCCTACCGTTTTAGGTATGCCCTCAGAGTTTTAGTATAACATACTCTGCGAAAAATGTCAAACAAAATCCCGTCCCACACTACTGTATGTGCAGCAGAATGGAACGGGATTTTTGCGTTCTACATCAAGCCTCTTCTGTGACAGCCGCCTTTTCCCGGGGCTGCACCAGTGCCATCAGATGCCGGAACACGAACCGCACCAGCGGACCGGCAAAGAACAGCTGCCAGAGCAGTGCCATGGGAAAATTCTTTGCCGTTGTCTCAAACCAGACAGCGACAATCTGCACGCCGGCGTGCTTGAACAGCAGGGTTGCCGCCAGGCTCATCAACGGACACATCAGCAGCACCGACACCGCTGAAATCGCCAGAACCAGGTGAAAGGGGTTGTCCTTTTCCGGGTTGACGATGCGGAACGCCGCCTTCTTCGCCAGACCGCCCACCAGGAAAAAGTCCAGCAGAAATGCGATGGGTCCCATAATCAGCAGTTCCCGGAACGCATGGAGAAAGACCAGATTCGTCATGCCGCCGGTCTCTACGGCAATGTTGTAGCAGATCATGGCGTAGACCATCACGAACACCATGAGAATGGTAAAAATAACTTCCTGCACTTTGTTTTTGGGCATAAAAAAATCCTCCTAGAATGAATTTCGCACCTGCACCCAGCCATTCCGGTCTGCGTACCGATGCAGACAGGTTTCGGCAGTCCTGCACCGAAACCGTGCAGTGCCGCCGTTCTGGCATAGCGTGTTGTTCGTGAATCATTCCGGAGAATGTACGTTTCCAATATCACAGGCAAATTCAGCCCGTGAAACCATCTATCCAATTTCTCAACACTTTTATTATAGCACATTTGCCGGAACAAAGTCAACCCGGCAGATTGGGAGAAAAATTCCCCTGAAAGGGACAAAAAACAGGGCAAGTTTCCCTGCCCTGTCGCATTGCAATATGCTCACGCCGGTTGTAATTTCAGCAGCAGCATAGACGGCGTGCCGTTTTCGCTTTTTTCATCTGCATAGTCCAGCGTGGAGAGTAGCACCCAGCGGTCGTCCTCTGTCACGGAAACATCCGGGGTCTGCACCGCCGCCAGCTGCAGCAGCTGGGACAGCTGTTCGGGTTGCGCCTGTTCGGTATCCGTCAGATCTTCCACCAGAGCCTGCACCGTCGCCGTCGCCGAAATGCTCGCCGTCAGCGTCAGCCGATGCTGCCCGTCCTCCAGAATCAGCACGCCGTCCTGGGCATCCGCAAACACATCTGCATTCTGAAACCGTTCCAGACTGCCGAACATGGTGCTGTTGTTCATATCATGCCCATAGATCACGGAAAAATAATCGCTGAAATCCGTGCGGCACGTCTCCGCCAGGTAAGGCGTTCCGTATTTATCATACTTTCCGTCATAGTTCTGTTCTGCATAGCGGCTGCTGTCCTTGCCGCCCATGACCGGATAATCGATCATCGTTCCCGGCAGCACCAGCCAGCCGATCATGGCATCGTTCTCCGCCTGACCGTTCAGCAGCAGTTCCTGCCGCCGTGCCAGGTTCGCTGAATCCTCCGGCGACTGCACCTCGCCCTTTCCTTCTAACCCACGAAAAGCCTCCAGGGAGTGCGACTCGCTGGAATAAAAATATCGGTTGGAACGCAGCCATATCGCCGAAACGATCACCGCCGCCGCCAAAAGCAGGCTGACGATCATCCAGACAAGCTGTCTGCGCTTTCTATGATGTTCTGGTTTTTCCTGTGCCATGTAAAGTCCTCATTCCTTGCACAAAATCATACATATATTGTAACAAATTCGTACAAAAATATAAACATGAATTTGAAAAGAATAAGGGGAATTTTGGCATATTATTGGTGCTGCACCAGATGCTCCACCAGGATCTTGACGCCAATGAGGATCAGCACCAGACCGCCGGCAATCTCTGCCTTTTTCTCAAAGCGATTGCCGAAACGATTGCCGATCCATACGCCGCAGAAAGAAAGCACCAGCGTCACGCAGCCGATGATGGAAATGGAACTCCAGATCTGCACATCCAGACAGGCAAAAGCGATGCCCACCGCAAGGGCGTCAATGGAGGTAGCGATCGCCAGCATGAACAATTCCTTGTGATCCAGCCGGGCATCCACCTTTTCCGTGGTTTCCTCCTCTTTTTCGTGGAACACATCCCACAGCATCTTTCCGCCGATAAACGCCAGCAGGATAAATGCGATCCAGTGGTCGAACGCCTGGATGTACCGGGAAAACGAGGTCCCCAGCAACCAGCCCAGCAGGGGCATGATCGCCTGGAACACGCCGAAGTACAACCCGATCACAAACGCCTGGTCGTACCGCATTTTGCGCATTCCAAGCCCCTTACAGACGGACACCGCAAAAGCATCCATCGAAAGCCCGACCGCCGTCAGCAGCAGTTCTATCCATCCCATAATCCGTCTTCCTTTCCGTCGCCGCACTGCCGGCATTCGCCACCGGTCACGGAACCGCTCTCTTGTATGTTGTATTTTATGCGATTGCCACTCAGTATAGCACACTGACCGGCGGTTTGTCAAGACAAACCTTTTTTCAAGCCGTTTCCTGCGGCAGAACGCAAAAAACCCGACACGGGATCGCTCCCGCATCGGGTTTTTCTTATGATGTCATATCCGAGTTGTCAAAAACGTTTTCACGTTCTTTGTAAGCAGAACTTACTTGCCGGTGTACCAGCAGGAACCCTTCAGTTCCTTCAGCTCAGGGCAAACGTCGGTCCAAGTAGTATCCTTGTAACCAGCACCCTGCAGAGCGATGTAGTACATCTGATAGAACAGGTCAGTCGGAGTGATGGACTTGTCGGCAGTGTTCTTGCCTTCCTTGCTCTCGGTGTCGATATCGGTCAAGAAGTAAGATAGTTTCTCCAGATTCTCATCCTGGTTGTTCTCCAACAGAGTTACGCCTTCCTTGATGCCGGCACCCAGTCTTGCCTGATAGTACATATTGTAGAACATATCAGTTGCCTCAACCTTACCGTTCAAGTCCGTATCACCCTTGATGCCGATGTAAACCTTAGCAGTGCCGACTTCTTCGCCGTTGTACAGAACCTTCAAGTCAGATGCAACATAAGCGATATCGCCGTGCAGTGCATCGTACATATCCTTCGGAGAAGCGTACTCGAAGGTCAGCTGGCTCAGAATGTCCTCGCCGTCCAGAGTTGCGCTCTCTACCAGATCTGCCGGGTCGAATGCACGAGTGTCCTCAGACAGGTAGAAGTTTGCATCTTCCTTTACCTTAACATCCGGCTTGCCGGCAGGCTGAGTCTCGGTTGTTGTGGTAGAAGTAACAGTATCGCTGGAAGAACCAGTGCTTGTGGTTGTCTCGCTGGAAGTTGTGGTATTCTCAGCAGAAGTTGTGGTTTCTGTTGTGGTTGTTCCGGTCGGTCTGGAGACCTTGGTGTAGTTTGCATCTTCTGTAGTCGTTGTCACAGTTGTAGTCTTCTTGGTGAAGGTGCCTCTCTCTGTGGTAGTCGATTCTACAGTAGTTGTGCTTACCGGAGCCTCGGATTCCGTTGCCTTTGTAGTTGTTGTTCCGGAAGTCTCGGAAACGGTTGTCTTTTCGGTTGTTGTTGTAGAAGTCGCTTCTTCTGTTGTTGTCGTAGATGCCTTTGTAGTTGTTGTAGCAGACGCCTTTGTTGTCGTAGTGGATTCCTTTGTCGTTGTTGTAACAGATGCCTTTGTTGTAGAAGTTGTGGATGCCTTTGTGGTTGTTGTAGCAGATGCCTTTGTTGTGGTTGTGGATGCCTTTGTAGTAGTGGTAGTTGTTACAGTTGTGGTTGTGGTTGTGGTATCTTCCACTTCCTTCATGATAACACGGATCGCACCATCCTTCAGACCAACCTGGTCGTCGAAGATATCCTCACCGGTCACGCCCTCGCCGTTCAGATACTTAAAGCGCTCAACATCAACAATGGTGCCGCCGCTGGGCATCTGGTCAATGCCGTCCGGAGCCCAGGTTACCGGGAACTCGTAGTACTGAACAGTCTTGCCGTCATACTCGCCGGTCTGAAGTGTCAGACCATATTCGTCTGCGATTGCCTGTACGGTATCTGCATCCGGTACATCGAATACCAGGTGGAAGATACGATCCAGCTCAGCCGGATCCTGCGGACCGTCGTTGGAGAATGCTTCGATGAAGCGGATCCAGCGGTCGCTGCCGTCGGTGATGGTGGATGTGCCGTTCTTATAAGCAGCAAAGTCGATCATGTTCGGTCTGCCGCTGGAGCCGAAGTCGTTGACTGCGAATTTGCTCTCCATGCTTAATCACAGATATATATCAGTGATTTCGTGGCTGTATTCGGCAGGTTTCCGGAAGGATGGGCACAGGAAGAGTTGGAGAGTGCCAATGGAACGGAAGTTGCTCCTGCTCCTGAAGAGTTCATATCTCCGGAGACGGACGGGGCGGTGAACATGGACGATCCAGCTGTGTAGAACCGTCCACGTTTCACGGTTTTTTATAGAATTAGTTGTGTAGAAGTGTCCCTATTGGGGTGATTAGATGTGTGGAGTCATCCGCTTTGCCTGTTTTAGTTGTGTAGAAGTGTCCCGTTTGTTGCTTCTAGTTGTGTAGAACCGTCCACTCCTTTTGCTTTAGTTGTGTAAAAGCGTCCGGTTTCACTTGTCAGCTGTGTAAAACCGTCCACCCGTTAATGAAGGGAATAGGTAATCCCTGTTTTTTTTATATGTCGGTATATCAGTGAAATAAAAGAGAGAAATTTTTAAATAAAAGGTATCGGCTGTGTAAAACCATCCACCAAAATACATAATAAAGACCTAAACTCCTAACCCCTTTAAATATCCCCAAAGCGATAACATAGAAATGACTGGGAAAATAAATTTTCCCTTCACATGCCCTATACGTACTTTCGGAAAAAGATTTTTCGGAAGTATGTGTTGATTTTCACGCTTTTTTATATGATTGGAAGGCGGTTCTGTTCATCTTCTGTATCCGAATTAGTTTTTCAGGGCGTTCCCTTCTGACCGGGCTATTCGTTGCAAGTCCTCGTTACCCTCCAGGCTTTTCCCTGCTATCCCTAACGCTCTACGCTCCGGCTATGCCGGAAGAGAGGTATGATGATTTTTTCCTGAACTGATAGGAACATTGCGAAGGTAGGCGTGGCCGGAACGCCCGATATTGAAAAGCCAAATCTCCATCCTCCCATTCCGGGAGGTAGTATTTACCAGTTCAATCCCGTTCTGATCCGTCTTTCCCGCTTTCTCTTCAATGCACTGTTCCCAATCAGTTGAGGAAAAATTTATGGTTGGGGCGACAAGCGATGTTTGCGAGTATTAATCTTTTAATTTTTGGCAGTATGAAAACGAAGAGAACCGTATTTGAAGTGAATGACGTTTATCGGGTGATGGAAAACAGCGAGTTGATTTATACCTTGACGAACAGTGAGAAACTGAAACGTGAAGAATATAAGTATGAACAGATGGAAATAGAAGGATTGTGCTTGTCTGATGTACTGGAAACACTAACACCCAGCCGTAAAAAAGTCGCTTATGCGGCGATTGAGCTATATAAACGGCTGAAAGAAGGGCAAGTTGAAAGTCCTGCGCTTTTATCCAGCAATAATGTTTATAAAATGATGCATCCTGTTTTGTGCGATATAGCTACTGAAGAGATGTGGGTGCTGTTGCTGAACAGTTCGTCCAAACTCATCCGTAAAGTCCGTATCTCATGCGGCGGGATAAATACCGCCCCTGTGGATATACGGGTTATCATGAAGCAGGCATTGTATTATAACGCCGTATCTTTTATCATGGTACATAACCACCCATCAGGAGCACGCAAGCCCAGCAGTGCGGATGACCGCTTGACGGAAGCAGTTAAAAAAGCCGCTGAAACATTAGACATCCGTTTGGTTGACCATGTGATTGTGGCAGGCAATAACTATTATAGCTATGCGGACGAGGGAAGATTGCAAAATAGGTAAGGTGGACGGGAGAAATCCCGTCTGCCCGGGATTTCGGCTTCGGGGTTCTTTTTTGGCAGTCACCCCAAAAAAGAACCAAAAAAATGCTTCCCGGACTATCGGATGCGACATCGTAAAATACGCAAAGACGTGGCTTTTCAGAATAAATACATATCTTCGCGCCAAAGGTGATCGGAATGAATGTATTTTCTACTTTTGATACAGGCGTTATGGTGGCTCTCTTACTGGGCATTGAGTTTCTTAGAAGTGATATCCGAACGATTCTCTATTGTAAAAGGAATGATCCCAGGATTCTTAAGAGTTGCTTATATACGCTGCTTATATTATTGACCAGCCTTTATTCTATTGTGGCCGGAGCCATGCTTCATCCGGAACCCGTACCTGTTTATGAGTTGATACCCGGTTTTCAATATGGGGTTTATGGCTTTTCTTTTTCGTTTATATTGCTCGCTGTTGCATGTCTTTATCGTAAAACATTACCTTTTGTCCTTTTGGGCTACGCTATGATATATGTGATCGGTGTATTGATACCACTACTTAGGTATGTAGTGTCTATGATGGATTATTTCACTCGCACAAGGGTATAGCAGGTTAATTTCTTGATTGTATCGGATTGCCCTTTCTGTGGGCTGCCTCCCCCGGCTTCTTTCCTCCGATCCGAGTCCGGCTTTTTGCTCGGCAAAGGTTTCGGGATTCCGCAAATGGCAAGTTACGGCCATGCGCCTTTACTGTATGGAAAATAACGATGAAGAAGTGTCTTCCCGACATTTTCCATAAGTGAAACTTGGCTTATTGCTTGCAATCCAGACCTTGATATGCCGAAAAAAGGCTCAGAACTCAGATGGGGAATGACATCAAAAAAAAGGTCGGCTGACCAAAGACCTTCCCGATACAAAAAATGAAAAGGTCTTGAATCTAGCTGAAGAATAAATCAGATGTTCAACTTAAATAATGCTAATATGGAAAATTTGATTACACAAATCAACAAAGAGAGATTGGTTAATAGCGACACAGCTCTTATGATGAAGGAATTATACTATTACGTGCCTTGTGAGTATTGGTATGACAAACAGGATAGGCTACGCACCGATATTGAGGGAAGGAATACCCCGATGTATATGTGCGAGTGCCCGACACTGGCAGCATGTATCCAATGGATGATACAGACTCGTGAATATACGTTTCAAACAGAACAAAACGTGGCGGTCTGGCATGTGGTTGTGAGGGCTGGAGATTATGTGTTGTATGACTCCGAAAGTAATGCGGACGCTTTTTGTTGTTTGGAAGAAGCATTGGAAAAAGCGGTACAGGAGTGCATGGAGTTATTGTATTAAAATTAAAAAAAATCAGTCCCCGTGAAGGGGACTTTCCTATAATCTTGCTGAGAGGTGGAATTGCAGACGATCTTTGAGAATCATCTTTGAAGGATGGGCAGAGGTTTATTCGTTATTTGTTATTTTTGTTCTCGGATTTCAGCGCAATTCCATTCCTTCTTAATAGGCGATATACTGTTCCGCTACTGCCTATGTTTAATATTTTCTGTATCTCCCTTACCGGCGTTCCGGATTCATAGAGTTGGATGCAGCTTTTCTGCTTGGCGATGTTGTTTTTGTTGATAAGTGTCTTTCTGCCGAATTTGACACCTTTTTCCTTGGCGATTCTTCTGCCTTCTTGGGTTCTCTCATAGATAAGGTCTCTTTCAAACTGAGCGAAAGCACCGAGAATGTTGTTCATCAGTTGGCCGATTGCGCCTTCCGTACTGATGTTGTCTTGCAGTGAGGTGAATTGGATGCCCCTATTCTTGAAATCTTCCAATAGCGTAAGGATATTCTTCAGCGAACGGCCAAGCCGGTCCAGCTTATATACGACAAGTGTGTCGCCTTCCCGGAGAAAGCTCAGGCAGGCATCCAGTTCCGGGCGGTTTTGTTGACGTCCGGTCATTTTCTCAGAGAAGATTTTCTCGCATCCGGCAGCCTTCAACGCTTCCAGTTGCATATCCAGATGTTGTTCCTTGGTGGAAACACGGGCATATCCTATTTTCATCCTGTTTTCGTATTTAAATGTGTAATGAAGGTTTTAATTCTTCACTTTTTCAAATATGAAGACATTAATTCTTCATATTCCTCACGGCTGTATTGGTTGAACCCCTTTTGCTTCATTGCCAAAAGAAGCCTTTCCAGTTCTCCGATAGTCACTACCTGTTTGCCGATAACGGTAAATTGTTCCCATTCTCCCTTTTCGTTGAGCAGGTATTCCCGGTGTGCAAAACAGTAAAGAGAACCATCGATGTCATTCCGTTTCTGCCATTGACGCAGGTGCTTCAAACTGGTGAAATCACGGGTGACAGTACGTGGAATGGGAACCAATACGTCAATTTCCATCTTGAATTTTATATTCTCTTCCGCTTCTCGCATGGGTGATTAGCTTATTTCATAATACATCAATTATCGTATGGGCAGGAAGTTCCAGTTTGGAGAAAGCAAACATTTTCTTGCCCAAATCCTTTAGCGATGCCCCAATATGATATACTTCCGTATTATCAATGATTAAGAAGCGGTCATGACTACTTTTGTAGGTTCTAGCTTCAATGGGAGGATATTGGTCATTGTGTTTGTTTAAATCAAGTTGGAGCTGTGCGTTTATTTTGTGTATAAATAGTAGCTGATACTCCACTGTTTCGTTTGCTCAACATGAGTAACACGGATTCATCTACATAGTTGTCGATAAGCACAAGTGAGCATTTGGCAGACTTTATTAAATCTGTAGCAAACTTATACGCATCGAATATCTGACCGTCAAAGAATATACCTTCCACCGGAGGCAATGAGGTGCGTACAAAGAAGTCTATCTTTGCATCATGTTCAGCAATGGTTTTCTCTATTTGGAAGAATCTATTGTTCATTCTATATTCCATGTCATTGAGCCGTTGGTTTATAGAATAACCTTTCAATAAATATTCTTTTAAAATTTTATTTGCCCATTGCCTGAATTGCGTACCTCTTACGCTTTTAACTCTGTATCCAACTGAAATTATTACGTCTAGACTAAAGAACTTGACAGGCTTATCGGAATTAGCAATGTGCAAAAAATGCACATTGCTTTTCTCTTCCAATTCCTTTTCCTTAAAAACATTATTTATATGTTTGGTAATAACGGTTCTGTCACGTTGAAAAAGTTCTGCTATCTGCGCTTGTGTGAGCCAAACGGTTTCATCTTCTAAACGTACTTCCAACCTTACAGCTTCATCCGGTTGGTATAGTATGATTTCTCCTTGCTTCTCCATTATATGTTTCGCTTTTATTATATTGTTGCAAATGTACGAAAAAGAAACGTTATAAAGTCTGTTTTTTCCGTAAGTATTACCTTAAAAATTTGTTCCCTTTTTATTTTAATAAAACAGAAACATTCTGCTGTTTTAAAAATCAGTTATCTGTTTGCTATTCATAGTTAGGGTATCAAATAACTAAAATTCAAATGGAAACGCAAATCTATATTTTATGCAGATTTGTTTGTTAGAAGCGGAGAAAAGGACACAAGACATGATAAGAATCATAGGTCGGGGAGCGCCGCACGGCAAGGGGGGCACTAGCCTCCCGACGAGTGCAGCCGTTGGCCGGGTTATCGGTGAAAATGGAAAAAAGTTGGCTTTTCTTTTGGTATTGTTATAACTTTGTCTATATTTGTGTTGTGATAATCAATTTTAAAGTTATAACATTATGGTAACAAACATTATTCAGATTGGAAACAGCAAGGGGATAATACTTCCTTCCGAGATATTGAAACAGTTGCGTTTGTCCTTGAAATCGGCTGTGAGCATTTCTTTGGACGGGAACA
>OJNN01001157.1_pt1 | contig 10050 bp, 8 predicted proteins | sample 1597851 | NCBI WGS metagenome assembly OJNN01 (sample SAMN01915222, study PRJEB22387) | human gut metagenome | isolation source: stool | host: Homo sapiens | place: USA | reverse complement strand
ATACCATGTCTAATATGAGAAAAATCTGATTGACAAAGCGGGATAATGTGTTATTATTGACATAGGTTAAAGGCTGTGAAGGCACACAGTAGCTATATGGAATTCTTTCAGAGAGAGCGGATCACCGGCTGTAAGTCCGCTTAAGTTCAGCCACATAGTGAAATTCATGCCGGAGCTGCATCTTTGAAATTGCAGTAGGAGATGACGTATATGCACGTTACGCAGACAGAGTGCCGGTCATTATGACCGGAAACAGGGTGGTACCGCGAGTAACCTCGTCCCTTTTGGGGGACGGGGATTTTTTTATGAAAGGATATCGATATGAAAGAGAAATTACAGGCAATCAGGGAAAAAGCCATCGAGAAAATCAAGTCTTGTGATAATCTTGATAAACTTAACGAGATTCGTGTGGCTTATCTTGGCAAGAAAGGCGAGCTTACCGAGGTGCTTAAGGGTATGAAAGATGTAGCCGCAGATGAAAGACCTAAGATAGGTGCAATGGTTAATGATACCAGAGCGGCAATTGAAGAGAAACTTGAGGAAATCAAAAACAGTCTTGCAAGCGCGGCAAGAGAAGCAAGACTTAAGAAGGAAGTTATTGACGTAACGCTTCCGGCTAAGAGAAATATTGTAGGACATTCTCATCCGAATACGGTAGCTCTTGAGGAAGTTGAGAGAATATTTGTCGGAATGGGATATGAAGTTGTTGAAGGACCGGAAGTCGAATACGATTATTATAACTTTGAGGCACTCAATATTCCTGCCAATCATCCGGCAAAGGATGAGCAGGATACATTCTATATTAACAGTAATATAGTGCTCAGGACACAGACGTCATCCACTCAGGTTCACGAGATGGAAAAGGGCAGAATACCTATCAGGATGATAGCACCGGGAAGAGTATTCCGTTCGGACGAGGTGGATGCTACACATTCTCCTTCTTTCCATCAGGTAGAAGGCCTTGTAATTGATAAAAATATAACATTTTCCGACCTTAAGGGAACCCTTGCTGTTTTTGCCAGGGAACTTTTCGGAGAGCAGACCAAAGTCAAATTCAGACCGCATCATTTCCCGTTTACCGAGCCATCGGCGGAAATGGATGTTTCATGCTTTAAGTGCGGAGGCAAAGGATGCCGTTTTTGTAAAGATTCAGGCTGGATAGAGATTCTCGGATGTGGTATGGTTCATCCGCATGTACTTGAGATGAGCGGAATAGATCCTGAAGAGTACACAGGTTTTGCATTCGGTATCGGACTTGAGAGAATTGCATTACTTAAATATGAAATTGATGACATGAGACTTCTTTACGAGAATGATATAAGATTTCTCAACCAGTTCTAAATAATTACGACGAAAGGAATTTATGTATGAATACAGCATTATCATGGATTAAATCATTTGTGCCCGGACTTGACTGCACGGCACAGGAATATACAGATGCAATGACACTTACCGGAACCAAGGTCGAAGGCTTTGAAAGACTGGATGAAGATCTTGACAAAATAGTTGTAGGCCAGGTTAAAAAGATAGACAAACATCCGGATGCGGACAAACTTGTAATCTGCCAGGTTGATATCGGGGACAGACAAATACAGATTGTCACCGGAGCACCTAATGTATATGAAGGAATGAAAACGCCGGTATGCCTTGACGGTGGAAGAGTTGCCGGAGGACATGACGGCAGCAGGACACCGGGTGGAATTAAAATCAAAAAAGGTAAATTAAGAGGAATTGAATCGGATGGAATGATGTGTTCGATAGAGGAACTCGGTTCTTCAAGGGATTATTATCCCGACGCACCGGAAAGCGGACTTTATGATATGGGACAGGACGCTGTTGTAGGATCGGACGCAATAGAAGCATTGGGACTTCATGATGTAGTATTTGAGTATGAAATCACATCAAACAGAGTTGACTGCTACAGCATAATCGGAATTGCAAGAGAGGCAGCGGCAACATTCCACAAGGATTTTGTACTTCCGGATATCAAACCTACAGGCAATAATGAGAATGTCAACGATATGATAAGCGTTGATGTTGAGGATGGAGATCTGTGTAAGCGTTATTGTGCGAGAATGGTCAAAAATATCAAGCTTGCTCCTTCACCGGAATGGATGCAGAGAAGGCTTGCAGCAAGCGGAATAAGACCTATTAATAATATTGTGGACATTACCAATTACGTAATGGAAGAATACGGCCAGCCGATGCATGCATATGATTATGATACGATCGCAGACCATAAGATAGTAGTAAGGAGAGCTAAAGACAAGGAGGTTTTCTGTACTCTTGACGGACAGGACAGAACCCTTGATTCATCGATGCTTATGATATGTGATGGTGAGAAAGCAATCGGACTTGCCGGAATCATGGGCGGAGAAAATTCCAAGATAACGGATGATGTTAAGACAATGCTTTTTGAAGCTGCATGCTTTGATGGAGCCAACATAAGAATTTCAGCGAAGAAAGCCGGTCTCAGAACCGATGCATCTGGCTAATACGAGAAAGGACTTGATCCATATAATGCAGAAGCCGCAATCAACAGGGCATGTGAGCTTATAGAAGAACTTGGTGCCGGCGAGGTTGTAGGCGGAATGGTAGATGTATTTCCGGTAAAACCTGAAGAAAAAGTACTGCCGTTTGAACCGGATAAATACAATAAACTTCTCGGAACAGATGTAAGTTCCGATGAAATGCTTAAGTATTTTGACAAACTCGAAATCAAATACAATGAATCAGATAACACACTTCACATTCCGTCATTCAGACAGGATCTTTTAAGAACCTGTGATATGGCAGAAGAGGTTGCGAGATTCTATGGCTATGATAAAATTCCGGTGACACTTCCTTCAGGAGAATCTACATCCGGAAAGCTTTCATTTAAATTAAGAGTTGAATCGGTGGCAAGGGAAGTTGCTCAGTTCTGCGGATTTTCACAGTCTATGAATTATTCCTTTGAAAGCCCTAAGGCATTTGATAAACTTCTTGTTCCGGAAAATTCAGACCTCAGACAGGCAATCAGGATACTTAATCCTCTCGGTCAGGATTTCAGTATCATGAAGACGCAGGCGCTTAATGGTATGCTTACTTCACTTGCGACTAACTATAACCGTAAAAATAAAAATGTAAGATTGTATGAAATCGGTAATATATATATCCCGAAAGCATTGCCGTTGACAGAACTTCCTGATGAAAGGACACAGTTCACTCTCGGAATGTATGGCGATGGAGATTTCTTCACAATGAAAGGTGTTGTAGAGGAATTCTTTGAGAAGGCCGGACTTGACGGAAGAATCACATATGATCCGGAAGATAAGAAATCATTCCTGCATCCGGGAAGACAGGCAGATATCATATATGATGGAGTGAAAGTCGGATATCTCGGAGAAGTTCATCCTCAGGTATGTGAAAATTATAATATCGGTGACAGGGTATATTATGCCGATATTGATATGCCATACATTGTTGAGCATGCATGCTTTGATAAGAAATACGAAGGAATCGCCAAATTCCCGACATCAACGAGAGATATCAGTCTTGTTGTTGATAAACAGGTTCTCATAGGAACAATGGAAAATGCAATCATCAAAAAGGGCGGCAAGCTTCTTGAAAGCTGCGAACTCTTTGATATATATGAAGGCGAGCAGGTCGGAGAAGGTAAGAAATCTGTTGCGTTCAGTCTTGTATTCCGTGCAAAAGACAGAACACTTTCCGATACGGAAATCAGCGAGATAATGGATAAGATACTTGCGGAGCTTACCGGACTTGGTGCCGTGCTCAGACAGTAAACAGGAGTAATTATGGAATTAAAAGAATTTGATTACTATCTTCCCAAAGAACTTATAGCTCAGGATCCGCTCGAAAACCGTTCGGACTCAAGGCTTATGCTTCTTGACAAAGAAACCGGAGCTATTGAACATAAAATATTTCGTGATATTACGGAATATCTCAATCCGGGGGATTGCCTTGTTATCAATGATACCAAGGTAATTCCTGCCAGATTATACGGTGTGCGTAAAGGTACGGGAGCAGCTATTGAAATCCTTCTTTTAAAACGTATGGAAGATGATACATGGGAATGCCTCGTAAGACCGGGTAAAAAATGTCACATAGGCACCGTTATTGAGTTTGGCGAAGGACTGCTGACGGGAGAGATAGTTAATGTCGTTGAAGACGGAAACAGATACATTAAATTTACCTATGACGGTATATTTGAGGAAATTCTTGACAAACTCGGCCAGATGCCTCTGCCGCCGTATATAACACATGAACTCAAAGATAAAAACCGTTATCAGACGGTATATGCCAAACATGAGGGCTCTGCAGCTGCGCCTACGGCTGGATTGCATTTTACGAAGGAACTTCTTGCGCAGATACGCGAAAAAGGTGTATATATTGCAAGCGTTACACTTCATGTGGGGCTCGGAACATTCAGACCCGTGAAAGTCAATAATATCCTTGAACATCATATGCATTCAGAATACTATTGCATTGAGCAGCCGCAGGCTGATATAATAAATAAAGCGAGGGCTGAAGGTGGAAGGATTATTTCTGTCGGAACCACGAGCTGCAGGACACTGGAATCGGCGGCGCGTGATGACGGATATATACCGGCTGTGAGCGGCAACACGGATATTTTCATATATCCCGGATATAAGTTTAAAGCGATTGATGGGCTGATAACTAACTTTCATCTGCCGGAAAGCACACTGGTAATGCTTGTATCGGCGCTGGCAGGCAAGGATCACATTATGGCGGCATATGAGGAAGCTGTGAAAGAAAAATACAGATTTTTCAGCTTTGGAGATGCCATGTTTATTCATTGATGAATAGGAATGTATACGGAGGTTTTATATGGCTGACAATAATGTTCAGGAGAAAAGATGGGCAAAAAGGATTGCAATCAATGCAACAATAAGACTCAATTCACTAAACACTGATCCGGCGATATCGGATTACGACAGAGAAGAAATATCGGTTGATGTCATTAATATTTCCAAAGGAGGTATGGCATTTACAACGGAAAGACTTCTGCCTCTTGAGTCGTATTATGATGCGAAGGTGGAATTGTGGACCAAGGAATCGTTTGATGCTGTTATTGAGGTAATCCGTATGGAAAAGAAAGATGCTGATGTACCTATAATATACGGATGCAGATTTGTCGGCCTTTCACCAATGGAACAATTTAAAATAGACGTTTATGGCATTGTGAATGAACAATAAAGAATCCCTTGGCATATATGATATGCCAAGGGATTTTTCTTGAAATATGATTTAATTTTTGGTAAAATGATAAGTAATAAATTTTTATTAAAGAGGTGCATATGGCAGTTATAACAGAGCCTTTTGGGCTTACACAGGCAGGGAAAGAGATTAAATTATTTACCATAACCAACAATAAAGGCAGTATTCTCAGGGTTACCAATATGGGAGCCGTATGGGTAGGAATGGTTGTCAGGGATAAGAATGGTAATATGAAGGATGTTGTGCTTGGACTTAAGAGTGGAGACCGGTACGAGACCGCATCATATGATGCATTTGGCGGTACAGTGGGAAGAAGTGCTAACAGAATATCACATTGCAGGTTTACCCTTAACGGTAAGGAATATGTTCTTGCCGATAATGATAGCGGCTGTAATCTTCACAGCGGACCTGATATGTATTATTTCAGACTGTGGGATTATGAGACGACAGAAGGCGAACTTGGAAGCAGTGTTACATTCTCGCTTGTCAGCCCTGACAAAGATCAGGGAATGCCCGGAACGCTTAACGTAAGTGTTACTTATACACTGACAGATAATAATGATGTTATTATCAGATATGACGGGGTAAGTGATGCAGATACCGTTGAGAATCTGACGAATCATGTATATATTAATCTCGGCGGACATAATTCGGGAACGATACATGATGAGATAATGCAGATTAATGCAGAATATTACACTTATGGAAGGGATGGAGAGATCAGCGACGGCAGACTTCATCCGGTGGAGGGAACGCCTCTTGATTTCAGAAAGCCTAAGCGTGTCGGAGCTGAAATAGACGCGGATAATGAACTTGTAAAGAGCAAGGGTGGATATGACCATAATTTCTGCCTTTGTAATGATGGCGAGATGGTTCTTGCGGCAACTGTTGTTAATAATACAACGGGAATAAGAATGGATGTATATACGGACAGACCGGGGATACAGATTTATACCGGTAATTATATAAGTGAGAAGAATGAAGGTAAGGAAGGAGCAACATATCATCCGAGATGGGGAACGGCATACGAGACGCAGTTTTATCCTGATGCGGTTAATCACGATAACTTCCCGTCACCTGTAATCAGGGCCGGAGAAGAATTCGAATCTCAGACAGTATATCATTTCGGACTGGCAGACTAATATGAAAGATAATCATTTTTTTGCGATGATGTCCCGCATGAAATATATCAACAGATGGGGACTTATGCGCAATACACTCAAAGAAAATATATGTGAACACAGTCTTGAAGTCGCGATGATCGCTCATGCCCTGGGTGTCATCAATAATACTTATTTTGACGGAAATCTCAATGCGGACAGGCTTGCAATAATGGGCATGTACCATGATTCAACCGAGATTATAACGGGAGATATGCCTACACCTGTTAAATATTATAATCCCGCTATCAGAGATGCATATAAAGAAGTGGAACTGGTTGCCAGGGATGAATTATTAAAAGGACTTCCTGCCGGAATGCGTGACATATACAGACCGGTTCTTGCGGATACTGAAGAAGAACGTGAATTATGGCGTTATGTCAAAGCAGCGGACAAGCTTTCCGCATACATCAAATGTATCGAAGAACAGCGTATGGGAAACAGCGACTTTGAGAAGGCCGGAGAGTCGATAAGACATATAATAGATGATATGCATATGCCGGAAGTGGATTATTTTGTTGAGAATTTTATTCCTCCGTATATGCTTACACTTGATGAGTCATAGCAATGGGAGCGAGGTAATATATGACCGGAAGAGATGAACAGCTTCAGTCACTTGAGAAATTTTATGAGTCGGAAGCCAATAATCTTACAATTTTATATGGAAGGCGCGGAATAGGTAAAACCGCACTGCTCAGGGAATTTGCCCGGAACCATCAATATGTATATTACGATGCTGTTCCGTCGGATAAGACAGGAATGCTTAGGTCATTCGCAGCTGTGGTATCGGAACAGATACACAAGAAGTCGGAACCGACCGGATATATGGGGATTATGACAGATATAGCAGATTGTGCGTCTGGTAAAGTACTTATTATAATTGAAGAATTTCAGAATATAGTAAGGATTGATCAGCTTTTTATGGATTCGGTTATTGCTATGGTAAAACATATTATAACCGATAAGAAAGTGATGATAATCCTGACCTGCTCATCGATAGCCTGGGTTGAGAATTCAATGGTAAGTGCCATAGGAAGTGCCGCATATTCGATTAACGCTTTTATCAAGCTTAAGGAACTTAATTTTTCGGATGTTGTCAGTATGTTTCCGGAATGTGATGCAAGAAGTGCATTATACATATATGCGATAACAGGTGGAATTCCGGAATATCTGGATGGATTCAGGCAGGATAAGAGCATTAAAGAAAACGTATGTAATATTTTTCTTAAAGATAATGCCGTGTTCAGAAACAGTATGTTGTATTATCTTAAAGACGAGTTCCGTGAAACAGGCGTGTATAATACATTGCTTGAATGTCTGGCATCCGGACTTAACAAATTAAATGAAATTCATAAAAGCACGGGTTACGGGCGCGATAAGATAAGTGTTTATCTGAACAATCTTATAGAACGTGAGATTGCCGAGAAAATATTTTCATATGACAAGGGACCGGAACATAACGTCCGGAAAGGACTGTACCGTATAAAAGACGGTTTTGCCGGATTCTGGTATGGGCTTGTACATCCAAAGCTGCCGCTGTTGGGAGTTTGTAATCCTTCTGGTTTCTATGACAAATATATTGAACCGGGACTTGATGGATTCTGTACAGAAGCATATATAAGAATTGCAATGGAGTTCATGCATATTATGAATGAAGCCGGTAAGCTGTATGCCGGAGCTGAATACAGAGGCAGATGGTATGGTAAAGCCGGAGATGTGCATATTATATATGATAATGATAACGGAGACACCGTAATAGGTCAGGTATATACCTGCAGCAATAATGTCGGAATGGCAGAATACGAAAAGCTTAAGTCCGATGCTTCGCTTGCGGGATTGAATGTAAAGGAAATTTATATGTTTGCACTGAACGGTTATGATGATGCCATAAGAAATTGCGGAGTACCGGGACTCATGACAATAAATATAGAGGATTTGTAAAATTATGGCGAAAAGTTTATATATAGCTGAGAAACCAAGTGTTGCACAGGAATTTATGAAAGCACTCGGAGAGAATCCGTCCAGACACGACGGATATTCGGAATCTGCAGACGCGGTTTTTACATGGTGTGTCGGTCATCTTGTCACGATGAGTTATCCGGCAGAATATGATCCTGCACTTAGACGATGGAGCATGGATACATTGCCTTTTATTCCGGATGAATGGAAATATGAGATAATTCCGGCTGTCAGTAAGCAGTTTAATATAGTATCAGGACTGCTTAACAGGGATGATATAGATACAATATATGTATGTACTGACTCCGGACGTGAAGGAGAATACATATACAGGCTTGTCGAACAGATGGCGGGTGTCGCAAACAAGAACCGCAGACGTGTCTGGATAGATTCGCAGACTGAAGAAGAAATAAAACGTGGTGTTGCACAGGCAAAGGACTTATCTGAATATGACAGCCTTGCCGATGCGGCATATTTAAGAGCCAAAGAGGACTATCTTATGGGAATTAATTTCTCAAGGGTATTGACTCTTAAATACGGAAATGCAATTTCTTCATATTTCAGGGACAATAATAGGACGGTGATTGCGGTCGGTCGTGTCATGACATGTGTACTTGGAATGGTAGTTAGACGTGAGCGGGAAATACGTGACTTTGTGAAAACTCCGTTTTACAGGGTTATTGCGGATGTCTCCATGGATGGACAGAACCATGGTTTTGACGCAGAGTGGCGGGCGGTGGAAGGCTCTGCATATTTTGAGTCACCTAAGTTATATAAGGAAAACGGATTTAAGGAAAGCAGTGATGCAAAAGCGCTTATAGCATCTCTTAAGAAACAGGAAAATAATGATATGATAATCCGTTCAATCGAGCGCAAGAATGAAAATAAGCAGCCGCCGCTTCTGTATAATCTTGCGGAATTGCAAAATGACTGCTCACGTTTCTTTAAACTTAACCCGGATGAAACACTTAAATATACACAGGAATTATACGAAAAGAAACTTGTGACATATCCGAGAACGGATGCAAGAGTTTTATCGAGTGCAGTGGCTAAGGTTATACATAAGAATATATCGGGACTTAAGAGCATTCCGGAATATAAAGAATTTGCGGAACATATCCTTTCACAAGACGGATATAAGAAAATTGCGTCTACAAGGTATGTCAACGACAAGCAGATTACGGATCACTATGCGATAATTCCGACAGGACAGGGATTCAATAATCTTAAGAATCTGTCGGGAACGGCACGCAGTGTATACTATGCAATAGTCAGAAGGTTCCTGGCAATATTTTATCCGCCGGCCGTATATAAGAAAGTTTCATTGGTGCTTACCGTGCCTTTAGGTGCCGAAAATGAATCAACGGAAAGTTTTTTTGCTAATTTTAAGGTCCTTGCGTCAGAAGGATATCTTGAGGTATTAAACAGCCATAAGAAACAGACCAAAGCAGATGATAACCGGGATGAGGACGCTCAGGATGAGCAGACCGGGTACGATGCGTCATTTCTGGAAAACATAGCATCTCTTAAAAAAGGTGATGTGTTAAAAGCACTTGATTACACCATAAAGGAGGGTGAAACATCACCGCCTAAGCGTTATAATTCCGGTTCGATGATTCTTGCTATGGAAAATGCAGGTCAGCTTATTGAGGATGAAGAACTGCGTGCCCAGATTAAAGGAAGTGGAATA
>OJNN01001135.1_pt1 | contig 10148 bp, 5 predicted proteins | sample 1597851 | NCBI WGS metagenome assembly OJNN01 (sample SAMN01915222, study PRJEB22387) | human gut metagenome | isolation source: stool | host: Homo sapiens | place: USA | reverse complement strand
TCTACGACCAGTTTGAAGGCGAACTGGAAGGGCATGCCCTCACTCCCGAAGACTTGAAAGGAGGTGCCCGAGGCATCGGCAGTTACTTCCGCAAACTGCGCGACGGCAGACTGTCTGACAAGGATGTGCTGAACGCCACCCTGCAAAACAGCCTGACAGATGCAAAAAACTGGGCAACGAAAACATCCTCACGAAAGGACGACATCATCCGTCTGGCAGAAACCAGTCTGATGCCTCTACTGCAGGAAGCCGAAAGAATGCGTCCGCAACGCAACCGCACCCTGAACAGTTGCCGTCTCTCGCTCCAGCATCTCAACAAACTACAACTCCTCAACCATATTGACGAAGAGGTACGTACACTGAACCGAGAACATAACCGCTTTCTACTTTCGGACACCAACGCCCTGCTGCACAAATTGGTGCGCGAGGGTGACTCTTCGTTCGTCTTCGAGAAAATCGGCGCCAACATACGCAACGTCATGATTGACGAATTCCAGGACACCAGCCGCATGCAATGGGACAACTTCCGTCTGCTGTTGCTCGAAGGACTTTCGCAAGGAGCTGACAGTCTGATTGTGGGAGATGTGAAGCAGTCCATCTACCGCTGGCGGAACGGGGACTGGGGAATACTGAACAGCTTGGGAAATAAAGAATTAAACTTAAACTCCTTCCCCGTCCGTGTGGAAACCCTAAAAACAAACCGACGTAGCGAAACCAACATTATCCGTTTCAACAACCAAGTATTTACCGCTGCCATAGACTACCTCAATGCGCTACACCTGAACGAACTGAAAGAGGATTGCCTACCCCTGAAACGCGCTTATGCCGACGTAGTGCAGGAATCGCCCAAGAACACGGAGTACGGCTACGTAAAAGCTGCCTTCCTTGAACCGGACGATGAACACAACTATACAGAGCAGACCCTTCTCGCCTTAGGAGAAGAAGTACAGCGGCTGCTGGAAGAGGGCGTAACACTGAATGACATCACCATCCTTGTCCGCAAGAACAAGAATATCCCACCGATAGCCGACTATTTCGACAAAGAACTGCATCTCTCTGTCGTGTCCGACGAAGCTTTCCGTCTGGATGCCTCCCTTGCCATCTGCATGCTGATGGATGCCCTGCGCTGCCTATCGAATCCGGAGAACAGGATTGCGGAGGCTGCACTGATGGAGAATTACAAATTACAAATGACAAATGACGAGCAGTCGGGATTCATCATAGCCACTCCCCTGCCCGAAACCTTTACCTCCCGACGGGAAACGCTGCGCTTGATGCCTTTGTATGAGTTACTGGAAGAACTGTTCAGCATCTTCGGCATGAGCCGCATTGAAAAGCAGGATGCCTACCTCTTCTCCTTCTTCGATGCTGTGACGGAGTATCTGCAAAGCAATTCTTCCGAACTGGACAGCTTCATCCGCTACTGGGACGAAACCCTTTGCAGCAAGACCATCCCCAGCGGTGAGATGGACGGTATACGTATCCTCTCCATCCACAAGTCCAAAGGACTGGAATTCCATACCGTACTGATTCCCTTCTGCGACTGGAAGCTGGAGAACGAAACCAACAACCAGCTGGTGTGGTGCGTCCCACCGGAAGAGCCTTATAATGCCATCAGCTTAGTGCCGGTGAACTATTCCACCACCATGGCGGAATCCATATACCGGCAGGACTATCTGCACGAACGTCTTCAGCTGTGGGTGGACAATCTGAATCTGCTGTACGTGGCCTTTACCCGTGCCGGCAAGAACCTCATCCTCTGGAGCCGGAAGGAACAGAAGGGAACCATGTCCGAACTCCTTGCCAACACCCTGCCCCGCATAGCCAAAGACGGAGCAGGCAGTTGGGACGAAGAGGCTGCCATATACGAGAACGGCAGGATTTGCCCTTCCCCCGTCCCCGTCTCACAGCATGACGCAGACAACCCTGCTGATGACGAAGCCAAACCTCTATGCTGCGAACGTAAACCTCTATACTGCGAACGTAAACCTGAGGTTTATGAACAGCAACCGGTCAACAGACTTTCGCAAAAGCCGGTCAAACTGCCCGTCCACATGGAGAGTATGCTCCACGACATCGAGTTCCGGCAATCCAACCGTTCGGCAGACTTCATAGCAGGAGTAGACGAAGCAGAGTCCAGCTGGCGTTTCATCAACCGGGGACGTTTGCTGCATACCCTATTCTCCGCTATCGAAACCGAAGAAGACATTGACAATGCCATCAGCCAGCTCGTCTTTGAAGGTGTGATTGGACGGAGTGAGACGGAAGAAGAAATACGCAATCTCACCCAACGCGCTTTCTCCCTGCCTCAAGTCATGGACTGGTATTCAGGAACGTGGCAGCTATTCAATGAATGCGACATCATCTGGCAGGAAAACGGTGAACTGCGGACACGCCGCCCGGACCGCGTGATGATGCGTGGCGAAGAAATCGTAGTGGTGGACTTCAAGTTCGGAAAGCCAAACAAGAAGTACAACAAGCAGGTGCAGGGATACATGCAACTGCTGGTCCGCATGGGGTATGTCGCAGAAAATATACGGGGTTACTTGTGGTATGTAGAGGAGAACAACATAGAACCGGTATAACTCACTCCCCATCCACTATTAATTATCAATTATCAACTAAATCATGGAAACATTCCTCCAACTGGTCGCCCGCGACCTTTACGCCAAAATAGGAAACGACCTCTCGCGCACCGCCATCGTTTTCCCCAACAAACGTGCCAGTCTGTTCTTCAACGAATATCTGGCAACTGAAACGGACCGCCCTTTGTGGTCGCCTGCCTACGTCAGCATCAGCGAACTGTTCCGGCAACTCTCTCCATTGAAGTCCGGTGACCCTATCCGCCTGGTATGCGAACTGTATAAGGTGTTCCGCGAAGAGACCCGCAGCGAAGAAACTCTGGATGACTTCTACTTCTGGGGAGAACTGCTCATCAGCGATTTCGATGACGTAGACAAAAACCTTGTAGATGCCGACAAACTCTTCAGCAACCTGCAAGAACTGAAGAACATTATGGACAATTACGACTTCCTCGACCAAGAACAAGAAGAAGCCATCCGCCAGTTCTTCCAGAACTTTTCCATAGAAAAGCGCACGGAGCTGAAAGCCAAATTCATCTCCCTCTGGGATAAACTGGGCGACATCTACCGCCACTACCGCCGCAATCTTACAGAACTGGGCATCGCCTACGAAGGCATGATGTACCGCAATGTCATGGAGCAACTCGACACCGACCGACTGCGCTACGACCGCTATGTATTTGTCGGCTTCAACGTGCTGAATAGAGTAGAAACCCGTTTCTTCCAGCTCTTGCAGGATGCCGGAAAAGCAATGTTCTATTGGGATTACGACGTGTTCTACACCCGTCTTCCCCTTGAGCAAAAGCCGCCCTATACCCACGAAGCAGGCGAATTCATCCTCCGCAACCTAAAGCTGTTCCCCAACCAGCTCCCCGAAAAATCCTTTGATGTACTGCGGAAACCCAAGAACGTACGCTTTATCTCCGCTTCTACCGAAAATGCACAAGCCCGCTACTTGCCGCAATGGATTAGGGGGAATGAAAAATTAAGAACCCCTTCTTCATTCAAAGACACTGCCGTTGTCCTTTGCAACGAATCCCTACTGCTTCCCGTCCTCCACTCCATTCCGGCAGAGGTAAAGAACGTCAACATCACAATGGGATTTCCCCTTGCCCAAACTCCGGTGTACAGTTTTATCAACGCCCTTGTAGAGCTACAGACTACCGGCTACCATGCAGGTACCGGACGATACATCTACGAAACCGTAATCACGCTGCTGAAACACCCTTACACCCGGCAACTTTCCCCCAATGCCGAAACACTGGAAAAACAGCTTACCCGGGACAACCGCTTCTATCCCCTTCCCTCGGAGCTGAAGCAGGACGCATTCCTTGAACAAGTCTTTACACCACAGAACGGCATCGCCGCCCTATGCAGCTACCTCACCGAACTGCTTCGCGAAGTGGCCGTCCTCTACCGCCAGGAAAAAGACGTGGAAGACATCTTCAACCAGCTGTACCGCGAGTCTCTGTTCAAAAGCTACACCCTCGTCAACCGCCTGCTCAGCCTGATAGAGACCGGCGAATTGAGTGGTGTGCGCACAGACACGCTGAAGCGACTGCTGAACCGCTTGCTTACCTCTGCCAACATTCCCTTCCACGGAGAACCCGCCATCGGCATGCAAGTAATGGGGGTGCTGGAAACGCGTAACCTCGATTTCCGCAACCTCATCATGCTCTCCCTCAACGAAGGGCAATTGCCCAAAGCCGGAGGCGACTCCTCCTTCATTCCCTACAACCTGAGGAAGGCCTTCGGCATGACCACCATAGAACACAAGAATGCCGTCTATGCCTACTACTTCTACCGCCTCATCCAACGGGCAGAAAACGTCACCTTATTATATAACATCTCTTCGGACGGACTGAACCGCGGGGAGATGTCCCGCTTCATGCTGCAATTCCAGGTAGAGTCGCCGCACAACATCTCCCTTGAGTACCTTGAAGCCGGACAATCTCCACAGCAAGCCCGGGAAATTGAGATTCACAAGACACCGGAGATGTTGCAACAGATGTTCGACGCCTACAACATCCACCAACGTCCCAAAGCGTTCTTCTCCCCCTCTGCCCTCAATGCCTATCTGGACTGCCGCCTGAAATTCTACTACCGATACGTAGCCGGCCTGAAAGCTCCCGATGAAGTAAGCGCCGAGATAGACTCCACCCTCTTCGGCACCATCTTCCACCGTTCCGCCGAACTGGTGTACAACGAACTGACAGCCAACGGACGGGAGATACGTAAAGACGACCTGGAACAATTACTGAAAGACGATGTTCGCCTGCAAGCCTATGTGGACAATGCTTTTAAAGAAAAGTTCTTCCATGTGCCCCTTACGGAGCAACCGGAATATAACGGTACGCAGCTTATCCATTCCAAAGTCATTGCCTCTTACCTGCGCCAGCTTCTGCGCAATGACCTGCAATATGCCCCGTTCCGTATGGAGGGTATGGAACAGGACGTCAGAGAAATGATGGAAATAGATACTCCGCAAGGAAAGCTTGCCTTACAGATAGGCGGTACCATCGACCGCCTGGACAGCAAAGGAGACACGCTACGTATCGTGGACTACAAGACAGGCGGTACTCCCAAGACTCCTGAAAATATAGAACAACTGTTTACTCCCGCCGACAACCGTCCCAACTATATTTTCCAGACGTTTCTGTACGCCGCCATCCTCTGCCGCAAGCAATCGCTGAAGGTAGCCCCTTCCCTACTTTACATCCACCGGGCAGCTTCCGAAAGCTACTCCCCGGTCATCGAAATGGGAGCGCCGCGACAACCCAAGGTACCGGTCAACAACTTCGCTTTCTTCGAAGACGAGTTTCGCGAACGGCTGCACGGACTCCTGCAGGAGATATTCAGCCAAGAAGAAACATTCAGCCAAACAGAGGATACCCGGAAATGTGAATATTGCGATTTCCGCAGTCTGTGTAAGAGATAAAAAAACAGACCATCCGTTCATAAGAAACAGATGGTCTGCACGACCGTAACAGACGGTCTATTTGAGTCTGACGGATGGTCTGTTTTACTTCAACGGACCATCCGTTCTATTTTCTTCGTTATCACTTCTTCACCGGAATAGAGAAGCTGAATATGGAGCCTTCGCCTTCCTTGGAAGTAAACCACAGTTTACCGCCATTCTTCACGACAAAATCCTTGCATAGCAACAAGCCCAGTCCCGAGCCTTCTTCGTTGTTCGTGCCGAACGTGCTGAAATGCGTATCAGTATGCAACAACTTCTTCTGCCCCTCCTCGCTGATGCCACAGCCATAATCCTGAACGCTGACAACTGCCATACCATCTACTTCCTCCATCTTCACCAGTACCTCTGAGTTCTCCTTACTGAACTTAATGGCATTACTCAACAAGTTACGGACCACTGTCTTCAGCATGTCAATATCAGCGTTGACCATCATTTTTTCCGGTTTCATCTCGTGGATTCTTATCTTCTTCAGGCTTGCCACCATACTGAAAATCTCAATGACACCGTCTGTCACTTCGACGAGGTCCACATCCTGATAAACCACGTTCAACTTACCGATTTGACTCTTTGTCCATTTCAGCAGGTTATCCAGCAATGAAAACACATCCTCCGTAGTCTGATTAGCCATCGTCAGAAGCTCGTACATTTCGGCGCCAATTTTCTCAGATGGCAAGTTCAATATCAGCATATTCAGCACCATTTTGATGGATCCCATCGGAGAACGTAAGTCATGGGCAATCACCGAATAAAGCTTGTCACGCCCGGCAATAGTACGTTGCAGTTCTTCCGTCTTACTCAAAATCAACCGTTTGGCAGCTACCAAAGATATTTGGTGGGTAACACGGATAATCAATTCCTCCTTATTGAAAGGCTTAGAGATGAAGTCATTCGCGCCAACCTGAAACCCCTTCACAATATCTGCCGTACTATTCAGTGCGGTCAGAAAGATGATTGGAATATCAGCTGTATTCGGATTTGACTTTAAATGTTGAGCTACTTCAAAACCACTCATGTCCGGCATCATTACGTCAAGCAAAACCAAATCAGGATTTTCCTTTTCCACCTGTTCCAACGCTTGCCGCCCGTTACTTGCAGTAGCAATCGCGAATTTCTCATTTGTCAAAAGCACTTTCAACAATAAAACGTTTGACATCACATCGTCAACGATGAGAATCTTGTATTCGGAAGGATTTATTTCCATGTTCATCTTTCTATATTGTTTTTCCCGTTATCAAAATTACTATTTAGTTAGGAACGATATTCCTTAAAATACTCTATTATATACTGTAAACCCTCTTCCAGCTCTATAGTCGGTTCCCAGCCCAACTTTTCCTTTGCCAGAGTGATGTCCGGCTGACGCTGTTTGGGATCATCATGAGGCAGTGGCTTGAAAATCAGTTTCGACTTGGAATTCGTCAGCCTAATGACCTTTTCCGCCAGTTCCAATATGGAGAATTCATTCGGATTTCCCAAGTTTACCGGACCGATAAAATCGTCCTCCGTGTTCATCATCCGCACCATACCTTCTATACAGTCATCTACATATTGGAAACTTCGCGTCTGATTACCCGAACCGTATATTGTAATATCCTGGTTCTGCAATGCTTGAACCACGAAATTGGAAACCACCCGTCCGTCATTCGGCAACATCCGAGGACCGTACGTATTGAATATACGGATAATCTTGATCCGCACTCCATTCTGGCGGTGATAGTCCATAAACAATGTCTCGGCACAACGCTTCCCTTCATCATAACAAGAACGGAGGCCAATTGGATTTACATTTCCCCAATAACTTTCCACTTGGGGATGAATAACGGGGTCACCGTACACTTCGCTGGTAGAAGCCTGCAATATCTTGGCATTCGTCTTTTTGGCCAGTCCCAGCATATTGATGGCGCCCAATACAGAAGTCTTGATGGTTTTAATGGCATCATATTGGTAGTGGATGGGAGAAGCAGGACAAGCCAGATTATAGATTTCGTCCACATCTGCCTCATAAGGGGTTTCCACATCATGCAGTACAAACTCAAAGCGGGGATTGCTCTTCAGATGAGTGATATTTCCTTCCGAACCGGTGAAAAGATTATCCAGACAAATCACCTGATGCCCGTCGTTTATCAATCGGGTACAAAGATGAGAACCTATAAAACCAGCACCGCCACTAACCAAAATTTTCTTCATGTAATGTTTTTTATAGTGCCTTAAAGCACATAGGACCTATTCTGTTTGTTTTGATGCTGACAAATGTAGGCGATTTGACTAAATTATGCAAGTTTGCAACGAAATATTTCACTTGTTAATGAATATAAAGAGGCAGATTAAAAAATCCACCCCTGAAACATTCATTTATTTATCCAACATATACTCTTCTTTCTTATCCTGAATGCTGAAGTCCTTGTTCGCAAACAAGTCTGCCAGACCCGAAATTTGCTTTAAACGCAACACTTCGTCGCGATCCATTCCGATATTCTTCATTATCCATTCATCAGACATACCGGCTCTGTCCAATTCCGCAACAATATGGCACATCAACTCGATATTATGCGTACCACGGGCACGATTATGACGGATAGTGGACGCCATACGGTTGGAAAGTTCCTTGTCAATCACGACCACGGGAAGCAACCCGTTTTCGCGCTGATAAATTCTTTTGGATGTCTTCAACACCTGATAACGGTGGTAACCGTCCACCAGGATGTAGTTATCCTCTTCCTCATCATAGTAACAGACACAAGGCATGGTGAAACCATCTTCCCAGATGGAAAGCTCCAGAAGCTTCATTTCGGACGGTGCCACTACATTCGGATTGTAATCGTTTGCTTGTATTTTCTCTATTGGAATTGCCCTTACGTTATATACCGGACTTTTATCTACGCTCATAACATCATATTTTTGAATTGTTCCATTATCTTGTCTCTTTTGTATGCCTCTTCCTTGTTCAAGGCAAAACCCATGTACTTGCAGGCATGGTCATTCTTCAGGATGCATATGCACATCCGCTTATAAGTGGGAATTTCCCGGAATTCCGCGATGTCAATATCATCCAGATAATCCATGCGCACCGGCTTCTTGTTTGTCTTGTAATTCGTGGTATTTATCACTTCAATGGACACTCCTGCATCCCTCAGCTTCTGGATGGTCTCGTCAGCCAGACACCCCCCTTTTGTACGCCAGAATTCAATGCTGACGGTAAGCTTTTTCAAGTAGTTCCTCCGGGTCTCTTCCGGCAAGGTGGAAAGCAGGAACTGCATAAAGCCTTTCCACGTATACCCTTCGGGCAGTCGGACCGTCTGCCACCCCATAGCACGCGTCCCTCCGTAAATACCGGTAAAGTTCACCCCGTTGACCCGCCCTATCATTCTTCCCCAAGTATTCGGGTCGATGACACGATACAGCTTCAGGCTCTCTTGTGCCTCACAAAGAAAAGGGCTTGCCACACGCTGGCGTTCGATATTGACTCCGGCTTTATAATATAGGTCATACAAATGGTTATAGTCAAAGCCGAATTTGCCATTGGCCGTCCAGATATCCGTCGTCTTCCAATCATAAATGGGATAAGCATTGAAAATGTCATTGCCTATCTTCGAGGTCCAGCGGTAATTGTGGTACATCTGATACTTCCGGTTCAGATGGATGCTGCGCCAGCGGTTAAAACTCTCTTGCGTACGGATGCCTATGAGAAAGCAGGCACGCACTCCATCCTTCTTCTCATGCAGCCATTTGGCAAAGTGCATCTGGAACTCATAATCCCACATTTCGGGAGTGTAGAAAGGAAACGTCTCTTTAGTGAGGCAGCCTTTCGGCATCTTCCTTACCCAAATGTCCTCCAAATCCTCCTGCCACGGACGCCAGTAACTCTGGTACATCGACGTACAAGTCGTTACACGGAAAGGCACACAAACACGATACACCTCCAATATATCCTTATTCGCCTCCAATACCCGGTCCACATAATCAATGGTCATGCTGTACTGTATCTCATAGTCCATATGGAATACACACAGTTTACGGTTCAGCCGGTTCCGGCGGATATAGTCTATGCACAAATTCAGCAACACTCCACTATCTTTTCCTCCCGAAAAAGAGACGCATATCGTGTCAAATTCCCTAAAAATCACATCAAGACGTTCTTGCGCCAGTTCATACACATTTTTGGGTGTAGCCATAATTATCTGTTTTTCTTCATTTTCACATAACGGGTCCATACCTTGTCTTCCAAAAAGCCCAGCTCGCTGAAGACATCCCTATCTTCAACAAAGCTAACAGCCGTCAGACTACTCTCCTCGCCCTGCTTCTCAAGTACCTTTTCCAGAAGCAATTTTAGCGTGTCAACATTCCTTTCCTTAATATAATAGTTGTTGATGACACATTCATACTTCTTGTGCTCCACCGGCACAAAACCTACAACATGTTTATTATCCAGAGCAACAAACCACTCGTACTCTTCCGCTGTCCTGAAAGGATAATTGTAGTTCTGTTTCAGTACTTCCGGACTCATAACCAAAGGGGCTACAAGCTCATACAGCTTCTTATCCGTACCATGTAATTGCACTATCTGTATCATACAGATCGGAAGAGCGTCG
>OJNN01001132.1_pt1 | contig 10156 bp, 8 predicted proteins | sample 1597851 | NCBI WGS metagenome assembly OJNN01 (sample SAMN01915222, study PRJEB22387) | human gut metagenome | isolation source: stool | host: Homo sapiens | place: USA | reverse complement strand
AATTTCGGCGTATGTGTTTTCTTTGTGATGAGCGGTTATCTTATAATGCAGTCTGTTGAGAACAGCAGGAATATAAAAGAATATTTTATAAAGCGTGTTTCAAGAATTATCCCGGCATACTATGTGATTATTGTTTTTGCCATAATTGTCTGGGATGTCATTCTTGGGCAGATGCCTGCCGACTCAATGCTTGGAATCGGCTGGCTCAGATACTTTCTGTTCTTAAACGGAATTGTCCCATCATCACAGTATTACTACTGGAATGACCTCTGGGGTCTTTGGACGATGAGCTGTTTTATGCTGTATTATATTCTGGCACCTGTTATAAGAAAGTATGTGAAGAATTATAGGGCTTCCCTTGTTTTTCTAGCTGCTGTTATAGTGCTTGCATACGGGTATAAGGCGGTGTATTCATATTTTCTTAATAGGTATAATGTGCCTTGGGCGGCGGAAACTGCCGGGGATTGTGCAGTGTTTAACTTGATATCCTTTGCATTTGGAACGGTTGCATGGTATGCCATAAAGGATGGTAAGGAGAAGAATTATATGCGGCTGGTTATCATCGCTCTTGCCTGTTTCCTCGCAATGAGGGAGGATACGTTTAACCGGATTATATGGTCGCTTCTTACGGTGGCTTTCATGCTCTCCATGAAAGATTTTTCGTACAGTGATAAGACACAGTGGGTGGGAGGAATGTTCTCGTTTCTCGCAAGGTACAGCTTCACCGTATATCTGGTGCACATGCCGGTTATAGAGCTGACTGAGTATTTCAGTGAACATGTACATTACCTTGGATACTTCCCATTCCTTTTAATTGTACTATCTGTGACCGCACTTATGACAGCGTTATTGCATCACGCGGTTGAGGTTCCGTTTGCTAAGCTGATTAAGGGGAGGAAGATATGTCAAAAATAGTTGTTGTAATGACCTGCCACAACAGAAGAGAAAAGACCACCGGATGTCTTGAAAAACTGCACGAAGGCAATAACAATAATGAATATCATTATATAGTGGTAGATGCCGGCAGCACTGATGGAACCTGTGAAGAAATTGAAAAAACAGGATATAGGGATGTTGAACTTGTCCATGCGGAGCCGACCTTGTTCTGGAACGGCGGGATGTACCGCGGAATTGAAATCGGAATGAAACATGCGGATATGTATGACTATATGCTGCTGGTAAATGATGATGTGGATTTCATTTCCGGTATAATTGACAGACTGGTTGATTATTCAAAAAGCCCGGATAGAGCCGGGAGCGTTATTGTAGGGGCAACCTGCGATACATCAGGGAAGTTTTCGTATGGCGGAATATTGTATGGGAAGGGCATAAGCTATAGCATGATAGGCGTCGACAGCCCGGGTGTGAGGTGTACGACATTTAATGCCAATTGTACGTTGATACCGATGGAGATAATGAAGCGTGTAAAAAATGTCGATTCATACTATAAGCACAGTATGGGAGATTTCGATTTGGGCTTCAGGATATCGCGCGGAGGTAATGATATATATGTTATGCCGGAGTATGTCGGAGTGTGCAATGACAATCCTATAGAAGGAAGCTGGCAGGACAGGAGACTTGGAATTGTTAAAAGAATCAAGTTAAAAGAATCTTTTAAAGGTCTTCCTTTTAAGGACTGGTTTCATTATCTTAACAGAAATTTTGGATTTGCGACGGCATGTGTACGTTCAATAACACCATATATTAAGATTTTTGTTGGAAAGTAATTGAAACTATGATATAATTAATTAGATACACAGCTGATAAGACGGATGTGTGTTGAGAGTAAGATAATAATAAGGAGATTTGGCATGGAAAACAATAAAAAAGAAGATATGGTATTTGTAAGCTTTGACCGCTTATGGGATAACTTCAAGAAGTTCTGGTGGATAGCAGTTATACTTATGGGGCTGATGTTATTATATGGAGCGGCTACATATAACAGTTCACTCAAGATAAGTGAGGCGGAGAATGATGATAGCAAGCTTCAGAGAACACCGGTTGTAATAGCTGACAATGAGGCCGAAAGAATACATCGAGGCATGGTTGACATTTCATTTAACGTCAATGTTGAGAAGTACTATGAGAGCATCGGAGTTGAGGGAACGGCTGATTTGACAACCTACCAGACAATCAATGGTAATGTGGCGAGCTATGCGGGAAGTATAGCATCCTCACAGGGATTTTATGATTATATCAACTCAGCACTGAAGGCAGCAGGTTTTTCAGAACTCGTAACAAATCCTAGAACTCCTGTTGATACGGACTATGACATATTTACGGTTTCAATTGTAAATGATAAAACAATGAATATGACATACACAGGTCTTGGCGGAATTGAAAGAATACGCACAGGTGCGGCTGCGGCTGCTTCATATATTGCCGATGAAATGGGGAAATTGTATTCATATATTACATGTGATGTTGCATCAGAACCGACTGTAACATTGAGAGTTTTTGTAAATGGCTTCTATACTTACATCCAGCCGGATGACGCTTCAATCAATGCGACCAGGGAAGAGTATGCTGAGTACAATAAGATTGTTTCAGGACAGATTGAAAAGTTCGATTTCCAGTTTTCTAACCTCTTTAAGATGTCTACAATTATAAAGGGAGCTGTTGGATTTGTAATTGGATTATTCATTATCTTTGTCATCGCAATTTGTGACAGAAAAGTCCGCACAAGGGAAGAGCTTGAAAGATTTTTTGACGGAGCAGGTGAGTTTCTCGGAGAATTTAAGAAGAATGTCCAGCTTTCGGAGAATATAACTGCGGCATCTATAGGCGCAATGTGCGAGAAGAGCGGAGTTGATAAGGTACTGCTTACAACGGTGGGCAGACAGAAGAATGCAGATGTTATGCAGCGGATTGCAGAGACGGCTTCCACAGATAAGGTTAAGTTTGCATGTGTTGATGGTATAGAGGCATGTGCAGAGACATCAAGGGCTATCGCAGCAGCACAGGGAATCATTATCATGGTGAACGGCGGATATGATGAGGTTCATACAATAAAGACAGCCCTTGCAAGGGTTAATACTGTGAATGGAAATATCTTAGGATATATACTTTGCAAATAATTATTACTGAGGTGGAATATAATGAAGATTGCGTTAGTGCATGACTGGCTTCCGACAATGGGAGGTGCGGAGAGAGTTTTATCGGATTTTGTCGAGCTTTATCCTGAGGCACCAATATATACTCTGATATGTAATCATAGTAAGATGGAGGAGCCTCTTAAGAGTGCCAATATTATAACTTCACATCTCCAGAAGAAGAAGGAATGTACCAATCATAGAAAGCTGTTTCCTTTTATGCCTACTGCGATTGAGTCATTCGACCTTACAGGATATGATATGGTGCTTAGCAGCAGTTCAAGTGTAGCAAAAGGAGTTATCACGCATCCTGATGCCATTCATATCTGCTATTGTCATTCGCCTATGAGATATGCATGGGAGTTCTCGTATGAGTATGCCGGGAAGATGTCCGGTAAAGGAAAGCTGGTTAGAAAGCTGTTGGATTATTTTCTCACATGGATTCGTGTGTGGGATTATGCAAGTGCAGCCAGGGTTGACTATTTTATTGCCAATTCAGAAAATGTCGCCAAGCGTATCAGAAAGCACTATAGACGCGAGGCAGTGGTGATACCGCCTCCGGTGCGCTGCAAGCTTTTTCAGATATCGGAAAATGATGGGGATTATTTCCTTGTTGTATCTCGTTTTCAGGAATACAAGAGAGTTGATATTGCAATAGCTGCGTGCAATAAGCTTGGACTTAAGCTTAAGGTTGTAGGCGACGGACCGGACTACAAGCGCCTTAAGGCTATGGCGGGACCTACAGTTGAACTGCTTGGAAGGGTTGATGACGCACATGTCAAGGAACTCTATGCAGGCTGCAGGGCATTCCTTTTCCCGGGCGAGGAGGACTTCGGAATAACACCGCTTGAGGCGATGGCGAGCGGAAGACCTGTTATAGCTTACGGAAAGGGTGGGGCTTTAGAGACAGTTGTTGAAGGAGTTACGGGAACCTTTTTTAAAGAGCAGACAACAGATTCGCTTATAGATGCACTCAGGAGATTTGAGACTATGACCTTCGACAAACATAAGCTCAGGGAACATGCCGAGAAGTTCGATGACGAAGTTTTTAAGGCAAGAATAAAGGCATTTGTCGAAGAAAAATATAATGAGAGAAACGGAGCACAGGAATAATATGAAAATCGCGATTGATGCCCGCATGATTCAAATGTCAGGCATAGGAACTTACATTAAGACTCTTATGGGACATGGAATATATGCTGTTGCACTCGGTGATGATAAGGACATTCTGAAATATGATGAGAGTGTACAGGTTATCAATTATGATGAAAAAATATATGGCGCGGGTGAACAGCTTCATTTTCCTTTTAAGGAGCTAAAAAAGAGTGGGGTCAGTCTGCTGCATGTTCCGCATTACAATGTTCCGGTATTTTACAGGGGAAGACTTGCAGTGACGGTTCATGATCTGACACATCTTGTACTCCCACAGTTTCTGCCTAATAAGCTGGCATATTTATATGCAAGGTTTCTTATAGGATATGCAGTACATAAGGCTGAGGTGGTGTTCACGGTATCGGAAAACTCCAAAAAGGACATATTGCGTTTCTACAGGGTGCCTGAAGAAAAGATAGCTGTTGTATATAATGCGGTGGATGCCAGATTTGTTCACAGGCAGAGGGCGGATGTTGAATATCTTATTGATAAATACAAGCTTCCCAGGGATAAAAGGGTTATTATGTATGTGGGAAATCTGAAGCCACACAAGAATCTTCCTAAGCTGTTAGAAGCATATTCTGCGATGAAAGACAGGGAGAATACATGCCTTGTCCTCGTCGGTAAAGCGTTTGACAGTGAAGACCTCACGCCGGAAATTAAGAAGCTGGGCATTGAGGACAGCGTTGTAAAGACAGGGATAATTGTGGACAATGAGCTGGTTGATTTTTATAATCTTGCTGATTTGTTCGTTTTTCCATCATTGTATGAAGGCTTTGGGATACCTCCGCTTGAGGCGATGGCATGTGGAACACCGGTAGTATGTTCCGATAATTCATCTCTTCCCGAGGTTGTTGGTGATGCGGCATATATGTTCAATCCCTATGATGTAAACCAGATAAGGGAAGCAATGGAAAAGGTGCTGGGTAACAGCAGTCTGGCAGAAAAACTGATTGAAAGGGGATACAGGCGGGCGGCTATGTTTACGCCTGAAAAAATCGTTGAGACTACCAAGGCTGTTTTTGAAAAAATAAAGGGTTAATGATAATATGTTAAAAGATGTGAACAGCTTCCGGCAGAGAACCGGAAGGACATTATATGAAAAATCAATATTTTATAAGGTGAGCTGTGTGCTTCTTTTTATAATGGTTTTCATCAATGTGACATTTCCTAAGGCGGGTATCAAGCTGGGCGGGATACCTCTTACCGTGGGAAATGTGTTTTTGATGCTCACAATCATGATGTGGTTTTTTTACGTTATCTGGAAGAGATGCTTTGTATTTTCCACAGCGGAGAAATATGTCATTTTAGGCTGTATATACTGGCTCATAAGATTCATGTTCACCATGGTGGGAGGCAGGGTTGGCCTGTCAGACTGGGTAGGTTTTTTTGTTCCACTTGTTATATATCCTTTTACTTTTATAGTGATGAATTACTTTATAACGGAACAAAAGCAGATTGATTTTATAATCCGTATGCTTTTATGGGGAACAGTAATAGTGTTCGTTTTTGGCTTTTTGCAGGCTGCATTCGGGATAGAAAAATTCTCTATTCCGGGACTTACCGTAAATTACACAGATTATATTTCGAGTACTAACTGGTATGCGGAGAAGTATAATGGTGTTCAGGAGGGGGTCACATATTCTAAGACTGTATCAACATACCAGAACGGAAACCTGCTGGGTGTCAATATATTGCTCTTTTGCCCAATGATATATGAAAGCATAGAGAATAAGACGTGGCGCAATATTTATATGCTTGTCTTTATACTTTTCTGTATATTAACAGGGTCTAAGACATGCTGGGTAGGAATTTTTATTTATCTTTTTATAAAGGGTATTGTTATAGTCAATAGGAAGTGGGCAGATGGCCGCAAGGTACAGTTTGCCTGCCTTGTAATTGCAATGCTCCCTGTGGTTGCGGCTATTTTTCTCGGAATGTTTCCGCAGATTATGGAACGCTTTAAGGATTCATTCACTTTTAAGAATATCAATGATCTCTCCGGGCGTTCGCAGTCTATGAATGAGCTTATCAATTATTTCATTGTCAAGACAGAATGGATACTTACAGGTCCATACGGTCTTACAGCTTATTGGGGAAGCAGCTATGAGATGGCATATTTCTGTATATTGATGCTTGGAGGAATTGCAGGCCTGATTGCATTTCTTGGACCGATTATGTTTATCCTTATTAAATATACAGGAAAGCATATAAAAGAATCCAGGATTTTAAAAGGAATCACACATGGTGTTATAGTATATATAATTATTGCGTTTGTGGAAGGTGCGTTATGGCTGCCGCCTACAGCAATAAATCTATGGATGGTGCTTGCTCTTGGATATAAAATGAGCCTTTTTATGGAGGAAAACAGAAAATGAAAATAGGAATAGATGCAAGACCTTTAAAAAAGCAGAGAGCCGGCATTGGTACCTATGTGTATAATATTGTCAAATATCTGAATGATAACGATCCGGGAAATGAGTATTATCTTTTTTCAAACAAGGAGATAATTGTTGATTTTGAATTAAAGGATAACTGGCACACGGTGGTGGAAAATTTTCCTGTAGGAACATTGTGGCTGTCATATCGGGGGAGAGCACTGATAAAACAGTATGGGATAGATGTGTTCTGGGGAACACAGCATGTACTTCCGTGGGGAAAACATGAAAATGTGCGATATGTTCTTACAATATGCGACCTTGCACAGTTCCGCATTAAGAATATAGGAAGCCGCTACAATACAATTATACAGAAATTTTTTGTCAAGGGCTCTTGTAAAAAAGCCGACAGAATACTTGCAATTTCAGAAGCTACCAAGTATGACATCATTGACATTTTCGGCATAGAATCTGCAAGAATAGCATGTACCTATCTGGCAGGGACGGACAGACCGGAGCAGGCAGATGACAAAGAGATAGAAGCAGTTAAAGATAAATTTAAAATAGCCGGCAGATACTTCCTGTATGTAAGCACGATTGAGCCGAGAAAAAATGTTGAGACGATAATTAAGGCATTTGACATATTTATGGAGGCTCAAAATGGGGCAGAAGAGCGGTATTATATGGTGCTTGCAGGCGGCTTGGGCTGGAAGTATGAGGGCGTTCTGGGACTTATTGAAAGCAGTGAATATAAAGATAACATTATAATGACCGGATTTATTTCGCAGAAGGAAAAGCAATGTCTGTTCGAAGGTGCGGAGGCGTTTGTGTATCCGTCATTATATGAGGGCTTCGGAATACCTCTCCTTGAGGCGATGAATTATGGTCTTCCGATAATTACTGCCAATGTTTCATCGCTGCCTGAGGTTGGACAGGATGCGGTCATGTATGTAAAAGAACCTAAGGATGCTGATGACATGGCAGCACTTCTAAAAAAATGTGCCGGATTGTCTGATGCAGAAAAAGAGACTATTGCATATAATGACAAAAAGCAGCGCGATAAGTTTTCGTGGGAAAAATGCGCCAGTGAGACACTTGGCTATCTGACAGAATAGGAAATGCTATGAATACAGGAATAGTTATACTTAATTATAATGATGCAGAGTCAACACAAAAGCTTGTGGACAGCATCATTGGCTACAGTCTGATAGGGCATATTGCAGTGGTTGATAACTGCTCAACGGATGGCTCATTAAAGCTTCTTGGCGAAAAATACTCGGATAATAAAAAGGTGTCAGTTATATCCTCAGGGAAAAATGGAGGATATTCGTATGGAAATAATTTTGGAGCGAGATATTTGATAGACCAATATGCTGCAGAGGTTATTTTCATAGCTAATCCGGATGTGCTTTTTGATGAAAGTCTTATTGAAGGCATTATACAATGCTTCAAGGCAAATCCCGGATATGGTGTGCTGACAGGAGTCATGATGCGTCCTGATGGCAATGTGGATCCGGCACCTTACAGGAAGCTGTATTCGTATGCACATGATCTAGGCGATTGCTTCCTCACGGTACGGCGTCTTGTGTATGAAAAAAGAACATACAAGGTGGATTACACCGTGCCTTTGATGGATGTTGAAGTGGTGCAGGGGTCCTTTTTTGCAATAACTGCGAAGGCGTTTGAGCAGATAGAAGGACTTGATGAGAATATATTCCTCTACTATGAAGAGCTTATTCTCGCAAAAAAATTACAAATGGCAGGATATAAAACCGGTCTTTTGACAGGCGTATCATATCTTCATAATCATTCGGTTTCTATAAGACGTTCGATGAAGAACATCCGTATATGGAAAGCGGTGCTTAAGTCAAAGTATTATTATCAGAAAAGGTATAATAATGCAAATGGTTTTATGATGTTAATACTGCATTTATGCGGGAACTTTTCGATTTTTGAGAAATTTGTCATTGAAGTATTGAGAAAAATGTTGTAAAATAGAACAATAGTGTATAATTAAAAGATAGACAGGTCGTAGAATATATGAATCGTAATAAGCATAGTGGAATCAATATGGTATTGCTTTTGCTTGATTTAATAAGCTTACTTATGTGCTTTTTCAGTATTGATTTCCTTAATTTGCATTTTTTTGATAAACAGATATATATGAGCTATGAGGTTATCTTAGATTTATTAGGACCAATCTTTCTGGCTTATTCGATTGTGTTTATATTTTTTAACCAGAATCAGGATTTTCAAAAAAGAGGATATTTTGAAGAGCTTCTGTATGTTATCAAGATGAATCTCCTTTTTGCGATGGTTATACTGCTTCTCCTCTTTGGAAGCAGGGCAACTGCTACTATGGCAAGACGAGGGCTGTTCGGAGCACTGGGTATGAATGTTGTACTGATGTATGCCGTTCACTGCATATACAAGGCGTATCTCAGATGGTGGTATAATAAGAAGAGAAATGTTACACATGTATATCTGGTTACAACTACAGACAGGGCAGAAGGAATTATAAAGCAGCTTAAAAACAGTGATGAGAAATTCACAAGGCGCATTAAGGGTATTGCAATTATCGATAATGACTTAAAGGGTAAGGAGATTGCAGGTGTTCCTGTAGTTGCAGCGTATGAGGATGCCCTTGAATATGCGAAGGTCAATATTGTTGATGAGGTATATATTAATGTATCGTATGTGACCGGGAACTCTCTCAGGAATTTTATAATGGAATTTGAGAGGATGGGAATTACAGTATATCTCAATATCAATATTCTTGAGAAATTTGAAGGGTTTGACAAGCAGGTTACCATGTACGGTTCATTCCCTGTGATTTCGTTCTGCGCAAAGACATTTGAAGAGAATAAGATGCTCATAAAGAGAGCTATAGATATAGCCGGAGCAATAGTCGGTCTTCTGATTACAGCGGTTATTACAATATTTGTTGCACCAGCTATACTGATTGAATCTCCGGGTCCGCTTTTCTTTAAGCAGAAGAGGGTGGGAAAGAACGGAAGATATTTTTACATGTATAAGTTCCGCTCAATGTATAAGGATGCTGAGGAGCGCAAGAAAGCCCTTATGGAGCAGAATGAAATGAAGGGTCTTATGTTTAAAATGACAGATGACCCGCGTATTACCAAAGTAGGTAAGTTCATACGAGCTACAAGTATAGATGAGCTTCCACAGTTTTTTAATGTCCTGAAAGGAGATATGAGTCTGGTTGGAACAAGACCGCCTACGGTCGATGAGTTCATGCAGTATGCCGGATATCATAAGAGAAGACTCAGTATAAAGCCGGGCATAACAGGGTTATGGCAGGTGAGCGGAAGGAGCAATATTGAGGACTTTGAAGAGGTTGTCAAGCTTGACTTAGAGTATATTGACAACTGGTCAATAGCATTGGATATTAAGATACTGCTTAAAACCGTTCTGGTTGTATTTAAGAAGGATGGTTCAAGATAAAAAAGAGAGGAAATAAGGGAAAATGGCAGCAAACATATTGACATCCTATATGGGACGTTAGATGATATT
>OJNN01001127.1_pt1 | contig 10190 bp, 8 predicted proteins | sample 1597851 | NCBI WGS metagenome assembly OJNN01 (sample SAMN01915222, study PRJEB22387) | human gut metagenome | isolation source: stool | host: Homo sapiens | place: USA | reverse complement strand
TTCGTTTTATTATTTGTAATTTTTTCAAGTTTTGAAATTCACAAAAAACATCATAATCGAGTAGAGGCTACCCATTAGTTGAGTAGCACCTCACACACACCGTGCGTACGGTTCCGTACACGGCGGTTCAATCATATTGAGTGCATAGACTTGTACGCTTCGGATATGTCATAATATCCCCTGCGTGCAAGTCTTTCGTTTGTAATGGTGTGGTTTAATATTCCGCTTCCTGCAACAGATTTCCGCCCTGTGGTGAGCCTTCTTCTGTTTTGTGTCTTACACCATTTTCCATTACTCCGCTTTTGAGATATTTCTTGATTAGGTCAATCAATCTCTTGTCGTGAATATCCTGTCTTAACATATTCATCAGAAGTTCGTGGTTAAGGGTGTCAAAGTATTTCGATAAATCAAGGCATACCGCATATTGGTATTCCTTATCTGCATACTCTTTGTGTTCCACACTATCCCTTTGCAGGAAGCCATCGTTTTCGGTGTATTCTGTTTTCATCATACCAACCTCCTTTGGCTGTTTACTAAAGACTTATGATTGTTCAGCCCTTCCCAAGTTTTTTCCCTTGGTACTATGGCTTCGGCTGACTTCTTGCAGTTAGTTGTTACTACGGAAAGATTATTCCGCCTGCAAGACCTCCTCGGGTAAGCATTACCACCTTCGCCTCGTATATCTGCTACATTTACACCTTGAAATTTCGGGCAGTATTGGACTTCGTTTTGATTGGGAAACTCGTCCGTTTCAAGTATGCCTTATATGTAGTTTCTGTTCGTCAGACCGAGGTTTTGCCCATTGGGAACTTTTCATCCTTCAATCCGGCTTCCTTCAGACTCCACCTCACGATGGACGCCCTTGCCTTCGGCTAACAGTTCCTACTGCCAAGTCTGTAGTGGACTTTCACCACCAAGTAATAATGCGTGCCGAACACACAAGCAAACAGACAGGAGCACCACCTTTGATGTGTTCCTGTCTGTTTTGGGGTGTAATATGATTTGGAAAATATTTCTATTCTCAACTTATCGATTCAATGATTATCCTTGCTCCTAATTGGAATCCTTTAATAAAAGATTCACGCGCACTGATTTCGGAAATCTCACGATTGCAATCCTTGTATTTTTCAAAGGTTTCTTTCTGCACCTCAGTCAGGGTTGCCGTAAGCTTTTCTTCGTTTCTGTTGAGCAGTTTCAATAGCTCCTTGACCTCATCATCAAGTTTCGCACATTTTTCTTGAGGGAATAAGTTTCCGTAATATAAATCTTCCAGTGTATTCATTGTCGCACCGCCTTTCAGCAAGCAACAATATCACAACTGTTTTCAGAAGTCCAGCAAAAATCATAATAAATCATTTAGCAGATTCATACATTTCACTTTCTGCTGCATATTAGCACTTCCGTAAACATTCAGCGTAAAGGATACATTTTTATGTCCTAAAATTTCAGAAAGGGATTTGATATCAAACTCCGGAATTTCTATCGCCCTGACCGCAAAGGTATGACGTATTTCATGAAATTTTACCTGTTGCAGACCTTTTCGTTTCAAGAATCGAGAAAAGAATTGTCTGTAGGTTCTCGGCTCGGTAGGTTTAACCTTTCCTGTTAAAAAATAGTGATTTGGATTTTCGGTATAAAATTTTTTGATAATATTCATTAATAATGACGGAATAGGGATCACCCTTGCTGATGTTTTGGTCTTTGGTGGACCTATATTCAGATATGTAGTGCCTTTCTTTTTATCATATATTCTTTGTACTGTTTTATTAACAATTATTGTTTTGTCAAGCAAAGAAATATCTTTCATCTGGATACCGCATAATTCACCTATTCGCAACCCGGTGAACAAGGCAATTAAGATACCGGCTGTTTTACGATTCATATCCATATAAATGCATTGAATCAGTGCGAGTTCCTGTTCCTTTGACAAAGATATGACTTTCTTAACACTTGTATCTTTCGGATACTCAATCAAATCCCAATTAAGCAAAGGAATAATTCGCTCTTTATAAGCATAATTGAGAGATAACCTTAAAACAAGTATTACATCTCGTATAGATTTTACAGTCAAGCCCCCGGTATCATCAAGACGACCGTTATTGTACAAGTAAGAAATAAATTCTTGTATGTCGGTCTCAGTGAAACTGCCAATCTTCTTTCTTCCAAAGTATGGAATCAAATGGTTCTCTGAAATAAGAACAAAGTTTGCATGTGTTGACGGTGTAATCATTGGTTTCTTTTCTATTAACCAAGTATTTACAAGCGTCTTGAATTGTGTATTTTCAGTCATTTAGACCACCTCCGATAATTATTATACATGAGGTGGTTTATTTCCAATCTTATCTTCAAGTAACGGTATTGAGAAGCGTCCGAAACTCCGGTTTCCGGGCTTCGATGAGCCGTGGAAAGGAACTACTTTATCTGCGTTTTTCTCTAAAAGCACACAGAAAAATGCTGATGGACATATTACGAATGTAATTTGCAATTCCGCAAAGCTCGGTCTCATTCCGCAACGCGAGTATTTTGATAAGGATATTGCAAACAGCGATAACACAAGCGGCTATTATATCATCCGACAAAATGACTTCGTATATAATCCTCGCAAATCGTCCGATGCTCCATACGGTCCGATTAGCAGCTACAAGTATGCAGAGGATGGCATCGTTTCTCCGCTGTATCTTTGTTTTCATGCGAAAGACGAAATCAATCCGCTGTACTATGAGTGGTATTTTCGGTCATCGGCTTGGCATAGATACATTTATATGTCTGGTGATAGTGGTGCGAGACATGACAGAGTAAGCATCAAAGACGATACTTTCTTTGCTATGCCCATCAACCTTCCATCAGAGCAGGAACAGAGCAAAATTGCGTCCTTTCTCCAAAGTCTGGATGAAAGAATTGCTGCACAAGAGAAACTTGTGGCATCCCTCAAGAAGTATAAAAGAGGACTGTTAATGCACTTTTTCTCCGATGACACCACTCGGCAATGGAGGCAGTACACAATATCTCAAATAGGTAAAGTGATAACTGGAAATACGCCTCCAACCAATGATAGAAGTAATTACGATGGTGATCTCATGTTTTGTTCGCCGGGAGATATTGGCGAACAGAAGTATATATCATCTACCGAAAAAAGAGTATCACCGAAAGGGTTTGCTTTGGGTAGACCGATACCTCCAAGTTCTGTCATTGTGACTTGCATCGGTCTTATTGGTAAACTTGGTATTGCAACAACCGATATGATTACAAACCAACAAATTAACGCCCTGATTGTTTCAGAAGATTTCGACCATGAGTTCATTTACTATGCTTTCGAGAACTTCTTTCCAAAATACAGAAGCAAGGTTTCAATGCAGACTCTTCCAATTCTGAGTAAATCGGAATTTGAGAAACTACTGATTAAAGTCCCCAACCTCAATGTCCAACATAAAATAAGCAACTATTTGGCTGGAATGGACAAAAGGATTGAGCAGACACAGCAGGAACTCAATGTGCTTCAAGACTTACGCAGAGGTATAATACAGAAACTCTTTATATGAATAGCTGTTGCAGTAAGCTGCGCTTCATTGCTTGAATTTGTTCGTATTCTTCAACAGACATCCCAATTCTGCGCTCTATCATCGAAAGAAACTCGACAACAGATGATTGAGCTGTAGAATCGGGTATATCAACACGCAAGTTCTTGATGATCTCGGCAGAGAGGTTTCCTTGCCCACCTTGTAAATAGGTGTTAATAATGTCATCCTTGCTATCTTCTAAAAGATACCGAAGATATTGTTTGCTCATATCATAGGGGCGTATGCAAAGAATCGCTTGATTGATTGCACCGTCGATTTTTGAAATATCGACTTCGCCGCTGGTCGCACCATATAGCGCAATGAGCAAATCTCCCTTGCTCACCATTTTTGCAGATGAATTTTGAAGTCCTGCTTCGGTTAAGAAAAGCTCTGTTTTTTCTCCGTGTATTTCACCAGAGCGGATAAACGGAATCGATCCTCCGTAATAGCTGCTGTCAGTTGATTTTGGTGTACCTCCAGAAAAAAACACGCACTCGTCACCCAAGTGTATTGATTTCCAAACAGTTGCCTTTGGGAAAACAAAGGATTTATCTCTAAAAATGGCTCTCATGACACCTTTTTTATACTTCTTGAGGGATGAAATTAACTGTTCCTGTATTACTATTCTTTCATCAATTCTTTTTATAAAATCAGATACTTGTTTTTGCTCTGCATATGGGGGTAAAGACAGATTTATACTCATGTAATCCTTAAAAGATATATTTAGCAGTCCATCCATACGAGCACTTGACGAAACGAGGCGTTTGAGTTGTCTATCTATTTTTGGGTTATTGAGCAAAAAGGCTACGTAAGGAGTATATTCATTTTTATCTACCTTAAAGCAGTGATAGACATATGGAATTAGTGCTTCATCTTCAAGCAGTTCATAACAGCAACCGAACTGTTTTGCTTTTGACGCACCATGATTATAAGCTAGTTCTCCCTTCTTAAGCAGGATGTATTTTTTGAGGCTTTGACCAGCGTTATATCTTGAATACTTATCGGATTGCATAATAAAGCCATTGCCAGCACTCAACATCATAATTGGTGCAGCAGATTTTGGATCGGTGCGGTTAATGAGAACGGCTATTTCACCAAGACGCGCTGATCTGTAAGGCTCTTTAAATTCCGGAAAGCGCAGTTTCGGGAACTTTTCAATACCGTTACTTGAGGATAATTTTGCCATAATTATTTGCCCTCCTCGCCAAACGGAAAATCAAGTCCCAGTTCGTCAAAATATGGTTTTAATTGTGCGTCAATATCTTTGATTTCAGCCTGTAGTTTGCGAATTTCCGCTGCAACTTCATTCAAATCAATTTCCGGTTCCGGCTCGAATGTATCAACATAACGGGGAATGTTCATATTGTAGCCGTTTTCTTCAATTTCTTCCATTAATGCAACATGACAGAACTTATCAATATCCTTACGCTCCTTATAAGCATTTACTATTTTTTCGATATGCTTATCTTCAAGCGTATTTTGGTTCTTTCCCGATGTAAATTCTTTTGAAGCATCAATAAAAAGAATATTTCCTGAATTTCCGTTTCTCTTGGATTTTAATACCAGAAGACAAACCGGAATTGATGTGCCGTGGAAAAGGTTTGCAGGTAAACCAATTACTGCATCCAGTTTATTCAAGTCTTTTACAATATACTTTCGTATTACCTCTTCAGCTCCGCCTCTGAATAATACGCCGTGCGGTAGGAGCACTGCAATACGACCGTCATCGGGATCCATATGGTAAATCATATGCTCTAAAAATGCAAAATCCGCATGGCTTTTAGGCGCAAGCTTCCCTGCGCCGGAATAACGAGGATCTTCCTCAAAAGACTTGTCCGCCGACCATTTAAGCGAATATGGCGGATTGCAAACCTGAACCGTCATCTTCACATCGCCATAGCAGTCATTTTTCAAAGTATCTCCCTTATAGATATCAAACCGCTGATATTCTATGTCGTGCATCAGCATATTCATACGAGCAAGGTTGTATGTACTGGCATTATTTTCCTGTCCGTAAAAATGTCCTACTTTGCCGCTGCTCAGGTGCTTCTTAACTTCCAACAGCATAGAAGCTGAACCACAGGTACAATCTCCTACCGTTTTTGCTTCATCCAGTCCGATTGTCGCAAGAATTGCACAGAGTTTGCTCGGACCCGTGGGTGTAAAAAATTCTCCGCCTTTTTTTCCGGCATCTGAAGCAAATAAACCAATCAAAATCATATACGCTGTGCCAAGAACATCAAACTGTGATTCATTTAACATAAAATCAATGTCAGCAATACGTGACATAACCTTTGAAATAAGTTCTGTACGCTCGGATACAGCATCTCCCAAATCCGGGTCTTGCAGTTTCATATCATTAAAAAGCCCTGTAAAATCCGGTTCAGATTCTTGACCCATGGTAGAACCGGTCAATTCGCTGATTGCTTTTTCAAAATCTTCAACCGAAAAAGAACGCTTGTTAATCTTGTCTATCAGATTCCTGTAAAGGTACTGTGGTTTCATAATATAACCAAGACTATTCACTGACCATTTCTCTACTGTTGGTCGAAATTTCTCATCCGCATAAGCTTCCTCATATGTGATTCCATCGTTCTTAAGTAAATCATTCATATATGACTCTGTTCGCTCTGACAAATATCTATAGAAAATAATACCCAAAATATAATTTTTAAACTTACTGGAATCCATATTTCCGCGAAGATCATTAGCAATTGCCCATAATTTATTTGAAAGCTCATTTGCCTGACTCTGATATGTATTTTTCTCCGTCATAATTATTCTCCCTCTGCCTTGTATTTTCTATAGGTTTCAACAATAAATTCCTTTAAATCTTCAATTAATAAAGTCAATTTGAGTAGTCCAAGATTCAAACAACTCACCTTATTACGAATTTCCTCATCCGTAATATAACCATTGAAGCTGTATTCAGAAAAAAGATCAAACACGATTCCCTCATCCAGATTATTTGTATAAGCAAATTCTTCTATCTCTGAATTCAATGAATCTCTCTCGTATTGCTCGTATTCTTTCTGAATATCGGCATCAGGAGACAAATCGAAAAATCTCGTTTGAATGAACGCTATCATCAAATCTTTTTTGAAACGCATAGATTCATTATCGGATCTTTCAATTTCCCTTAAAATCAAATCTACATCTCGCCGTTTTTCCTCGGGAGTGCTATCCTTATGCACATTTTTTAAAAGGTTCAATATATAGACAACATTAATTCTGTCAGTTCTGACAAGTTCGATATCAAAATCAACATCTACAGGAACAGGTATTTTTCCATTTGGGGTTCTGTGTTTGGTCTGGTCATAAAAGTACAGATACCAGCTTTTGAATTCTTCGTATTCATCTTCATCCAACGCAACCGCAAGATCGTTCCAATCAAATTTTGAAAACGTCTTTAATGTAGCCAGTGTCTGCGACAAACGTCGGAATGCCAAAATAAACATTCGAATTGTGTCTTCACTTTTCAGATTTCCGGCTTCTTCCGGTGTTCTCGCAACTTTGCGCAATATTGGCACCTGATTCAGCCACTGATTCACATAGTATTCATAATTCTGAAGCAGGTATTCATTCGGATCACCATCACCCGAGAACAGACGGAGAGCATCATCCTGTGCTTTCTTGATATTTCTGTATGTTACAATCTGACCGAACTGTTTTGTTACCTTATCAACACGGTTTGTACGGCTGTAAGCCTGAACCAAAGTATGCCACACCAAATTTTTATCCAGATACAATGTATTACAAGGTTTTGCATCAAAACCTGTAAGGAACATATTTACAACAAGAAGAATATCAATCTGCGGCAAATCCTTCTGTTTCATACGTTTGGAAATATCTTTACGATATGCATCGAATGTATCAGTTGTAAATGCTGTATCAAACATTTTGTTATAGTCCGACATAATGCGGTCTAGCAGTTCCCGTGAATGCTCATCTCCCCCTTCATCCATATCTTCATTTGCACCATAACTGAATATTGCAGCAATACGAAGTCGTTGATTTTCAGGACGTTCTTCGTTAATCTTTTTAAAATAATCATAGTATTTTCCCAGAGTCGGTATTTTATCGACTGCAAATAGTGCCGTATAAATATCCTTGCCCTGCGGATGAACATGCTGCTCATGATGCTCCATAATATGCCGAGCTATTTTTTCAATTCTCTCTTCATCATGGTAAAGCTCATTTATGTCAATATTATGCTGACGGCAATACTCAGGATTATCAATATATTCCGGATTAATACCCTTATGCGAAATCTTATTTGCCCATATGGTTCTTTGATATTCAACAGAAAAACGAAGAACATTTCCGTCAGCTATAGCGTCTTTTATCATATACTTATGTAAACAAGCATCCATCTTCCCTGCATTGAAAATATCCGCTGTTGTACGACCGTCAGCACCTTTATTTGCCTCAAAAATAGGTGTGCCGGTGAATCCGATATAATTTGCATTGGTAAAATGTTTTTTGATATCGGCGTGCATCTTTCCAAACTGACTTCTATGACATTCATCTATTATGAAAACGACCTTTTGTGTCCGGTAAGAATCCATAAGTGCTGAATATTTAGAATTACGCACAGCAATAGCGAGCTTCTGAATTGTGGTAACAATCAGCTTTCTATCTTTTTCTTTGAGTTGTTTAATAAGGACCGATGTTTTATCTGTTCTGTCAACACAATCTTTTTCAAAGCTGTTATATTCGTCAATGGTCTGGTCATCCAAATCCTTTCTATCAATCAGAAAGATTACTTTTTCTACCCTGTTTTCATTCCGAAGTAACTGGGCAAGTTTAAAGCTTGTCAGCGTCTTACCCGAACCTGTACAGGCAAATACATATCCGTCTCGGTTTGCTTCCAACACTCTTTTCATTGCCGCTTTTACAGCATATATCTGATATGGCCGCATAACCATAAGAACCGGCTCGGTTATTTTTACAACCATATATTTCAAGAGCATATCAATAACGGCAACCTTTCTAAAAAAGTCACCTGTAAATTCAAAGAGCTTATTGATTCGTTCGTTATATTCATCTGTCCAGAAGAAAACCAAGCTTTTCAGGATTGGATTATATTCTCCGCCTGCCATTTCGTTTTCATTTGAAAAATATTTTGTCTGAACACTGTTAGAAACCACGAAAAGCTGTAAATACCTAAAAATACCCTTAAATGAAAACTTACGATATCGGTTTATTTGGTTAATGGCTTCATTTATTTCAACACCCGGTCGTTTCAGTTCTATCTGAATTAGCGGCAATCCATTAATGATGACTGTCACATCATAGCGATTTTTATATACCACATCATCCTTATGAGCCGGATCCATTGTCACTTGATGTGTAACTTGAAAAATATTTCGTGTAGAATCATCGCTCAAAAAATCAATGTACACTGTTTCGTTATTATCCAGTAAAAGAACATACTGATCTCGCAGAATCTTTGCCGATTCATATACAGTATGATTATCTATATATGTAAGTAATCTGGAAAACTCAGAATCTGTCAGATACGCTTCTCCCTTTTTCTCAATCAGTTTCTCTTTATTAAACAGTGCTATCTGTTCACGAAAGTTTTCAAGAACTTCATCATAGTTTTTCAATTCAATGTATTCATATCCTATTTCACAAAGGCGTTCAATAAACAATTTCTCAACTTCATATTCCGTTTTCACCTTTGGCATTATTATTCCCTCCTTAAGTGAATTTTTCATTACCATAACTTGATGTCAGCATCCTATATGTTATTAATTGAGGATACATTTTGTCGCAGTCAGATTTCTGCTAGATAAATTTTATAATTTCATTGAGTCGATTTGATATCTCAGAAAATTCTGTATTTAAATCAAGAGTTTTTACACTAAAATTATTTCTGCCTATTTTAAAGGGCTTTTCATCAGGCAGGACAGTTTCATCTGTTTTTGCATAAAGCAATATTACGGAAACATTTCCCGTATTATTCTTATCATAATTTTTCACATAGGTAAAAATCTGATACATATTATTTGAATTATATGATTTTGTATCATAATTTGTCTGCATAATATGAGAATAATATTTTGTGTCAATAATTAAAGTTTTATCGTTTGCTTTGTTTATCAGCATAATATCAGACTGCATTTGAGGCAAAAACGGAATTCCCAAATCGTCTTCAATATTCCAATGAATTTGTTTTGACGATACATAAAAAGTATCTCTAAAATGCTGTCTGTAATATTCAAGAACAAATTTCTCATACAATCTTGACATTAAGTCTTCTTTAAAAGACATCATTCTATATTCGCCGGATTCTGTAGTCATCAGTTGGGAATTCATAACAAAATAGCAAATATACATCAGCATTTCATAACTTTGATTATTACTCCTGAAACATAAAGTATTCCAATTAACAAATTTCAAAGGAATCATATCAACATTGTCAAAAAACAATAACAACTTTTTTAGCTCTCTCTTATGTTCAGGCTTAACAGTATTGTGTGCAACAAGTATATTCATTGTGGTCTTAAGAATCTGATTTAAAATATTATTTTTCTAAAGTTGGTAATTTCATATTAATCGAATCAAAAATATAAATTATCTTATTAATCAGAATTTTTCTATCATCGACATAGATCGGAAGAGCAC
>OJNN01001124.1_pt1 | contig 10206 bp, 10 predicted proteins | sample 1597851 | NCBI WGS metagenome assembly OJNN01 (sample SAMN01915222, study PRJEB22387) | human gut metagenome | isolation source: stool | host: Homo sapiens | place: USA | reverse complement strand
CTTTCTTCGGCAAGTTTATAGAAAACGGAATGATTACGGGGGAAAGTTGGAGCGTGACGAAATGTGGGTATAACCCAACCTTCCAAAATATGAAGGACAAACAATATACGCAGCAGGATTAAACCTTATACCTTAACCAGAGTACCCGTAATGATTCGGGTACTCTTTTTTATCCGAATGACAATGAGCAGAACAATACAACGGATTTGCCTTTTTCTTTTCTGCCTGCCAGTTTTCGGCAGTTGCATGAAATGGGATTACGGAGAGATGGAAGATTTCTCTGTATCGGCCTCTGGTCTTTTCATTACCAACGAGGGGAATTTCCAGTACAGCAATGCCACGCTTTCCTACTACGATCCCGCCACGTGCGAAGTGGAGAATGAAGTGTTTTACCGTGCCAACGGGTTCAAGTTGGGCGATGTGGCCCAGTCTATGGTTATCCGGGACGGTATAGGCTGGATCGTGGTGAACAACTCGCATGTGATTTTCGCCATCGACATCAATACTTTCAAGGAAGTGGGCCGTATCACAGGTTTCACCTCACCCCGGTATATCCATTTTCTGTCGGATGAGAAAGCCTATGTGACGCAGATATGGGACTACCGTATCTTCATCATCAACCCCAAGACATACGAGATTACCGGCTATATCGAATGTCCAGACATGGACATGGAATCGGGTTCCACCGAACAAATGGTACAATACGGCAAGTACGTCTATGTGAACTGCTGGTCGTACCAGAACCGCATCCTGAAAATCGACACGGAGACGGACAAGGTCGTGGACGAACTGACCATCGGCATACAACCTACTTCGCTGGTCATGGACAAATACAACAAGATGTGGACCATCACGGATGGCGGTTACGAGGGCAGCCCATACGGTTACGAGGCACCGTCTCTCTATCGTATAGACGCCGAGACTTTCACCGTAGAGAAACAGTTCAAGTTTAAGCTGGGCGACTGGCCTTCGGAAGTCCAGCTCAACGGTACACGGGATACACTTTACTGGATCAACAACGATATTTGGCGAATGCCGGTGGAAGCCGACCGTGTTCCCGTCCGGCCTTTTCTGGAGTTTCGGGACACCAAATACTACGGCCTTACGGTCAATCCCAACAACGGGGAGGTATATGTGGCCGACGCTATTGATTACCAGCAACAAGGTATCGTGTATCGCTATTCGCCGCAAGGCAAGCTGATCGATGAATTTTACGTGGGAATCATTCCGGGAGCTTTCTGCTGGAAATAACGAGGAAGGAGGACAAAAATGAAAAGACATCTTATTCTATTGTTCGTGGGGGTAAGCCTGCCCTTTCTGCTTGCCGCCCAGCAGAAAAATTCCGTCAGCATTACCAAAAGGGTACTACGTATTCCGGAGGTTACGGTGGTGGGCAAACGACCTATGAAGGATATAGGCGTGCAACGAACCCGTTTCGATTCCATCGCCATGAAAGAGAACATCGCCTTGTCTATGGCCGATGTGCTGACATTCAACTCATCCGTTTTTGTCAAGAACTACGGACGCGCCACGTTATCCACCGTGGCTTTCCGGGGTACCTCTCCCTCGCATACCCAAGTGACGTGGAATGGTATGCGCATTAACAACCCGATGCTGGGCATGACGGATTTTTCCACCATCCCTTCTTACTTTATCGATGATGCCTCGCTGCTGCACGGAACGTCATCGGTAAACGAAACGGGCGGCGGCTTGGGTGGTCTGGTCAGGCTCTCCACTTCTCCGGCCAACCATGAAGGGTTCGGGTTGCAGTACGTGCAGGGAGTGGGGTCGTTCAGCACGTTCGACGAGTTTCTCCGCCTGACCTACGGTGACAAACACTGGCAGTCCTCCACCCGTGTGGTGTATTCCTCTTCCCCCAACGACTACAAATACCGAAACCGGGACAAGAAGGAAAACATCTATGACGAGGACAAGAACATCATCGGTTCCTATTACCCGACGGAACGCAACCGCAGCGGGGCTTATAAGGATCTGCACGTCTTGCAGGAAATTTATTATAACACGGGCGAAGGCGACAAGTTCGGGCTAAACGCCTGGTATATCAATTCCAACCGGGAACTGGCGATGCTCAGCACGGATTACGGGAACGACATGGACTTCGAGAACCGCCAAAGGGAGCAGACGTTTCGCGGCGTCCTCTCGTGGGATCGCGTGCGGGAGAAATGGAAGGTCGGTGTAAAAGGCGGCTATATACACACATGGATGGCCTATGATTACAAGCGGGACAAGGGAAACGGCGAAATGGCTTCGATGACCCGCTCACGCAGTAAGATTAACACGTTCTACGGAAGTGCGGACGGGGATTATGCTCCTTCAGAGAAATGGCTGTTCACGGCCGGTGTTTCCGTACACCAGCATTTGGTGGAAAGCGCGGACAAAAATATCATCTCGCAGGAAGGTAACAAGGCTGTTGTCGGGTATGACAAGGGACGTGTCGAGTTTTCCGGTTCCGTTTCTGCGAAATGGCGGCCTGTCGATCGTTTTGCCGCCTCGCTTGTCCTTCGCGAGGATATGTTCGGTACGGAATGGGCCCCGGTTATCCCGGCTTTCTTCATCGACGGGGTACTGTCGAAAAAAGGCAATATCGTGGCGAAAGCATCCATCTCCCGGAACTACCGTTTTCCCACGCTGAACGACCTCTATTTTCTGCCGGGCGGTAATCCCGACCTGAAAAGCGAGCACGGCTTCACATACGACGTGGGGTTGTCGTTCTCGGTGGGGAAAGAAAATGTATATGCTTTGAGCGGTGGTATCAACTGGTTCGATTCGCACATCGACGACTGGATCATCTGGCTACCCACAACCAAGGGATTCTTCTCCCCCAGAAACCTCAAAAAGGTACATGCTTACGGGGCAGAGACCAACGCCCACCTTGATATAATGCTCGGAAAGGACTGGAAACTGGATATGAACGGAACTTTCTCGTGGACTCCCTCGATCAACGAGAGCGAACCGATGAGTCCGGCAGACCAATCCGTCGGCAAACAGTTGCCATACGTGCCGGAGTTTTCCGCAACGGTGACCGGACGTCTGTCATGGCGGACATGGAGCCTGCTTTACAAATGGTGTTATTACAGCCAGCGTTATACCATGTCGAGTAATGACTATACCCTGACGGGCTATCTGCCCCCTTACTTCATGAATAACGTGACACTGGAAAAACAGCTCTCTTTCCGATGGGCCGATCTGTCGCTAAAGGGCAGCATCAACAACCTGTTCGATGAAGAATACCTTTCCGTATTGTCCCGTCCCATGCCGGGCATCAATTTCGAGATATTCATCGGCATAACACCCAAGTTCGGAAAAAACAAAAATAGTAAACGATAATCTGCATCAATATGAACGCATTAAAGAATTTAAGCCTGATTTTGTTGCTTTCTCTGGCATTTACAGGCTGCCACAACAAAAGCTCAAAAATCAATGATTTCAACCTGCTGCTTTATGCTCCCGAATATGCCTCCGGCTTCGACATCAAAGGGGCGGGCGGGAAGGAAAGCGTACTGATAACCGTCAGGAATCCCTGGCAGGGAGCGGACAGTGTAACCACATGGCTGTTTATCGTCCGCAACGGTGAAGAGGTTCCCGAAGGGTTTGCAGGACAGGTACTCAAAGGAGACGCCAAACGTATCGTGGCGATGTCTTCCACTCATATCGCCATGCTTGACGCAATCGGTGAAGTCCGGTGTATAACCGGCGTTTCGGGAATCGACTACATTTCCAACCCAGACATCCAAGCCCGCCGCGACAGTATTGGCGATGTCGGCTATGAAGGGAACATCAACTACGAGTTGCTGCTCTCGCTCGATCCCGACCTCGTTCTGCTCTATGGGGTGAACGGCGCAAGCGCAATGGAAAGCAAACTCGAAGAACTCGACATACCGTTCATGTATGTCGGCGATTATCTTGAAGAGTCGCCTCTCGGCAAGGCCGAATGGATGGTAGTGCTTTCAGAAGTCACAGGAAAACGTGAGAAGGGTGAAAAAGCCTTTGCCGCAATCCCGGTCAGATACAACGCCTTGAAAAAGAAAGTGGCCGACAGTACCCTCGGCACTCCTTCGGTTATGCTTAATGTTCCCTATGGCGACTCGTGGTTCATGCCTTCAACCCAAAGTTATGTAGCCCGCTTGATTACTGATGCGGGAGGCCGCTATATCTACCAGAAGAACACGGGAAACGCTTCTATCCCCATTGACTTAGAAGAAGCATATCTGCTCGCGTCGGATGCGGACATGTGGTTGAACGTGGGAATGGCGAACTCCCTTGACGACTTGAAGGCATCATGTCCGAAATTCACCGATACCCGATGTTTCAAAAATGGAGAGGTGTATAACAACAACGCCCGTACCAACACAGCCGGGGGTAACGACTATTACGAGTCTGCCGTCGTGAATCCTGACATCGTGCTCCGCGACCTCGTGAAGATATTCCATCCTGAACTGGTGCAGGAAGAGTGTGTGTATTACAAGCAACTGAAATAGATGCGTTCCCGTTCGACTATATTATTCTCCATATTGATTACGCTCACGGTCGGTCTTTTTTTACTGGACTTGGCCGTGGGAGCTGTCAACATTCCGATCCGCGATGTATGGGCAGCACTGACCGGGGGAAATTGTTCCCGTGCCACGGAAAAAATCGTACTCAACATACGCCTCATAAAAGCTATAGTGGCACTGTTGGCCGGGGCTGCCTTATCGGTCAGCGGTCTTCAGATGCAGACCCTCTTCCGTAATCCTCTTGCCGGTCCCTATGTCCTTGGCATCAGTTCCGGTGCAAGTCTCGGTGTGGCACTTGTGGTACTTGCCGGGATCGGTTCATCAATAGGCATTGCCGGAGCAGCGTGGGTGGGTGCGGCTGTCGTGTTGCTCGTGATAACTGCCGTCGGACAGCGAATAAAAGACATCATGGTAATCCTGATTCTGGGCATGATGTTCTCATCGGGCGTAGGTGCTGTCGTGCAGATATTGCAGTACCTCAGCAAAGAGGAATCGCTGAAAGCCTTTGTCATTTGGACGATGGGGGCTTTGGGTGACGTCACCTCCGGACAACTTCTGATTCTTGTTCCATCGGTGTTTGCCGGACTGCTGTTGGCTGTACTGACCATCAAACCGCTTAACCTCCTGCTGTTCGGAGAGGAATATGCCGTAACAATGGGACTGAATATTCGGCGTTCACGCAGCCTGTTGTTTCTCTCGACAACGCTGCTCGCCGGAACGATAACCGCTTTTTGCGGTCCGATAGGTTTCATAGGTCTCGCTATGCCTCATGTCACAAGAATGCTTTTCCAAAATAGCGATCATCATGTCCTTCTGCCCGGAACAATTCTTTCGGGAGCATCGATATTGCTTCTTTGCGACATCATTTCTAAAATATTCACCTTGCCGATCAACGCCATTACAGCTCTATTGGGAATCCCAATCGTCGTATGGGTGGTTTTACGCAACAAATCCATCACCGCATGATAGAATTACAGCATTTTTCCATAGGTTACAAAGAAAACTCGTTGCTCCACGAGGTAAATGCCACGATAAAAAAAGGTCAACTGACAGCCCTTATCGGAAGAAACGGGACAGGAAAATCGACGTTGCTCCGCGCCATAGCCGGTCTGAACCGGTGTTATTCCGGAAAAATCATTCTCGACGGGCACGACATCGCCTGCATGAAAACCGAAGATATGGCAAAAACGCTGGCTGTCGTCACGACCGAGCGCACGCGCATCGCCAACCTGCGGTGCAAGGATGTCGTAGCCATAGGCCGTGCTCCTTATACCAACTGGATAGGTAGGATGCAAGAAACAGATAAGGAGATAGTCATGCAATCGCTCATTTCGGTGGGAATGGAGGCTTATGCAAACCGCACGATGGATAAAATGTCGGATGGCGAATGCCAGCGTGTGATGATTGCTCGTGCATTGGCACAGGATACTCCTATCATTCTCCTTGATGAACCGACTTCCTTTCTTGACATGCCTAATCGCTACGAACTTGTGGCGTTGCTTCGTAGGCTTGTCCACGACGAGAAAAAATGTATCATGTTCTCGACACATGAACTTGACATCGCGTTGTCCATGTGCGATTCGATAGCATTGTTAGATACCCCGAATTTAAGTTGCTTGACCGCGTCTGAAATGCAGAAAAGCGGATACATTGACAGACTTTTCCAAAATGAAAACATCCGTTTCGACTCCTTATGCGGTACAATGATTTTGAAACAATGAGTATATACACTGTAGAAAATTTTACTTCAGACATCACTGTTGAAGGATACATCGCCGAATTCCGTGACGAACCACATTTTCTTGAACTTTGCAAACAATGTACCAATTACGGTAAAAGTTGGGGGTGTCCTCCATTTGATTTTGATACGGAATCGTTTCTCCGACAATACAAGTATGCACATCTTATGGCAACGAAGATAATCCCTGAAGACAAAGATATTCCGATTGAATATACACAAAAACTCATTTTACCGGAACGGATACGAATCGAGAGCGAATTATTGGATATGGAACGGAAATATGGAGGGCGTTCATTTGCCTATATAGGTAAATGTCTTCACTGCTCAGATAACGAGTGTACGCGTAACTGCGGCACACCATGCCGACACCCGGAAAAAGTGCGTCCGTCACTCGAAGCCTTCGGATTTGACATAGCCAAAACGCTTTCTGAACTTTTTAACATCGAACTTCTTTGGGGAAAGGATGGCAAATTACCTGAATATCTTGTTCTCGTAAGCGGATTTTTTCATAATGAATACGAACTTTGCAACATAGCATACTAATGATTCGGACATGAAATAAACAGACAAACTAACCACATTCGGTTCAATCTGTTTTGTGATTTCAAATGAATTATAGTTAGATATGTAAAAAGCGACGCTGGAGCTTGAAATAAGTAACGGTTTATCGGTGTATTCTCCGTTAAACCGTCCTGTTTTCGTTAAACGAAAACACAACTTGCTGTCCCCTAATGGGGACAACATTCTCCAATAGGAATTGTGTATCAGCCCATTGTACGGCTATTCTCCTGTGATTTTCGGGTCATTTCCATCAGGCATTTGCCGGCTGCTCTCCCCATAAAAAGGTGGCTGTCTCTCCTGAATCATGTGACTTACGCCCATAATTCAGGAATAAGGGAGACGTATGTACTGGAAATCTGCCCTTTCCATACCCTATTCTCCATTAATGGATTGTTATTTTTACACTTCTGCAAATGGAGAATGGCAGGTAGCCGTATACACCTTATTGTTTTTCTTCATTGTCTCCATTAATGGATTGTTACTTTTACACATCTACAAAAGGAGAATGGGCTGTGAACCGTATATGCCTTATGGCTTTCCTTCATTGTCTCCATTAACGGATTGCTACTTATACACTTCTGTAGACTGATAATTTAAGAATCCGTATCCGGACGGATGCGCGCTCTCACGCCTGCCCATAAGGATTAAAAAGGAACGGTGGACAAGGAAACGGAATCCCGCTCGCTTTTCCACACCACTACGGGCCTCTGATGTCGCCTCCGCATAGGAAGAACCGTCCGAACGGAACGGCATCTCCGTCCCCCCCGTCATGTGTATCATGACAATAACTGACTTTGGATGACTATAAGTGACAGGTGGTTTCATCCTGTTCTCTTCTTCCTTTATTTTGTATTCCGAGACAATACCAGTTGTGTAATTTAATAATTTAAGATTTTAAGACAATGGATTCAGAAAAGGAAAAGAACCGGCTTTCCGATATCGTTCTCGAGAGGGTCGGACTCACGGGAAACCTTCTGTCAGCTCCCGTTTCCCCATCCCTGGAACCAGTGGTGGAGATACCAAGTCATGGAAGTCAGGTCCGGGCAGGGAAAGTGACAGGTCCGGAGGAATACAAGAGGAGGTTTCTGGTTCCCGCTCCCAGAGCCGCTGAGTGGAAGACCGCCTACATTGATGGGAGACTGCACCGCCGGATCGCCATGCTGGTCAGGGCCGCCGGCTGCGGCAGCATCTCCGGTTTTATCATCCGGTTGTTGGAACTCCATATGGAGGAACACAGGGAGGACATCGCCTCCCTGCTCGGTGAGGTCTACCGTCCCTGGGATGAGGACGGACAGCCGGGAGGAACACCTCGCCGATAAAACGTTGTCATTGTCCAAGAAGGCATATCATGACAGGAAAGAACGTAAAAGAGCGGATTGGTCTTGGCGGGATGGACGCGGACCGCATCCGTGAGATCATGGGGGAAGCACCTGCCTGTCCCCGGAAGGGACGTGGAACGTCCGGTAACGACATTATACGTCCCGCAAGGAAAAATGGCCCCATGCAACCGTCCGTCTACGGGGAGGAATACCTGCATGGCATTGCGGGCGTGCAGCGCCGGTCACTGCATATTCCTGCCGCCCTGCACCGGAAACTGTCCATCCTGGCGGGAGCCTCGAGAAATGGAACGGTCACGCTGGAGGGGTTCATCAACCACCTTGTCTCGCGGCATCTGGAAGAATACAGGGAAACGACGGACATGATTCTGGAGGAGTCCCTGCCCGGCCCGGTCATAAAGGCTCGTCCCCCATGACAGGGGATCTCCCCGGTGGGAACATCGTTTTTTGTTTCAGAAACAATAGTGTTTAACATTTAATGAAAAAGAAGTATGATGAAAAAAGAAAAAGAGTTGTTGGTTGCCGTCGCCAGCCAGAAGGGTGGCGTGGGAAAATCCGTCTTTACGGTACTGCTGGCCAGTGTCCTGCATTACCGCAAAGACGTGCGTGTGGCGGTTGTGGACTGTGACTCCCCGCAGCACAGCATCGCCCTGATGCGTGAGAGGGACATGGAGAATGTCATGAAAAATGATGACCTGAAGGTGAACCTGTACCGGCAGTACGAAAGAATCCGTAAGCCTGCCTATCCGGTCATCAAAAGCGATCCGGAAAAGGCGGTGGAGGACCTGCATCGTTATATGGACGAAAAGGGGGAAACTTTCGATATCGTGCTTTTCGACCTTCCCGGAACGCTCCGCAGCGAGGGGGTGGTCTATACTGTTGCCGCGATGGACTACATTTTCGTCCCGCTCAAGGCGGACAACATCGTCATGCAGAGTTCCCTGCAGTTTACCAAGGCTCTGGAAGAGGAGCTGGTCGCCAGGAAGAACTGCAACCTGAAAGGGACCTGGCTGTTCTGGAACATGGTGGACAGGAGGGGGCGGAAGGACCTGTATGACGCCTGGAACCGGGTCATCGACAAGATGGGGCTGCGGCTGCTGTCCTCACACATTCCGAACACCCTCCGCTACAACAGGGAGGCGGACCCTGTCTGCAAGGGTGTCTTCCGTTCCACGCTGTTTCCACCCGATCCCCATCAGGAGAAAGGCTCCGGCCTTCCTGAACTGGTGGAGGAGATATGCCGTACCATCGGCCTGGAGGAACCCGATACCGACCGGTAGCGGATGTCAGGGTATAGACACCTTAAATAAGGACTTTTAGCCTAAGATAAAGTAAGCTAATAGCATGATAATAAGGCTCTTATAATTACGACTTCTCCTATAAAAGCATTACCTTAGTAGTGTAATAATAAAGGAGTTAATAAGTTATGAACGAGCAAATTAGAAGCATTTTAGCACAAGAGACAACGAAGACAAGCAAGATCCAGCAGCTGTTCCTTCTGGGGGTTCCCCGTGCGGAAATCGCGAGGATGGTGACCAACGGCAATTACGGTTTTGTAGTGAACGCCCTGCGCCGGATGAGGGAACGTGAGGAGGGTCTGAATATCCATCCGGCGACAGCCGCACTGGATTACACTTTCAACCGCAAGTTCGGTATCGAGATCGAGGCTTACAACTGCTCCCGTGAACGGCTCGCACGCGAGCTCAGGGAGGCCGGTATCGAGGTTATGGTGGAAAGTTATAACCATACCACCCGTCCGCATTGGAAACTCGTGACGGACAGCAGCCTGCGCGGCAACGACACCTTCGAGCTGCTCAGTCCGATCCTGGTCGGTGAAACCGGACTGCGGGAACTGGAGAAGGTCTGCTGGGTGCTCGACCTGTGTGACGTGAAGGTGAACGAGAGCTGCGGGCTTCACGTACATATCTATGTCGCCGGTTTCAGCATGGAAACCTGGCGTAACCTGGCCTTGAGCTACAAGCACCTGGAACCGGTCATCGACAGGTTCATACCGGCATCCCGCAGGGACAACTACTATTGCCGTGGCCTGGGT
>OJNN01001119.1_pt1 | contig 10224 bp, 6 predicted proteins | sample 1597851 | NCBI WGS metagenome assembly OJNN01 (sample SAMN01915222, study PRJEB22387) | human gut metagenome | isolation source: stool | host: Homo sapiens | place: USA | reverse complement strand
TGGGCTGGGTATTTCTGGGGCTGGTTATCCTTTTCTCCATTATGGCATACGGTTTCGGAGTGCAGAACTCCTGGGTGCCGATTGCTTTCCTTACCGGAGGATTCTTTTCCGGACTTTCCGGCTTTTTGGGTATGAAGACGGCCACCTACGCATCGGCTCGCACTGCCAATGCGGCACGCACATCGCTGAATGCCGGACTACGCGTGGCTTTCCGTAGCGGTGCGGTGATGGGACTGGTAGTGGTTGGCCTTGGCTTGCTTGATATATCTTTCTGGTATCTGTTGCTGAATGCTGTAATTCCGGAAGATGTAATGACTCCCACCCATAAACTCTGCATCATTACCACTACCATGCTGACTTTCGGTATGGGCGCTTCCACGCAGGCATTGTTTGCACGCGTAGGTGGCGGTATCTATACAAAAGCTGCCGATGTAGGTGCCGACCTTGTGGGAAAGGTGGAAGCCGGTATTCCCGAAGACGACCCGCGTAATCCTGCCACGATTGCGGATAATGTAGGCGACAATGTAGGCGACGTGGCAGGTATGGGGGCTGATTTGTACGAAAGTTATTGCGGTTCTATCCTTGCTACGGCTGCCCTCGGTGCTGCGGCTTTTATCCACTCGGGTGATACGCTGATGCAGTTCAAGGCCGTAATCGCCCCGATGCTGATTGCAGCCGTCGGAATATTGCTTTCCATTATTGGCATCTTCTCCGTGCGTACCAAAGAGAATGCGAAGATGAAGGACTTGCTGAACTCACTGGCTTTCGGTACTAATCTCAGCTCTATTTTGATAGTTGTCGCCACTTTCTTTATCCTGTGGCTGCTGAAGTTGGACAACTGGCTGTGGATTTCCTGCTCCGTGATAGTGGGTTTGATAGTAGGTATCATCATCGGGCGGTCTACGGAGTACTATACTTCCCAATCCTACCGTCCTACCCAAAAGCTGAGTGAAAGCGGAAAGACCGGTCCGGCGACAGTCATAATTTCCGGTATAGGCTTGGGAATGCTTTCTACGGCTATTCCGGTGATTGCCGTGGTGATAGGTATCATTGCTTCTTATCTCTTTGCTTCGGGCTTCGACTTCTCTAATGTGGGTCTGGGGCTCTATGGTATTGGCATTGCCGCAGTAGGTATGCTTTCTACATTGGGCATCACGCTTGCTACAGATGCTTACGGACCGATAGCTGACAACGCGGGTGGCAATGCGGAAATGTCCGGTCTGGGTGAAGAGGTGCGTAAGCGTACCGATGCGCTTGACTCCTTGGGCAATACTACAGCCGCTACGGGCAAAGGCTTTGCCATCGGTTCCGCCGCTTTGACGGGATTGGCTTTGCTGGCCTCTTATGTCGAGGAAATCCGTATCGGGCTGACCCGCCTCGGGACTACCGAACTGTCGCTTCCTCATGGCGATGCCGTGGCTCTTCAAGATGCCACTTTCTTCGACTTTATGCATCACTACGATGTGACGCTGATGAATCCGAAAGTTCTTTCCGGTATGTTTCTGGGCTCGATGATGGCATTTCTTTTCTGTGGATTGACGATGAATGCGGTAGGGCGTGCAGCGGCCCATATGGTAGACGAAGTGCGCCGCCAGTTCCGCGAAATCAAGGGAATCCTTACGGGAGAAACGGAGCCTGATTATGAGCGTTGTGTGGCAATCTCGACGAAAGGGGCGCAACGCGAGATGGTGATTCCGTCACTGATAGCTATCATTGCTCCGATTGCGACGGGACTTATTTTCGGTGTTCCCGGTGTGCTCGGCCTGCTGATTGGCGGATTGAGCAGTGGTTTCGTGCTTGCCATCTTCATGGCAAATGCCGGTGGTGCATGGGATAATGCCAAAAAGTATGTGGAAGAAGGCAACTTTGGCGGCAAAGGCAGTGAAGTCCACAAGGCTACAGTCGTGGGTGACACCGTAGGAGACCCGTTCAAGGACACATCCGGTCCGAGCTTGAATATCCTAATCAAGCTGATGAGCATGGTAGCCATTGTGATGGCAGGGCTTACGGTTGCGTGGAGTCTGTTCTAGAAAGAGTTTTTCCCCGTATCCCACCAAAGGCGGGTGGCGCCGTTATCTGCGCCACCCAGTTTTTCCGTGAGGGTGGCGTATTGTGCCGGGTCGGCAGTGGCAGCGTCCGTCGAGAACGGAAGGCGGCGGATCATGATATCCGTATCAATCACTTTTCCGGTGTTGTTTTGGACCTTGAAAAGTTTGGGGTATCCGGTACGGCGTTGCTCAGCCCATGCCTCATAACTTTCGGGCCAGCATGCCAGCCACTTCTGGGTAATAATCTTTTCGAGTTTCGTCTCTATGTCTGCATCTTCTTCCCATTTGGGGGATATGGTAATCAAGGCTTTCATGTCCTTGCCTACCTTGCCGCCCGAGACTACATCTTTATAATCGGCAGGGGTTTTGTCGCTTTCCAGATATTCGGAGGCACCAGCACAGTCCCACTGTGTAAATGAAGTACTTACCCCGTATTCATAGCATGTGCGGGGATTCTCTTTGGTATAGCCACGGAGGGCTGCTTCGGCCCTGAGCAGCCAGACTTCTGCCGCACTCATCAATACGGCTCCGGTCTTTTCGCCGATGGTACTTGTGTTGAGGGAAGAGCAAAAACTGTAAATGTTGGCGTCACCGTCTTTCATGGGTAACCCGATGGGAATGCCTAACAACTGTTTTTGATAACCTTCGAGAAGGGCGGTGTTATACCATTTCTTGCCACGCGGGTCCTCATAACCGTTGACAATGGATTCCATCGAGGCATTCATGTAGACTTCACCCCAACCGGCAACGGCACACAAAGGATTGATATAGTTCTTGCCCATTACAGCGATGGTTTCCCTTGCACCTTCCAGTACACCTTGATTGTCATTCAGTGCTTTGGTTGCTTGGTCTTTGGCAAGTGTTGCATCTACATTGGAGATGCGCATGGCAAGGCGCAAACGTAGTGAGTTGGCAAACTTTAACCACTCCTTCAAGGTCTTGCCGTTGGTCAGCATATCATACTCTTTGAATTTGTTGTTGTCACCGCCCTCGTCCAGGTATTCCCTTATCAATTGCTGCCCTTCGTCCAGGTCTGCAAAGAAGCGTGTATAGGCTTCTTGCTGTCCGTAAACCCGGGGTGTCTCACCCAGTTGATGGTAGACCAGCGGACCGTATGTATCGGCAATGCGGTGCATCAGTTCCACTTTCAAAATTTCGGTAATGCCGAGGTAGCCTTTCAAGTTGTCATTGCCATAAAAGTTCTTTTCTGCCTTCTGCACCTCCGTGTAGACATATCCGTAAGTACATTGCCATGCGGCATTGGTCCAGCCTGAGTTCAGGTTGTAGCAGGCGTTGGATTTCATGAATTTAGGAATAGGGTCCATGAAGTAGCCGGAGAACATGTCATGGTTCAGGGATTGTGTCATCTGCCATACCCAATTTAAGCCAACAGAACCTATATTGAAGTAGATACCCGACTGTATGGGTTCGAATGGAGCAGTTAGGTTCTGGAAATCTATTTCCTTTTTGTCGTCCGAGAAACCTCCCTTGATTTCGTTGTCGTTCTCAAAACCGCCGGTGCAAGCTGCAAGCAGCAATATGCTATGGCAGAAAAGGAATATGATGCACTTGTTTTTCATAAGGTATTCATTTTAAAAGGTTAATCTTAGGTTAAAGCCGATATTCCGGGTAGTAGGCATGCCAAACACGTCTACTCCTTGATTGTTGTTGCCTACGGACATTACTGCATCGGGGTCGAACGGTGCTTCCTTCTTTAAGAAACACAAGTTGCGCGCTGCCAATGATACGTCGATTCCCTTTATGAATCTACTGTTTTCCAGTATCGTTTTCGGGAAAGAATAGCTCAGTGATACTTCACGGAGTCTGATGCAGGTTGCGTCGTACATATAATATTCGGAGATGGCATTTCTGCCGCCTACTGCGCTGTAGAATGCTCTCGGGTCGTTGAACTTCTGTCCCTGGTATTCTACATATCCTCGGGCGCGGGCATCTTCGGTGACTTTGGTCACGCCGTTGGCATCCAACTCAGACTGTGTCAGTGACATGACTTCGCCGCCAAAGCGGAAATCTATCAGGAAATAGAGCTCCAGGTCCTTGTAGGTAAGTGTGTTGCTCCATCCCATCGTGAAGTCAGGATTGGCATTCCCAAGCAAATCCTTGTTTCCGGTATTTCCCAAAGGCCTTTTGCTGGTTTCATCAACCATGATGCTGCCATCCTCGTTACGGCGGAAAGCATTTCCATAAATATCCCCCAGGCTGCCTCCTTCTTTGACACGCATCTGATAGCCTGCGTTGAAACCTTCTTCGTAGTAGGAAAATTCCGGATAGTCAGGATGCAGGGTCACTACTTTGTTCTTGTTGGCGGACATGTTGATGAGACTCTTCCACGAAAAGTTTCTGTATAGTAGCGGAGTGGCGTCTACCGTCAGCTCAAAACCCTGGTTACGTATTTTTCCGGCATTGACATACCGGTATTTATAGGTGGAGCCCGTAGGATTGTCCATTCTCAACAACTGGTTCTTGGTATTGGTCTGATACCAAGTGAAGTCTATCCCGAAGCGGTGATGGAAGAAGCGCCATTCTGTACCGAATTCGATGGAGCTGCTGATTTCCGGTTTTAGGTCACCGCGCTGTTCTACGGTATTTACATTGATACTGCCGCCTACCATGATGATGTCTACCGGATTGGTGATTCCTATCGGGAGGTCATTACCGACTTCCGCCCATGAAGCGCGCACTTTTGCAAAACTTATCCATTTGGGCAGGGAGCAGGTTTTGTTAAGAATCCAGGTAGCTCCTATGGAGGGATAGAAGAATCCGGTATTCTTGCTGTCTGTGTGGGCTAATGTGGATGACCAGTCGTTACGTGCGGTAATGTCCAAGTATAGTAGTCCTTTCCAGCCCCACTGCATGGTGGCAAATACTGATTGGAGCGTGCGTTTGCTGTCGATGCTCTGATTTACGGCTGCTTTGGAGTCCATCACTACATTGGGGACGGTAAATACATTCGGTTTGTAGAGGGAAGCAAGCCTTGAGTCTATTGTCAGTGAATTGACTTTACTCATGTTGATGCTGGCTCCCAGTGCCGTATTGAGGGAAAAGTCATCAAATTCCTTGTTGAACAAGACCATTGCGTCACCGTAGACTTGGATTTCCTGGCTGTCCGACCAGATGTAACGTCCGTTTTCCTTGTCCTCGTATTTGCCGGCGATGTTGGGAGCTGTAGTGGCATACATCTTATTGTCGAATTTATCACTGATATAATCCACATTACCCCGTACCTGCAGGTTGAAGTAGTCCGTAATGTGCAGATTGGCTCTGGCCGATGCCACAGCGCGATAACGCTTGTAGCCACTGAGCACGCGGTTTTTCAGCCAGTAGGGATTCTGTCCCCATTCACTGACGGTACCATCTCCATTCTTTTCAATCCAGTTTTGTGTCATCATATTGCGGTCGGCATTCCACGTTTCAAAGTTTTCTCTGTAAGTGCTCATGTCTACGCCACGTGGGAAACTGTACAAGCTGACCAGCGGATTCAGATAATAGCCGCCGGTAGCAGGGGAGTTCTTGACGGTTTGGGTCATTAGTGTTGCAATGCCGTCCAGTTTCAGCTTGTTGTTGAAGAGGCTGGCCGTTTCGTGTAGGTTCAGGTTATTCTTCTGTAGTTTGTTATTGTCCACAATTCCTTTAGCCGTGGTGTTGGCGTATGAGAAATAAGTTTGTACCTTTTCATTTCCGGTAGTGATGGCCAGCGAATTGAAAGTGGTGATGCCATTGCTGAAGAATTCGCCTATGTTGTCATAGTCCGTTACATTGCCTTTTGTACCCCAGCTTGCCGTACCGCCATCTTCGTTCCGGCCGTATGTATTTTGGAATTCGGGGGTACTGATGGCGTGACTTACGGTCAGGTTGGAGGAGAATGTAACGCGCTGCAGTCCGGCCTTTCCCTTTTTAGTGGTGATCAGAATGACGCCATTAGCTGCCTGCGAACCATAAAGCGCGGCGGCAGAAGAACCTTTCAGGATGTTGATGCTTTCTATGTCGTCCGGATTCAGGTTGGAAATCCCGTCACCGGCATCACGGTTCAATCCATCGTAGTTACCGCCGATTACGGTGGAGGTGGATTCTGTTGAGCTGTTCAGCATAGGAACACCGTCAATTACGTACAAGGGCTGGTTGTTGCCGCTGGCAAATGCAGAGCGTGCACCGCGAATGACGACTTTGGCAGAACCTCCTAAATTGGCGGTTTTATTGATTTGTACTCCGGCCGTCTTTCCTGCCAGTGTATTAATCATGTTCGGCTCTTTGGCACGGGTCAGCTCATTGCTGCTTATCTGTTGGGTAGAATAGGTCAATGAGGACATTTTCTTCTGGATACCCATGGCGGTTACCACTACTTGCTCCAGGGCGAGGTTCTTTTCTTCCATCCGGATGTGGAGATTATTTCTACCGTTCAGGGCAATGGTTTGCGGCTCATAACTGATGTAGGATACGACAATAGTGGCATAAGGAGGGATATTCATACTAAATTCTCCTTCGGTATTGGTGATAACACCATTGGCGGTCCCTTTTTCAAGAATGTTGGCACCGATAATCGGTTCGCCTTTGGAGTCCGTCACCTTTCCTCTTACAGTAGCCATTTCCTGCAGAGTGTCTGTCTTATCCTCAGCACTCCTGCTGTTTTTGGTTAAAACGATGTTTTTGCCTTCCATCACATACTTGATGTCTGTCCCTTTGAACATTTGGTCAAGTACTTCGGAAACAGTTTGGTTGCTTGCATTGATGTCGACGGTACGGCGTACATCGACGTTCTGTTTGTTATATACAAATAAGTATTCTGTTTGCGATTCAATTTGCTCGAGAACTTGCCCTACCCTCAGCCGGGCATTTTGAATGCTGACCCTGGCATTCTGAGAGTTGCTAAAGCACATAAGAATGCGTACCAAGGTCCCATAAAAACTGCCATTGTAATGTTAATCAGATGTGCCATTGGACACATGCCTTCGACACGTAAGATTGGTGAAATAACAACACCTACTGCCACCATCATCGCAAAAAAGACCATGCATAAAAGTTTGTTGTGTTTATTCATATGATATTCCTCCTGTATGCAGATGGTAAAAGAAAACACGCAAAAACCATCTGTCTATGGTTCGGTATCTGACAAACAGTCATCTCTCAACCTGTCACTTCAGGCTCCCTCGCTTGTTTTCTCTACTCTAGGCGCTCCCCTACAGTAAGGTAATCAAATAAAAACGACCTGCGCGCAAAGAGACAGGTCATAATCATCAACTTATTCTCCCTACGTCGGCATTATCCGTACAGGTTTGATGGGTCGAAGTCGAACTTCCTCTCAGCAATTGCTCCCCGTATTTATTTACTACAAAAACTAGTTTAGTACAAAAAAGAACATAGTTCAAGTATTAGTAATTACGCATGAAACAAATCGAGATTTTAAAGCTCGATTTGTTTGCTTCCAAAATATAGCATATACGTATATACTATATACATGAAGAAAAAGAATGTTTATCCTGAATGGGCTGAAAAGTTTCGTGCTGAAGGTAAAACCATAAGAAAAGTCAGAAATGGCTATGGTTTATATGAATGCACCTCTACTTATGTACCTGGTCAGAAGTATCCAAAATCAGTTCAGAAATATCTGGGCATGATTACTGAAAAAGATGGTTTTATTCCAAAGAAATCTGTCTCAGATACTGCTTCATTTTCCATTGAGTATGGTCTCAGTCATTTTATTATTTCCAATTTCAAAAGAGACCTGCAGAGATCTGTTTTCAATTCCGACATGGCAGTTGTTGTTCTGGGAACTGTTTTCTATATTTTCGGTTCAATTGATCCTGCTTTTCTCTCTTCTTCTTACCTGTCCATTCATTTTGAAAGAGATATCGTCAAGATTGCAGATTCTGCCTCTATCAGAAGGGTCAAAACTGTTTCCAATAAAATCAGTGCTCTTCTAAAAGAAAAGATACCTGATGAAAACGACAGAATACTTCTTACCGGACTTCTTCTGCTTTGCACCATTTCTGATAAAAGCAGTCCGGATACTCTAGCTTATCCTGAAACAGTCACAGAACTTGCAGAAAGATACGGGTTAAAATTATGACAAAAAACAGTAACGGCATTATTAAGTCAATGGTTATCATTGCAGAAAAATTCAAGGTTCTGAATATTACCGAAGATGATCTGATTGAAGCTGCAGATGCTCAGACATATCTTCACCTTTTTGAGAATGTTGAAGATTTCCGTCAGAAAGGGAAAACTGTCTACAGCCTGGATGAGCTGCTGCTCCTTATTCTCTTTGCTGTATTAGAAAAATGCAATCCTTCTTTTACAGGGATAGAAGATCATATCGAAGCAAATGTGAAAAAATATGAACGATATGGGCTTATCAGAAATGGTCAGTGTCCTGCTCACGATACGATCCGCCGTGTTCTGGATTCACTGGATAATGAAACGCTTAGAGAAAATACGATAAATGCCTTTTATAATTATCTAAGGCACCTGGAAAAGCATGTATTGAAGCAGGGTGATCATAAACACTTTGGCTTCGACGGAAAGGAAATGCGTGGCAGCGGCAGATCAGAAACTACAAAAAATCCAAAAAGAAATATCGCAATGCTGAATGTATACGACAGCTCCCTGTACACCGCACTTGTCAGTGAACCAATTGGAGAAAAAGAAAATGAAATTCCAACGATTCAGAGGTATCTGCCGCATCTATGCCTGAAACACAGTGTATTGACAGCGGATGCGCTTCACTGCCAGAAGAAAACTGCGGAACTGATTTCTGATGGCAGAGGCATATATCTTCTGACTGTCAAAGACAATCAGCCTTTACTGCTGAAAGAAATACATGCTCGATTTGCCAATCCTCGGATTAAAATTGCCAGATATGCATGTGACGATCGAGTTATTGAAATCATCAATCTGCCAAACAGCTATGCATTGAGAGATGAATGGAAGAATCTTAAATCCTTTACGCGGATGACATCTGCAAAAAACAAGAAGAAAGAATGCATTCGATATTTTATATCAAACACCCAGGATCATCGTCTTATTATAGATGGCATAGAACAAAGATGGTCAATCGAGAATGAATACCACAAGCCAAAAGACATTGATCTGCATGAAGATGGATGGAAAACCACAAGTAAAAATGCATTGAAGAATATTGCCACTTTAAACAATCTGGCTTTATTGATCATACATATGTATGCAGCGATATCAGGAAAGATTTTCAGAAAAGCAAAAGTATATGTGCAAAACAATCCACATGACAGTATTAATTTCATACTTGGTACAATGAGTTCACAAGAGATAACAGACAAAATCATCAGAGAACTGGATAAGCGATAAATATAGTAGAAATTAAAACATCGATGTTTTTTCTATTGCCATTTTTCAGAACGGCTCATAGAAAACTGTCGATGTTTTTCTATTAATCATATTGTCATTCGAATTTGTATTTCATTATCACAAATTTTCTATATTTTCTGCAACTTTTCTTGCTCATGCGTAATTACTAGTCTGTAAAAGAAGAGAATAAAAATACCAAGAAGCGCTTTCTTGGTATTTTTGTCAATAAATCAAAGCAGTAAATGTGAATTGCACTAATTTGTAATTGTCATCATATACTTCTGTAACTGCGAAGTGATGTGTTGTTTCTTTTCCGTCTAAGAGTAAACTATAATCACAATCTGTAATCACAATCGCAGTATTTTGGAAGATATGAACGTCTTTTTTGTGAAATACTAATTTTGTTGGCTGAAATGCACCACTTGTGTAAAATGTGATTTCTTTTTCTAAATCACATGTAATACCAATGTGTACAAAATTGCAGTTTGGATGTGCATATTTTCTCATGCCTGCTTCATCGCTTGCTTCCATTGCTTCCCAGAAGCTTTCAGATACTTCTAAAATTCTATTCTTTTCCATCGTCTTGTCCATTGAAATCTGGTGCCATAGATGCGTATTTGTCTAATAATTCTTGTGTTTGTGTATAGTAATGTTTTCCACAGTCTAATGCATCAATTTCCTTCATCTCTTCTTCTGTTAATGTGAAATCATAAATTGCATTGTTTTCTTCAATATGAGATGGTGTTTTAGAACCCGGAATCACACTTGTTCCATATTGTGTATGCCATCTTAAAATGATTTGTACTGGTGTTTTATGATATTTTTCTGCTAATTTTGTGAA
>OJNN01001117.1_pt1 | contig 10229 bp, 8 predicted proteins | sample 1597851 | NCBI WGS metagenome assembly OJNN01 (sample SAMN01915222, study PRJEB22387) | human gut metagenome | isolation source: stool | host: Homo sapiens | place: USA | reverse complement strand
TCCGATCTATATACAAGAACAGCTGAAAGAGTTTCATATCCATTAGTATATTTATCCCATGTTCTGGAACTGTCATTTAAATACTGCTTTAAAATATCGCTCATTGTCCCAAGCTCTTTTTCATTATTCCTAATGGCATATTCATTCCGTATACCAATATACTTATTATAAGATTGTGGCATATTCTTACTGATTGGAAGAACCATATCATAAGTAACGCCTTTTTTCGAAAAGCGTACTGACATCAAGAATGTATCAACATCTGAAGTAACTGTCTGATACCATTTTTCAAAACCAATCTGTTTAATTTCACTTGTAATTGTTTCATATATATCTTTACAGTCAGAATCCTCCATATTACCTGTTATATAATTAACAGAAATCTTGTCACAATCCGGAAGGTCCATATATGCCTTAACAAATTTCTCATCCTTCTTTAACAGACTTGAAAGTTTATTGGCATCACTGTCTGTAAGCTGAATCCTTCTGTAATGTGTAACACCGTTCTGTCTGAAACCAACCTTATAATTAGTCACTGAGCCTCTGCCGTTATAAATATAATTATGAACACCATTTGATATACATTTATCTTTATATGCCTCAAATTTCTCTGATACATATTTGAGAATCTCTTCATCTGTAAACTGAACCTTCGATGATATAGAACTGAAATATCCGTTATCTGAAGCATAGTACATATCCATTGGCTGTATTGATACATACGCAAGTTTTGAAGCATCCGGTTCGTACGATGCCTCATATTTGCCAAATGAATTAGCTCCTGTTCCAATTACCACTGCAAGAACATATCCAAGAAGAATTGATGGAATACACTGCTTTATAACATTCATTTTCTTACTTACTATACATTCATAAACAAACACAACCAATGCACTTACAATAAACAGCACAACAACTGCTATTGTCTCATCATTATCTATACTTGTATATGCTATCATTACACCTATAAACGCAATTGAAAAGCCGATAAGTGTTCTGATAATCATTGGCAGAACCTTTCCATTAGCTGCTTTTCCTGCTGTCTCACTTTTTCTCTTTACAAAGAGAAGTGCGCCAAGCGCTATATATATAAGTGCAAGCACGAGTGTATATAAGTTACTTGTAAGGCTGAGAACCATATCTGCTATTCCTGATGGACCATTGTATATATCAAATACAGAAAATACCCAGCCAACAATCATATTGTTGGAAGAATCAAGTAACCCCACACCACTGTTACTTATCATGTAAGTTTCTCCATGAAACACAGTCAGTTCTGTAACCATTAACGCAATAAATCTTGGAAGAAACATTATAAGTCCTGTAACACATATATTGCTTAATATGTTTCCTGTAATGGATATTGATACATTTATAATTGCCATGCATAAAAGGCTGCATATAAATATTGAAAGATACATACGGAACATTGTTGCATAATCAACATTAAAATACTGCCTGTTAGCCATGAATAAAACTGCCTGTGATACATATGACACAACAAGTATTCCGGCAATCCATGTAAGTATTGCTGCTGTCTTGCTAAGATATATGCACAATCTTGTATATGGAATTGAATGGTAAAAATCACTGCTGCTTCTCTTATTAAGAAAACTCCATACTATCAATGATATAACAGGTACAACAATTATGAATACTAATACCAGAAAATAATTTCCTGAAATTCCACCTACATTATTAACCTGTTTATATTCTTTAATATAGCTTAATGATGAAATAATCGGTACAACTGATATAAGTGTAATTACCGCCATCATTATAAAGCCCGCAAGTCTTGTCTGCTTCAATGTCTGTAAAAACATATGAAAGCTGAATACTTTCTTATTATTCATGCGTCTTATCCCCCTTCACATCAAATGTATAACCGAGTGCTTCCATCTCATAAGTAAATACTTCTTCAAGCGTAAGCGGGAGGACATCAAATACTACCGGATTCATGGCATTTATAATGTCCATGGTCTGTTCCCTGTCGCCACTTACTATCATGTTGGCAACTGAACCCTCCTGACGGTATCTTGTAATTCTAATGCCCTCAAACTTACTCTCATCAAAATCATCCTTAAAAGCTACCTGTACCTTGAACTGACTCGTCTTTAGTTCAAATACATCGCTGTCAAGCACCAGCCCTCCTTTATGAAGAAGTGACAAATGATCGCATAAGTCTTCCAATTCTCTTAATGAATGTGATGTGACTATAACAGTAGCGTTATTTTCTGCAACATCACCACATATTAACTTCTTGACAAGATTACGCATAACAGGATCAAGTCCGTCAAATGTTTCATCAAAGAACATATACTTGGCTCTGGTTGAAAGCGCAAGTATTATAGCTGCCTGTCTCTTCATTCCTTTTGAAAAGTTTGATATACTCTTAGACGGATCAAGTCCAAATGTTTTCGTAAGTTCTGCGAATCTGTCCATATCAAAATTATCATATATTGAACTATAGAACTTAGCCATGCTCTTCATGTTCGCACCTGCAAGAAAGAATAATTCATCTGCAACGAACACCAGCTTATTCTTCATGTATGTATTCTCATATACATTAATTCCATCGATTATTGCTTCTCCCTTATCTGCCTTATATATCCCTGACAGAACTCTTAGCAGCGTAGACTTTCCTGCACCGTTAGAACCAACCATACCATATATACAGCCCTCCGCTATATTACAGGTAACATTGTCAAGTGCTGTAAAGTCATCAAATGATTTAGTAACACCTTTTACCTCTATCATATTTTCTTATAAACCTCCTCAATCATATCTGTTATCTCACTCTTACTCACCCCTGCGTATGCAAGCTTTCTTACAATCTCCTTAAGATCTGACAGCTTTTCCTTAGACTGATTACCGACAATCTTTAACGCCTCTGCCGATATAAAAGAGCCCTTTCCCGGTACACTCACCAGAATTCCTCTTCTGTCCAGCTCCATGTATGCTTTCTGGATTGTATTCGGATTAGTAGACAGCTCCATCGATAGCGACCGTACCGACGGCATCTTATCGCCTTCCTTCATAATTCCTTTAAGCACCTGGTCTTCCACCTGCTTAATAAGCTGTTCATAGACTGGCACTCGCGACATGACATCTATAGTGAACATGTTCCTTTCCTTTCTGTGTATTATTTAAACTGGTTACAAGCTTGTGTAGTAACTGTACTATGTTAATTAGTACAGTTGTAGCATACTATTATAATTAGATATTGTCAACTGTTATTTTTAAGGTTTTGCAAATATGCCAAGCGCAGGCGCGCCATATGAGCATGAAACAAATGCTGCTGCCATCACAAAATCAACAATTGCCATAATCCATGTTCCAAGTACAAAGCTCTCATGCCCGGCATGTCTTAACACATGATACTCCACAGCAAAACCGGTTAGCACTGCCACAAAAAATGTTGCAATATCAAGCCACATTTTTGAAAATCCAAGAACTCCCATATATGTGTAGTACAGAAACGGAATTGCCCATGTTGCCACATTTGCGCCAAGAAGAATTGCAAAACCGCTTGCTGCAAATCTATCCTTTAAGGCATACCATGTATATATTCCATACAGATTCATCGGCAAAAATGCCAGCTTCATATGTTCCCATGTAGATTCATTGGTTGGAAAAAACAGCCCGGCAAATGTATTCTTTCCTGTCCAGTCATACACAAAATGAAATAAGGACCCTGACACCCACACTGCCAGAATCCCTATTATCATGGTTATATTAAGTTTTTTGATTACCCTGTTCACAATGCACACCTCCATTATTGTTGAATAATAGAAGTATATGCAGGTAAGGAGCTCGGTATTCATTATCTATATTCCTGCAATGTAGGTGTCATGCTGACTTTAGGGACAGTAGTAACTCCCTCAGCTGTCGTAACCTTATAAGTTATATTCATTGACTTCTGTGGATATATCATAACGTTAAGATTATAAGCAACTTCGAGATTTTCATACTTGGACTTTCTAAATCCACCGTTGCTGTCTGCCTTTACATCAGATATTGTTCCGCCTGCTGGTGCGAAAAGATGTATATAGCCTCTCCATGCACCCTCATAGCTTCCAAGGATATAAGTGCCAGCTGTCTTGATTGTATTATTATCAATAGTATTCTCAACAGTTACTGTTACATCATATGTTCTCGTTCCATCTTCATTAACCTGTGCTTCTCCAATCTGCGTGTTGACATTCACATACCATCCAAGCTTACATGGGTCTGAACCACTGATGTATACACCAATTTCCGGATTCTCAGGATTATCATTAAGTCCTCCTGAGCAGCCCACATCCCTGACATATTGCTGTTCTGTTTCATCTGCCATCCACATCATAATTGTTCTGTCTTCTGCACCGGCATTAAACACTGACAAATAACCTGCAATCTTGTTAAGGTCAAAATCATCTACCAGTCTGCTCATAGTTGTCTTGGCTGTCTCAGCAAAGAGTGAATCTACCACATCATTAGTACCGTCTGTATATGATGCATTATTAAAATACTTGTAATACAAGTCATGCTGTAACATCTGTGTTGCATTCTCACCATTAAGGACTGTTCCGTCAGATAACTGTACTTCTCCCATATAGCTAAGAAGTCTCTGGATTATAGTTGGAGTAAGCGATATTACGCCATCAACAGTTGTATTACTCTTATTACCGTATGCTTTAGCCCAAATTTCAGCAACTCTCTCAAAATCAGGATTAAAACTTGCATCTCTTGGATAATGCATCCAGTTTCCAAATAATGTATTCTCTAACTCACTTGGTCCAACCGATGCCGGAGTACCATAAGGCAGCACATCATACACACTGTTAAAATCACCAATTGTAAGAACTCCATCAACAATCGTTATTGTACCTATTGAACCAGGGAAACCACCACCCGCACGAATCTCTGTTGAGTTCTGTGCTGCAAGAAGGTATGTCCTGTCACTTCCACCACCAAGAAATGCCTTAAGCAATGGCAGATAATCTTCTGCTACTGCATATGCATCCGTAATCAATGTCATCTTATCTGTATACTCAGTAACCTTGCCACCAAGACTATCCGGAATATTAATATCATCCAGATAACCTATAATATCATTAATTGCCGGATTCAGTTCCTCCAGAAGTCCTATGTATGCTTCCATGGTATATGTATTAAAGCCCTCATCCCCAACCTTTATAGAATCAAGCGGATAATCCTGTATTACAGTCAGAGCTGGCTTTATCATTCTTCCTGTAGCAATCTTCACAATATCAACCAGACTGTCTACTGCACCAACATATTCACCCACAACCGGCATCTTTGCTGCCGTTCTCCATGTCTTTCCAGCAAGCAGTTCATCTATATCATCAACGGTACTGTCAAGCTTATCAGTCGCCACATCAGCTCTCTCAAAGTCTTTCTCATTTATACTCGCTGTCAGTTCTCCAAGATCAGCCTTCAGACTCTTTGCTTTTCCCGCCATCTGCATCATATCCAGCCCCATGCTTACAATCGTAATAAATGCTATTGCAATCAGTATAGATAACGCATAACAAAATGCAGTTCTCACTATATATGTAAATCCACTTTCTTTTCTTGAATTCATGTATGTACCTTCTTTTATTTACTCGTCATCTACTCACTAACATTTATAATCTCATCCCTGCACATCTGCTCAAGATATGCCGTTGCCTGCTTTACCTGATCTTCATAAGGTACCATGACATACAGCTTCTGCTTTCCTGCAGAGAATGTTGTCGCAGATGCGCCTTCACCACTTACACTATAACTCTGGATATCCCAGTCAATATTCTTGCTAATCTGTAACTGTGCCAGTTCAGATATCTTATCGTATGACATATTAGTAATCATATTGTCCGATACAGTATTAAGGATTGATGTGTAATTAGTTATCATACTTGGTGATGCCATCTTCTTGATTACAGCGTTAATAACCATCATCTGATTCTTTCCACGCTGTCTGTCTCCGTCAGCATATGCATGTCTTTCTCTTGAGAAAGTAAGTGCCTGCTGTGCATTAAAATGATTAACACCTTTATGAACCGTAAGATTGCCAGTCTGTGAAAGCGTTGCATCATAATCTAATGTTATGTCAACTCCGCCTAAAGCATCTATTACATTAAGAAATCCTGTGAAATTAACCTTAAGGTAATATTCAACGTTAATTCCATACAACATTTCCAATGTTTCTCTTGAACAATCTATTCCATATATTCCGGCATGTGTAAGCTTATCTCTCACACCATTAGATATACTTAACGGAACATAATAATCCCTTGGTGTATTAATCATAAGAATCTGATGTGTCTTAGTATTCATAAACAACAGAATATTAACATCACTTCTGCTTGTTGTATTAGGAGGTCCAGAAGTATCTATTCCGCTTATATATATTCCTATTACATTCTCATTACTCATGTACTTAGAATTGCTGTCTTCTACCTGCGTTACATACTTTTCACTATATATACATCTGATTCTGCTTTCAAGATTCTCATAACCATCCATATCCTCAAAAACGCCCAGATAACTTTCATTGATTATTATGGATTTAACTTCCTTATTCAAAAGTGCATCCACAGCATCCATAATAGATGTATAATCTTTATAAGAAAGTGCTACATCTTTATTGCTGATATCATCAAGCATTTTCTCAAGATTGTCTGAATCCAGCGTAGGAATTCTGCCACATGTATATCCATTTATCTCTTCAAGACTCTGTGCTACATCGCCTGACAAAACATATACACCAACAATATCTGTCTGTGTCTTTTTACCAGTCATCTTTCCAAGATATCCCCTTGTGAATCCAAGGTATGCACATCCAACAACCATAATTACAGAAAGTATTACAGATAATACTTTAGTTATTATACCTAGTACTTTCCACCTCTGTGTTATTGCTGTGATAAGAGAACATCCTATCAGAATAATTCCTGCTGCTACCTTAATTGATGTTGGAATCAATCCAATATAATGTATAAATACTATCATCACTACAGACACAATAAACTGTACTGCTGATAATACAAGTCCTGATATCATCAATGCCTGACTATTTTTCTTCTTACGCTTTTTCGCTGTTTTACTACTCATAATCCAAACCTTACTTGCCACCAACAGTAATTACTGTAAGTATTGTCTTAATTATTATTCTGAAATCCAGTCCTATGTTCCAATTGTCTATATATTCAAGATCCATTTTAACAACATCTTCAAAATCCTGAACAGTATTCCTTCCGTATGCCTGCCACATGCCTGTCAGCCCCGGCTTCATTGAAAGTCTTCTCTTATGGTGTCCTTCATACTGCTTGAACTCATTAACCGTAGGCGGTCTTGTTCCTACAAGACTCATGTCACCCTTTAACACGTTAATGAACTGCGGTAATTCATCAATACTTGTTTTTCTTATAAATTTACCAACCTTGGTAATTCTTGGGTCATCAGTCATCTTAAACATAAGACCTGACATCTCATTCTGCTCCATCAAATCCTTAAGCCTGTCCTCAGCATCAACATACATTGACCTGAATTTATATATGTAGAAATATCTTCCGTTCTTTCCAACTCTCTTCTGTTTAAAAAACAGAGGACCCTTAGACTCAAGTTTTAATGCTGGTGCTACGAAAATCATAGCAATAAACATAATAACAATTCCGATTATCCCACCAAAAATATCTATGCATCTCTTAACAAGAAGTTCCTTGTAATCAAAGATTCTGTTAGCAAATGTAATAACAGGTATCCTTCCAAGATGTCCAAGCGATGTATCGAAATCCTTAAAGCTGTCCAGCACTTCAACTCTTAAATGAACCATAATGCCCATGTCTTCAAGCTCCATAACCATAGGTCTTATCTGTTCCCTGAGTTTATAATCAAGATCAATAAATACTTCATCAACAACTTCATTCTTGATATATCGCATCATGGTATGTGTATTAGCTACAACATTAATACCTTCAAATTCTTCTCCAACCATATTGTCATCAACTATAACAATACCAGCGACAGTTCTTACCCAGTCTTCATCCTTATTAATAAGCTTGACATCAAGCTGAGCCCTGTCTTTCATCGTAACAAGAATAACTCTTGATGCATGCATTTTGCTCTTATTACGTGCAACAAGATACCATTTTACTATGTAACGGGTGAGATACATAAGAATCCCGCCAACTATAATAGTAAATATATATACACCTCTTGGTATCTCCGATGTCTTTCTAATCAATTCATATACAGCCACGCACGCTGCAAATACCAGTGACTTCTGTAATACAGACTTTAATTCCTCAAACTTCCCTCTTATTACAAAATCTGAGCTTACATTAACAAACAAAGCTGTAATAATAACTGCAAACAATACTGTTACAAAGCTACCCCTCAACATGCTCAAAGTATCATGAACACTATATTTCCTGTATGCTATAAGCCACAAAACACCCGATATGTAATAAGCAAGCAGCATACATAGCGAATCCGTAAAGAACAATATCATATTCTGTATATTGTCTCTTGTTTTATTAGTGTATTCAAACATATATAATATATAACCTCCGTTAGTTATGCACCATAATCAATATATCATTTTTTGACATATTTATTGTAATTTTACAACATCTATAATGAGTTATCAAGCTAATTAAATGTTAAAAAGGTGTCAGGCAATAATTGCTGCCTGACACCTTTTATAATTATTTTATCGCAATAGGTTTAATTAGCTTAAACAATTTTTCAATTAATATATAAGCAGTGTATGATGCCACGCCTAAAGCAAGCATTATAATTACCCAGTTAATATTTTTGATTATATATAAGACCGGATTATGATGTAAAATTGCAAGCCAATCCAAATTACGCCAGATATCATAAAAGAATTGATTATCATGAATAAGATAAACCATGAATGTAGATGCTCCTAAATAATTTATCACTCTGCTTGTCTTAATTGCCATTCTACGGAATAATTCATCCAATCTGAGTCATAGTAAATGTAACCATTATAAACATCATTTAATTCTTTTGATTCCATTTAGAAATCCAATTGTTAAGGAAACTTTTACCAAAACAATGACTGCAAAATAATATCCTATAAACCATGCCATGTCATTAAACATATTAAAATTCAGTATTTTAGCTTGATGGCTCTGTGAAACAAAACTATATATCATAGACATAACTGTTAATGTTATTGATGTAAATCCCATTTGTATTAAAAGTTTCTTCGACATCTTTGTCAAATCTATATCTTTCCCTTTGTTTGCCATAAAATATCCTGATATAAGTATAAATATTCCATTTCCTATCTGCCCCATGGGAGAAACTGAAGCTAAAATCAATAATTTTTTATACATACAGTATTGACAAAATACTGCCATGTAGAATTATCACTTGTGAAATCTGTAAGCTGATAATTTACGCAATGTAAAAATATACAATAATCATCAGCATTGCAAGTATTCTTAATAATTCTATATTAGAATTTCTCTTCGATTTTATGTTCTCTCCCATTTTTTCTCCTATTCTATTTTATCATAAACATATATTTTCTCAAACATCTATTCTTGCTAAAAATCCACACAATAAACACTGATGTAATAATCGTAATTGCCATAAGAAGAAAAACATCTAATGATAATTTTCCAGTCATTTGCCCTATATATTTTATCTCTGCCAATATTATCAAGCTATGTACAAAATATATCCCCAAACTTATTCTGCTTATATATGTAAATAATCTGGATATGTTTTTATTTACATATTCATCTTTAATTCTTGTAAAAAGAACAAATAAACACCCCGTACATATTAACAGAAAAGGAAAATCATACCATACATAATATATAGATCCATATGCATTATATAAAGAATAAACTTCAACATATAAAATAATAAAGAAACTAATTAAAGATAAAACTACCAGCATCCAATTTTTCAATCTGTCACATTTCCTATTATATATGTAATACCCCACAAGAAGATATAAACCGTATGTACCCCCCATGTATGCCACATTCATCCCTGAACCAAATGTCTGGTTAATACCAAATATGGATGAAAACACATTCAATGCTGGTACAATAAAAAAGAAAATAAACATAACAATCATAATAGGTTTAAATGATTTAAAAGAAAAACTTTTAACAATTTTAGGTACAGCTTTACTTTCAACGGCTTTATTAGCTGGTTGTGGTTCAACAGCTTCAACTGATAGCAGTGCAAATGCACGG
>OJNN01001111.1_pt1 | contig 10271 bp, 8 predicted proteins | sample 1597851 | NCBI WGS metagenome assembly OJNN01 (sample SAMN01915222, study PRJEB22387) | human gut metagenome | isolation source: stool | host: Homo sapiens | place: USA | reverse complement strand
TGTGCTGTTCCCAGTTCGGGTCATTGAATGGATTGCCGAACCCGCCGCTCGGAGCAGGGGAGGTATCATCAATAAGTGCATCGTTGATTTGCCCCAAAATCGTAATACCCTCATGTTCTTCTATTTCGTGGAGATAGACAGTCAGGTTATGCGCATAGGCATCGGCACAGCTTTTCTGCTTGTCGTCAAGCTGCCAGACCGTGTCGGCAAAGTAGTCATCGCCCACATAGGAGAGTGTGAAAACGGTGTAAGTGTGATCCTCTTGAACGGTTATGGTTTGCCCACGCACCTCTTTCTGCACAGGTTCGGTGCGAACTTCCTCGGAAGTAGTGTAGGTATAATATTCTGTCCGGTGCGCTTGTACCTGTGCGGAAAGGTCAGCCAGGCTGATTTTGGTATAGTCGTCCTCTCCTTGGTAAGCGGAGTACATAGAAATGAGTTGAAAGGCATTGTAAGAAACATGACCGCCCACGGAATCATCAATGTCGCTGTAGGTGAGGCTTGCACGCTCGGATTCTATTTCGGCAAGGGTATCCTCGTATGCAACCTGCAAAATATCCGATACGGCATTGCGAAGCTGCATCACGTTGGCAGCAACTTCCAAATCATCATTGACCGCAGTGCTGGGCTGTGTCAGCGTACCGAAAATCGCACCGGGCAGCATGAGCAGAACCAGAACCGGCAGCAGCAAGACTGCAATGGCAACGACCAGTATTTCCTTGCAATACTGCACCGCAGCTTCAGTAGCAGCCCCGGCGGGACCGCCCTGCACTCCCGCTTGCGCGATTTTGGCAAGTTTGGGCGCATTGTGAAGTGCCGTTGAGGCGGCCTGCTGAGAATTTTGGGTATCGTTTTCCATCATTTAGTGTCTCCGTGCGGGGGCTTTTGGCATGGCGGCCACTTTACGCTCATCATACTGCATACGCCCGCGTTCGTCCTGAACGGTAGGCGTTTTTTCTACGCGGGTTGTGGCGTAGACCTTATACCACTTTTCGCCGTCGCGGGAAGTCTGTTCTGTGAAGTGGCCCTCCGGCTTCTCATACTGACGGGCGTTGTACATGGCAAACTGAATCTGCCCGCGGCCGGGGATGATCTCGCGCCCCTGAATCTTGCCGCCGCCGATTTCTACATCTGTGACGCTGTTGCCCATCTGCCCCAGCAGCACACGGTTCATAGCGGCCTGTTGGATAGAGGACGAAGTGGGAATGGAGGTCTGTTCTGTAACAGCAGGACTGCCACCGGCGCGCATGGCAATTTCACTGTCCCTTGTAGGGGAAACGTCAACCGTGCTATCGCCCTCCAGCGCCAGCGGTGTGGCGGGGATAGGTGCATCCAGCACGGCATCGTTTTCTGCCGTTGCCATTGCGGTGGGGATATTTTCGCCAGTGGCAGGAACGGGCATAGCCTCAGCATCGCTGGTACCGGCAAAATAGCCATTGAGTGCTTCCACGGCGCTGTCGCCTGTGATGCTGCCGCTGGTCTGACCGGTGGCAATAGACCCGATGACCTTGCTGGCGAAGCCGCCGTCTTTACCGAGGCTGTTGTGGTACATGGCACCGCCCAAGGACACACCGATACCGCCGGACTGCCCACTGATGGAGCTTGCCGTACTTTGCTGCACATGGCGGCTCACCATGCCGGAAAGCCCGCCTGCAAAGGTATTGCCGGGTGTGACTTTTGTGGTGGCTGTTGAAGCGGCGGCTTTGGCAGCGCCCAGCCCCATAAAGGCTTTGCCGATTTCAAAACCGCGAAAAGCCAGTAGCGCCTCAGACAACATCGAGCCGGGCGAGCGTGAAACGCCGATGCCCAATGAGTGCAGAATACCGTCCAGCTTGGTGCTGACTTTCAGAAAAGCGATAGCACACAGCAACCACAGGAACAGATTGCCGGAGACGGCATCCTTGCCATGCGCGTCTACGGCCGCAGCAGCTTCATCCTCGGTCAAAGCAAAAGCGGCCGGACAGTACAGAAGCGCAAGGTTGATGGCGGTGAATAGGGTAAACAGAGTTTTTTTCATGTAAAAAATCTCCTATAAGGACAGCGGATTGGCGAGAAACTCACCGACCATATTGACGAACAGTTTTAAGCACCATGCGTTCATAATCAGCAGCAGAAGCTGCCCACTGAACATTCGGCACCAGCTTTTGAAAATGTTGTTTGTGCCGCGCGCCGCGCCCATAGCAAAGGCAAGGGGTGCGGTGAAAACCAGAATTCCCAGTACAACGTATCGCTCGGCGGCTTCCAAAAGCAGCTTTAAGTAGTTCCAAGCCAGAATCACAACGAGAATCAGTGCAATCAAGGCCACAGAACCGTTGGCAATCACGCCAATGATGATGAGTAGCACGGAATTGAAGTCTCCAAACTGCACGCCGGGCAGGCTGCTGTCCAGAATCCAGGTGTAGGGCGTGCCGCCGATCTGCAAGGCAAGGTTGACGATGTCATCGCAATACCAAATCAGAAGCAGGAAAATTACAGAGCGCACCACCAGATTGATGGGATTCTCGGTGTCAATGTCAAACCCTGCGCCATAGCAGCGGTAAAGCTGCCACACAAGGTTTAGCAGCACCAGCCCAATGGCTGTCCAGATAAAAATCTCGTACATGGACGATGCGGCAGGAAAGTACCGCTTGAACGTATCCATATTGCAGCCCAGCGCGCCAAGTACTGATGTTGATGCCAAATCCAGCAAATTCATCACCTGCGTTGCCAGCCAATCCACAATGCCATCTAAAATGCCCAAAGGCGTTCACCTCCTTGCTGCAATTCCGCGCAGGTTTACGGATTCCAAGTGCCGCCCTGGAAGAACGGCGTAACGTAGGCCATGATGAAGCCGAGACCGTTCAGAATCGCCCAGGTGATGGCAATGCGCTTAAGCCATGCGCGGGAATCATCCACGGTCTTGCCGTTCTTGGAAAAGTTCATCAGCAGCAGGGCAACGGCGGCGCAGACCACGGCTGTGACGGTGGAGATAGAGATGATTTGCGAGTAGACATCCTGCATGATCTCGCTGGCTTTCGTCCAGACGGTGGTGCCGGCTGTGGCGGAGGAATTATCCTCGCCGGTTGCAAAAGCGGGCATTGCGGTCAGTACGCTGCATAGGACAGCACAAAGGGCTGTCTTTATGCGCTTATGAGAAAAAGAACGTGTGTTTTTCTTAGTCATTGAAACCTCCTGTGTGCAAAAATACTTTAAGAATCGCCAAAAGTAGGCCATTACCATAATACCAAATTGGCTGTGCAGGAAAAAAGGCTTTCGCTCTACGGATGTATTGCAGATGTTGTGCAGATTCAATCGGGGGTAAGCAGATTGGTGATTTTCTCGCAATCCTGGGAGGTGTAGCCCCACAAAATCGAGCTGAGAACCTCGATAGCTTCATCCCGATGGACATAGTAGGTGCGCAGAGAAATGGAGATACCCTTGGTTTCGAGCAACTGCAAAATTGTTCCCGCATTCTCACACTGCCGCGGAGAAAGGTAGGCGTAGTACAAAATCCAGTAATAGAACTCGCCTTTCTTGTGCTTGCGGCGCATCAGGTCAATCGCAGTGTCGATGATCTGCATCATCTTTTTGCTGCGCTCCAGGGCGCGGGCATAGTTTTCCAGCCGATTGCCGCCTTTGTTGACCTCACTGTCCACAAACAGCGCGTCCGAGGACAGTCCGTACGCAGCTTTGAATTCCTCCTGCAAATCAAGATCGGACACCTCCAGACTCCACGAAACATCTCGGTACTTCTTCAAAAGTGTCCGGGTGTCGTGGTAATGCGGGGATACGTTGGCTTTCTGTTTTTTGAATGGCATAAAAATACTCCCTGTTTAGTTTGTTGAAAGAATTCTTTCAGTTACTAAACAGAGAGAAAATAGCAATTTTGACGCACAATTTGCAAAGAAAAAGAAAAAATCCGCATCGGAATCGCATATGTCGGCAATTTCGATGCGGATTTTGGTTTTGTATATGAGGAAAATGGTAAGCTAAAAGGACTCTCATAAAGAATGTTTTTCTCTACAGCTTTCTTGCATAGAAAGCGCATACCCACGTCCCATTACGGTTTTCAAATCATCCGGACCTAAATCCAGTTTCCTCCGCAGCTTGGCAATATGCACATCGACTGTCCGTGTCTGAATCGGCACGGTGATATTCCATGCAGATGCCAGCAGAAAGTTTCGCGAGCAGATATGACCGGAATGGTCGAGCAGCGTAATGAACAACTGATATTCTGTGGTTGTCAGGTGAATGCGGCAGCCCTGCCTTTGAACAGAGGAATCTCTTTCATCGATGGACAGATTTTTATAATACTTCATCCGGAACACCCAACATATCATAATCATCCATCAGCGCCTGCCCGATTCCCCACGCCGTCAAAAGGGCTGTGCAGGCAAGAAAAATCGGCACCCACAGGGTGTTGCCGCCTTGGGTCTGCCAAAGCGCGGCGGCGTGGAAAAGCGGATAAAATCCCAGCCACTCGATGCCGTTCTTCATGCCGGAAAGGCTCAGCAGCGCGGGCAGGCAATACGCCACGGCGCTGATAAACAGTGCGGGCAGCAGGTTTCCCGATTTCTGCCCCAGCCACAGGGTGATTCGGCTCATGCACAGGCAGGCGGCAAAGCGGCAGAGGAACCAGAAAATCAGCAAATCCGACAGGGTTATAAACTTGGGTACAGTCTGCAGCTCGGCAATGATCATCGCCGGGGCCAGCAGCGCGGGCAGACCGTAATCCCGCAGGATCTGCCACAGATGCGGCAAAACCGTTCCGAAGGCGATGCCTGCCGCAACGAGCGTGCTTTGCCGCAGCTTTGCCTTTACCGTGTATTTGCGCCCCAACGGTGTGGTTGCCAGAATTTCATCCATGCCTTCCTTGCGCTCCATCGCAAACAAACCGCTGAAGCAGAGCGCGCATAGCAGCCCCGCCAGAAGGGTATCCTGCACATCGGCGGTGCCGGTAAAGCCGAACAGCTTTTTGTAGCCGGTTTCATAGACAAGCCACGCACCGGGATTCTGCTTGAGGTAATACTGTATGTTGGATTGGACGATTTGCTGATACACCGTGTATTTTTGCTGCAAAGAGTTATATGCCAGCAGGGCATCGCTGCTCAGCTCGCCGCCAATTACGCGCCGCTGCACCTCCAGCATGGGGGCAAATTCCTTGCCCTGCTCGGTCAGCCAGTTGTAGCTTTCGGTGCGCCACGGTCCCGAAATGTGCTTCATATAATAGGCGTAGTAGATTTCGTCCGCGTCCAGATAGCTTTCCGACGTTATGCCCTGATAGATACCAAACGCCAGAAACGCCGCCAAAAACACCGCAGCACCGTTCATCAGCAACAGCTTTCTGCCCTCCTCACGGGGGACGGAGGTGGCGCGCGTTGTATGCGAGAACGCAAGGGTAAGGCTGCGCTTGGCGGTCGGCAGCAGCTGCGCCTTGGCAAATACCGCGCAGAATGCCGCAAACAAGCCCCCGCCCAAAACCGCGGCCGTCAGCCACTCGACCAGCGGCAGGCTGACGGGGCTGCCGAACCAGAACAGGTTCCGGTAATTTCCCAGCAGCTCGTTGGTTTGCAGCAGGCTTACCATATTGGCATACTTTATGACGTTCCAATGGCTCGTGGCGGGAATCGCGGCACGAATGCCATACATTGCCAAGGGCAGCGCCAGTGCGCCGACCCACCCGGCGGCGGCACGTTTGGCGACAAGGGCAGCCAGCATGACCCACAGCCCCATCACAAACGCGCCCGCCCATTTGGCAAGCAAAAACCGAAGCAGGTATTGCCCGACGGTGATCTGCATGGTGCAGCGCATCAGGGCGGGAACACTTTGAATGGTGCGATTCAGCGAGCCTAAACCGAAGGACGCCGAGCAATAGGCAAGGTTGACCCCATACAGCACCGTAAGAACGACCAATAAGCTGGCAGCAAATGCCGCCAGCTTGGCAAGGGCTGTTTTCAACCGTCCGCCCGGCAGGCTGCGCACAAGGCTCAGCAGTCCGCTGTCGCGCTCCTGCCGCACAAGGATCAGCGCCAGCAAGAGCATAGATGCCAGCAAAATCAGGTCGGTAAAGGCGTAGGAGATTGCCGTGTACAGCCCCTTTTGCGGGTAATAGTCGATCTCGGTCGCAGTCAGCCCCGCATACACCTTGGCCGTGGCTTCGATGTTCTTTAAGTCGTAGCCCGTTTTGTCGTTTTGAAAAATCGAGATGCCCGCCAGCTGCGTCGCCTTGGTCTGCACGCCGTCCAGAAAATCGGTGTAGGCGGCCACGGTATCGTACTCATTCTGCAGCTGATTGAACAGGCGATATTCGGTGTTCAGATTGTCGGTGAACAGTGTATAGCTTTTGTCCTTGTATTCCTGCTCGTAGGCGTCGAACATCGCAGCGTTCTCGTCGCGGTAGGCTTGCAGGTAGCTGCTGCCGGCGTAGGCCATATCGCGGTAGAAGCCGCCGATCTTGACAAGGCTCTCAATCTCGGTATATTTCCCGTGCAGGTACGCGCCCTTTTCTTCCATCGTCAGGCCGTCGAGCTGCGCGCCGACGGCACGATAGGCTGCGGCGGGCGGCTGGTTGGCGGTGGGGCGGGTGCCCATCCACAGCAGCAAAAGATTGGCAGATGCCAGTATCGCCAGCAGGACGGGAAACACTCTGCCGCCCCATACCTTGCGGAGTTCAGCAAAAAACAGGCTCATTTGCCGTCCCCCTCACCGAACACATTCAGGTAGACATCCTCCAGACCCTGGTCGGGTGCGTATTTGGCAATCAGCTCCGGCACGGGCGCGGCGTCCACGATTTTGCCCGCACGCAACAGAATGACCCTGGTCGCCACCGTTTCCACATCCGAAACAACGTGCGTTGCCACAAGAATAATGCGGTCTTTCGCCATATCTGCCAGCAATTCACGCAGGCGAACGCGCTCCTTGGGGTCAAGACCCGCCGTCGGTTCGTCCAAAATCAACAACTTGGGGTCGCCCAGCAGGGCGGATGCCAACAGCAGCCGCTGCTTCATACCGCCGGAATAGGCAGAAAGCCGCTTGTCCAATTCGGCAGTCAAATTTACGGCGGCTGCCACGCGGGCCACCTCAGATGCAACGGTCTTGCGCGGGATTTCCTTCAGCGCAGCCATGTAGGCGAGGAACCGGCGGCCAGTGTAGCTATCATACAGCCCCTGCTGCTGCGGCATATAGCCGAGCACGCGGCGGAACGCGATGCCCCGCGCAGGGCGGCCGCACCAAAGCACTTCGCCGGAATCCGCCGCCAGCCCGCCGGTGATAATGCCGATCAGCGTGCTTTTCCCCGCGCCGTTCGGCCCCAAAAGACCATACAGGCCCGGGCCGAGGGTGAGCGACACCCCGGCCAGAGCCTGTTTGGCTTTCGGCTTACCCTGTCCGCGGCGGTGCAGAAGCGGGGCGGGCAGCAGGTAGGTTTTGCGCAGATCGTTCAGTTTGAGATTGATTTCATGCATCTGGTTCATAGTGACGTCCGTTCTTGTCCGCGAAAATCTTGTATGCTTGCGTATCAGCCGATTTTTTCAAAATCGCGGTAGTTGGCATTTCCTGACCAATAGTCCGCTTTGGAAATCAGCGCATAGCGCCTCTCGCCGGTCGAGACGTATTTAGACGCACCATCGTCTGCCTGCACAGCGGCAGTATCTTGCACTCCGGCTTCCACGAGATAGGTGTCGGCATCTTTCGCTGCAACGACAGCGCAAGCGGTATCTTTATCATAGAGCGAGTAGGTCAATGTCCATGGGGAAGGTTCCTTGTCGCTTTCCAATACATAAAATCCGTCCGCATATTGTGAGTCTGCACCAGCATTTGAGCATTGCTCAAATAGTAGTTTGCCATCGTCGGCATAGTAAAGGTTCACATAGCTGACTGCCTGATCGGGCACCGTGTACCCCGCCAATTCGGTGTCTTGCCCAGTGGAAAGGTCAAGGAGATGAAAATGATCGCCCTTTTGATAAACCAGCGTTTGACCGTAAACGGCGGCAGGTTGCAACACGCTGGAAGATTCTGTATAGAGAACGGCTTGCTCCCCAGTGACCGGGTCATAGGTGAACCATTCCGAGTTGTCGCCGGACGTGCTTTTCAAAAGCAGTTTATCACCTACAACGCCTTTGATCCATGTGCTGTCCATGGAAAACATCTTTTCGCAGGTTCCGGCAGTTGGGTCGATGCGTACCAGAAAGCTTTCCATTGAGTTGTCGGAGGTTTCCCACATACAGGCATAAATAAAATCCCCGTCTGTGACCATTGGGCGCAGAAACTCTTGGTTGGCTGCAAAGGTGATCGTTTCGGTTCGGTCGGAACCGTCTAACCCCATCGTTTCGATGCGCGGCAGGGTTGCGTTTTCTTCGGCATGAACATTGCCCGGATAAAACAGTACCAGATTTTGACCGACAATTTCCGGCACGATGCCGCCCGCCGAATAGGGAAGATACCCGTTACAGGCGGCTGTATTGTGCGCACAGTTCGGTTGGGAGCATAGTAAAATCTGCTGCATGGTGTCGTAATCGCAATACATCAGCGAGGTGGAATCGTCACTTCGGACTGCTGCGCTCACAAAATAAAAGCCCTTTGCGCCTGCGGCACCGTAAGACCAGCCATCATTACTTTGCAAAAGTGTCAGCGGTTTGGAGACAATGTCCGATGCAGCTTGCGATTCTGCTCCGCTTTGTTCAGAGGTTACAGTGACGTTCTTGGCACTGTCATGCGATGAACAGGAAACCAAGACCATCATTCCAAAGAGCGCTGCCACATATAAAAATTTGTTTTTATTCATAACAACTTCCCTCAAAGTATTCTAAAATGGACAGACACAAACTATGTCTGCCCATTTTAGTTTAGTGCCAAAACAGTTCTAATGAGTTCCGAAATTACGAAAGTTCATTCCAATACTGGATCGAAGAACTCCAAAGCACATTATGAGTAGAGTCGGTCAGCGCATGGACATACAGACCAGAACGAGCCAATTTGATGCAGAAACGCGCCATATCGCCGATAATCTGGACACGGGAATCTGCATCATTCGACGAATAATCAGGATAAACGTTGCAGTTATTCGTGTTAGTGTTGATGTTAAGTGTATAGCGGTTTCCGCTTGTATCCGTGCGGTTATTATACACTTTCTTCACATCACGAACTTTATTCGTGATGTACCATACCTGATCATCCGACGTTGTACGGGGATAAACGGTAACATCACGCGATGCATACACACCGCCAGTGCCATACAGGTTCAGATACACATAGTCACCAGCAATGGTGTTGTTCTTGATATGATAGGTATGAGTCGTGCCGTTGTCAAAATCGGCAAACGCCGGTACAGCCATAGCCATAGCCATAACACAGGCGATTGCAAGGGTGAGAAAACGTTTGCTGAGTTTCTTCATGATGTATTCCTCCATTCTGAAAGAAACTTATGTCTGGTTGGTTGTGGGGCGGATATGTTCAGCATCTGCGCGCCGATGATTGAGCCTTAGATGTGGATGGCGGTTCTTTGGAACAACTTCATTATACCAAAAAGTTTTCACATTCGCCACGTTTCGGCAGTATTTCAAGAGTTCCATGTATTCGGACAATTACAAGCGCCTGTGCACCGATGCTTACATACATATAGAACTTTTCAATCTGGGTAGCGGAGTGCCTATTTATCTTGACTTCAAGATACCACAAGAAAATCTTCATTTCCACAAAATTGACACAAAATCCGAGTCGCTTGTCATAAAATACGAGTAAAACAAACTGCCCCGGCTGCTAAGCCGGGGCAGGAAAAATCAAAAGGCCCACAAAATGGGAATTCTAAATTATTGCGATAAGTGACTAACAATCTTGCTGAACAATTCAAGCCTCTGTTCAGCAGTTGTGTGCCTTGCCGAAAAAACTTGCGTAAGCTCCGAAATCAGTTCTTTTTGCTCTGGTCGCAAGGCACGAATAGAAATCAAATTTGAACGATCCCCATAAACCAGTGTGTCAAGCGATACATCGAACAATTCGGCCATTTCAATAAGGCAGTCGACAGACGGAAGTTTGGCATTCGTTTCATAGGCACTGATAGTGGAAGTCTTCTTACCCAACTTTTTGCCTAATACTTGTTGTGTCCAGCCTTTTTCCCAGTCCATTTCACCGAAGATAACCAGCATAGCTGATTTGAATTTCAGGATTTCTTCCTTAGCCAGTTCCGTTCCACCATATACCTTATTAAATATAGCTTTGATTTCAGCATCTGTATAGTCTTCTGCATAGAATTCTTCAATACCGTGGTCGGACAATTTACAACCTTGTTCAGCAAA
>OJNN01001108.1_pt1 | contig 10295 bp, 8 predicted proteins | sample 1597851 | NCBI WGS metagenome assembly OJNN01 (sample SAMN01915222, study PRJEB22387) | human gut metagenome | isolation source: stool | host: Homo sapiens | place: USA | reverse complement strand
CATCACCCGGCCGGCGTGCTCGGACAAAAACGCGACGATGTTGTATTCGGTCTGGGTCAGCTTGATCTCTTCCTCCCCCACGAAGACCTTGCGGCGCTCGTAGTTGATGGTGAGGTCCTGTGCACGGAAGGTGCCCGTGGGGTTGGAGCTGTAGCGGTTGGTGCGCAGCGCCGCCCGCACCCGCGCCAGCAGCTCGCCGGTGCTGAAGGGTTTGGTGATGTAGTCGTTCGCGCCAAGGTCCAGCGCTTCGATCTTGTCCGCCTCGGTGGTGCGGGCCGACAGCACGATGATGGGCGTCATGAATTTCTGGCGCACATAGTGGATGAGTTCGCGGCCGTCGCGGTCGGGCAGGCCCAGGTCCAGGATGATGAGGTCGGGCAGGTAGGAGGTGAAGATGGATTTGCCCAGCTCACAGGTGGGGGCCACATAGGTCTTGTAGCCGTTGGTGTCCAGCAGGGTATAGATGAAGCTGCAGATGGTGGGTTCGTCTTCAACGATGAGGATCTTGAATTTGTTGTTGCTCATTTCAGATGTTTTCCTCCAGATCAGTGGATTCGTCCGTGGATTCGGTCTCCAGCCAGAAGCGGATGGTGGTGCCTTCGCCCAGCAGACTGCTCCTGCCGCCGCGGCAAGTGCCATAAGTTCCAGACCTGTCAGATCCGGCACTTTTGACCATGTTACAGTTTCTCCGTTCAGTGTCTCCGGCAGATAATAGGCTGTTTCTTCGGGATGCGCTTCGTTTTCTTTTTCCACTGCTTTTTTCAGTGCCCTAAGAACCGCATCCCGCCCTTTTATCTCCGGTGGATAGACCTGAACCTTCCGTATATATTCTGTTGTTTCCCCCTGAAGTTCCAGTTCCGCTTTCAGCGTAACCTCCACTCCTTCTTCGGGAATCTCGTCTGACAGCAAACCCCGGCTGTCAATCAACAACGGCCTGTCTGTTTCCCAGCTAAGCGCCACCGGGCTTCCCGGTATTTCCGTAACCAGATCCATGTTTCTGTTTACCGTATGAAAAGACAGATTCTCACCTAAGATGATTTCATCCAGCGCCTCTATCGCCGCACTGAACGCCTCTTCTATCTCTTCTGCGCTGTAAGCTCTTGCAGGTACAGACAGTGTAATTCTTTCCGGTTTCTGATTTCCAACAGAAACCTCAAGTTTTTCCTCTGTCGGTTGGCTGCCTAAGGCACCCCGTTCCAGTTGAAGTTCCGCTTTTTCATCTCCTGAAACTTTTCGCACTCCGATCGGAAGGCAGAGTGCAGTGCCCGCTATAAACCCTGTCGCTGCAAGGCAGAAAATCCGTCTCACCAATTTGTGATCTTCCGCCTTTTTTCTCATCCGGAAATACCAGATGAACAGCCCCGCCCATGCGGTCAGACAAATCCACAACATTTGATTCCTCCCCTTTTTTGCGGACGAATCGTTATGATTCGCAGTCTTACTTTTTAAACTTCAATTGCTTCTTAAAACTCAATGTCCAGAATCTTCTTTCCAAGCACCCATGCCGCCAGATACACGGCAAGGCATCCGCTCATGAAGAAAACCCCGATTACATTCCCATACATCACACTTAAGAATTCCGGAAAGGAAAGCTGTACATATCCCAGAATTCCAAACGGCACAACACTCATAATATTCTGCTCGAACCGCCGGGAAGAAACGCCCGCACGGATTTCCCGCATCGTGTCAATTCTCGTACAGAAAATATCCCACGTATTCTGAAAGATCTCGCAGACATTTCCTCCTGTCCGCTTCGCAATCACCAGTACACTTGCAAACGTCGCAATATCGTCAATGCGGCTTCGCACCGCAAGATCCTGAAACAGTTGTTCCACCGGCACGGAAATCATCATTTTATGACGCATCCGGCGCAGTTCCTGTACCAGAATGTTTTCTTTTCCCAGCGACTGTTCCAGCTGTCCTGCCGCCTCCAGCACTGCATTTTCCATGGAATAGCCGGAACGCAGTGCCGTGTGCATCCACGCAATCAGATCCCGGAAGCTGTCGTACAGCTCCTCTTTCCGTCTCTGAATCCGGTTTTTCCGATACGTGTGAAAACATACGATTCCAACCGGAACCACAGCAATGCATGTCCACCACGCCCGGTAACAGAGCAGGTTCACAGCGGCGGCAATCCCAAGACTGATTCCCGCTATTTCGAGATATTCCCGACCGGTAAATTCCCAGGTCTGATAGTCGATCCCCTTCGTCTCCTTCTCCTCTGCCATGCCCGTCTTTGCCTGGCTTCCCGCACGTATTCTCATCCTGTTTTCCCCTCCAGTTTTTCTCTGTGTACCAGTTCGCCTGTCTTTTGCAGGCCTCTCCCATATTCTCTTCGAAACAAAGAAACCGTTTTGATTTCGTCCTCCTCCATCCCTGTGATCTCTGCGATCTCCTCCACCCGACGGCTTCCATCCTCCCCGCGTCCTAAATGCACGAGAATTTCGATTCCCGATGCAATCTGGCGGCGGATTGCTTCCAACGGGAGCTGCACTCCCATCAGCACCATCGTTTCCAGACGGGAGATCATATCTTTCACGCTGTTTGCATGTGCCGTGCTCAAAGATCCCGCATGCCCGGTATTGAGTGCGGATAATAATTCAAACGTTTCCGCTCCGCGCACTTCGCCGATAATTACGCGGTTCGGCCGCATACGCAAAGCTGCGCGGATCAGATCGCGGATCGTAATTTCTGTTCCTGATTCCAGATTTGCCTCTTTTGCTTCCAGCCGCACCAGATTCTCCACACCCTGGATCTGCAGCTCTGCATTGTCTTCGATGGTTATGATGCGCTCGCCCTTTGGAATGTAGGCGGAAAGCGCATTCAGAAATGTCGTTTTGCCAGATCCGGTCGCCCCGCCGATCATCATGCTGTAGCGGGTCCGGACGAGGGCCTGCAGAAACTCTGCCGCCTCTTTTGTAATACTCCCGATGGAGACCAGAAATTCCATCGTCACCGCCTGCTCCGGAAAGCGGCGGATGGTCAGAATCGGTCCGTTTAATGCGACCGGTTTCATGACAACGTTGACGCGGTCTCCATTTTCCAGCCGTGCATCCACAATCGGGTATTCATCCACCATCACCGGCTGCATCGTGTGCAGAATCGCGCAGATGCCCGTTTCCTCCCAAACCTCGCGCAGTGCCGTCTCCGCCAGCGTTTCGCCGGGCTCTACATGCCCTTTGGGAAGCCCAAAGCTGCCGTTCTTCTCCATCACCAGCACATATTGCCGAACGCCGCCGTCCTCAGTGTACAGCACGGCTCCTGCGGATTCAATCAACGCCATGTGCTTTCTCCTCCACAGCTTCATCCAGCGCCTCTTTCAAGCGGTGGATACCCTCGGTGATGTTCCGGCGCGGACAGCCAATATTCACGCGCAGGAAGCCTTCGCCGCCCTCGCCGAAGAACGTGCCTTCCGTGAACTGCACGCCATGTTTCAGCGTCCGCGCCATCAGCTCCTCGCAGTTCATGCCGTATGCCCGCAGGTCAAGCCAACCCAGATACGTCGCCTCCATCGGGGTCAGCACGGCTTGGGGCAGTTCCTGCTTGACCAATGCCGTCAGGTGCTTCCGGTTGCCGTCCAGATAGCGCATCAAGCCGTCCAGCCACGCGTCGCCGTATTCATACGCCGCGCGCGTCCCTTCCAGCGCGAACAGGTTGCCGCTGCGAACGCCCGCGCGTTCCATTTCGGTGTTGATTTTCGCCCGCACCGCTTCGTCCGGCACGAGCATCGCTGCCTGTTCCAGCCCCGCAAGGTTGAACGTCTTGCTGGCGGCGCACAGGGACAGTACGTTCTTCTGCGCAAGCGACAGCACCGGCACAAACTGCTCCGGCGCATAGACGAAATCCGCGTGAATCTCATCCGCAATCAGGTACGCGCCGTACCGTGCCAGCAGATCAATCAGCGCTTGCAGTTCCTCCCGCTTCCACGCGCGGGACACCGGGTTGTGCGGATTGCACAGCACCAGCGCCTTTGCGCCCGCTTGCAGCTGCTTCTCCACGGCATCCAAATCCATAGAGTAGCGACCCGTATCGTCGCGCTTGAGCGGTGCATCCATCAGCCTGCGCTCCGTTGCCTCCACCGAAAAGCGGAACGGCCCATACACCGGCGACTGAATCATCACCCCGTCGCCCGGCTTCGTCAGCGCCAGCAGGGCAAGGCGAATCCCCGTCACAACGCAGGGGATCATCATCACCCACTCGTCCTGAATCGTCAGATTGTGCCGGCGCTGCCAGAAGCCGGTCAGCGCACGGGTGTCGTCCGGCAGCACCAGCGTATAGCCGTATGTCGGATGCAGTGCGCGGACGGCAATCGCCTCCGCGACCTCCGGCGGGCTGGGGAAATCCATATCCGCGACCCATAGCGGCAGCACGCTTTCCTTCTCTGTGCCGTCCCACTTTTCGCAGCGTGTGCCGCGGCGGTCAAGTCCTGCGTCAAAATAGCTTTCGTCAAACGTGTGCATCAGCTGCTTCCTCCTGCGCTTCGTTTTCTTTCTTCAGCGGTTCTGTCGCCCGAAGCACCCAGAATCCGCCGGATTTATCCACCTTATCCACCTTGGCATACAGCGTTTTGAGGTACTTCATGCAGCTTTCCGCGCCCTGCTGCTTGCGGATGACCAGATACAGCGCGCCGCCGGGATTGAGCCGCGATGCCGCGTCGACGAACATGCGGTAGATGACAGGCTTGCTGGCGCGAATCGGCGGATTGGTGATAATGAAGTCGAACGTGCGCTCCATCACCTCCGCCATGCCGTCGGATTCAAGGCATTCCGCCGTGATGCCGTTGCGCACCGCGTTGAAGCGGCACAGTTCCAGCGCACGGCGATTGACATCCACCATCGTGACATGCGCGGCGGGATACTTTTTCTTCACTGCCACGCCAATTGCGCCCCAGCCGCAGCCCAAATCCAGCACGTCGCCGTACACATCCGGCAGGGCATCCAGCAGCAGGCGTGTCCCGGTGTCCAGCTCGCCCTTGGAAAACACACCCGCGTCTGTCATGAAGTTCAGTCCATGCCCGCGATAGACAAACGAACACGGCACCTGCTTCGATTCACAGGTCGGGTCAGCGGTAAAATACTGTTCAGCCATGCTTTTCCTCCATCTGCGCGTCCCGGTAGAGGGCGGATGCTTCCGCTTCCGTCAGTTCGCGCCACTGCCCGCAGGGAAGCGCCTCGTCCAGCACCAATGACCCGAATGTCTCCCGGTGCAGGGTCAGCACTTCGCGCTCTACCGCCGCGAACATGCGCTTCACCTGATGGAATTTCCCTTCGTGGATGGTCACGCGCGCCTGATTGTCCGGCAGCGGCGTCAAATCGGCAGGCGCGGCTTCAAAGTCGCTCAATGACAGCCCTGATGCGAACACCGCGACTTCCTTGTCGCCCACCGGCTTGTCCAGCGTCGCCAGATACGTTTTGTCCACATGCCGCGCGGGGGCTAACAGGCGGTGATTCAATTCGCCGTCCGTCGTCAGCAGCAGCAGCCCTGTCGTGTCCTTGTCCAGCCGCCCGACGGGCATACAGCCAATCGCGGCATATTCCGGCGGAAGCAAGTCCATCACCGTCGGCTGCTTCTTGTCGCGCGCGGCGGTCAGCAGTCCTGCGGGCTTATGCAGCATCACATGGCGGGTCAGGCGGGTGTCCAGCTTTTCGCCGTTCAGCAGGATTTCCGCGTCCTCCGCCACCTGCGCGGACGGGTCGCGCTGCGCGTCCCCATTCACGCGGACGCGCCCACCGCGAATCGCCTTCTGCATCTCCGACCGGCTGCCCTTGCCCAGCGTCACCAGCATTCGGTCAAGCCGCAGCATCTTCCTGCTCCTTCTCGTCCTTCACGCCGCGCAGGAAAATCGCCGGCAGCAGCGAACGCATGGGATTCGTCACCAGCATCAGCACCGCGGATACCCCCGTCACCACCAGCAGCCACTTCGGCGGCATTAGCATAGAGAAGCTCGGCATGTCCATCAGGTTCTCAAACCATTGCATCGTAAACTGCACGGCAGACACGCTCACCTGCGCAATCAGCGCAACGATGCAAGCCGCCATCGGCAGCACAAACAGCAGCCCGCTCAGCCACAAGCCAACGATTTGCCAGCGGTGTCCTTTCACCAGCTTGCGGTCACCCAGTGCGTAGGCATGGCGCGTTCCGCTGTGGAACATCAATCCAAACAGCGGGAACAGCAGCATCAGTACCATGATAATGACATAGCGGATGATGCCCTGATCGAAAGCACCGCCGCCCAACGCATTCAGATGCCCCCAAATCGTCCCGACATCCAGCTCTGTTCTTTCATACTGCATCAGCCCCACCAGCGCCGCAAACGGCAGCAGCCACAGCAGCATCAGTCCCGTCATCCGCAGCGAACGCGCAACCTTCTTCCAGTAGCCGTTCAGCGGCAGCATCGCCACCGTCGCCATCGGCGCGCCGGAGAGGAAGAGCTGCATGGCTTCCGCCGTGCTTTGGCGCATCGGCAGGGCAATAAAAATCAGCATCAGCGGGCAGAGCAGCGCCAGCGGCCGCAGCGACGCGTTCAGCAGGAACAGCAGCGGGCACAGGCACGCCGCCCAGACCGCCATCGTCATCCCCTGCGCGCGGAGCAGGTCACCTTTGCTTGATTTGAACCGCGAAATGCTTTCCAGCATCGTTTTTTTGATCGTCATGTGGGTCATTCGGCTCCTTTCGGCTTTGCGGGAAACAGTTCCCCCATTTTCATCGTTTATTATACAGGTTTTTGCCCGGTATTGCAATTGCTTTTTCTTTCCGATAGCGTCTGCCGTTGACTTTTGGCGCGGGAAAGCGTATGATGAAGTAAAATTCAGTCAAGGAGGAAATTTCGATGAACGCATCGTTCCACACAGGAAACCGCAAACGGCTCTATGAAGCCATGAAGCCCGCGTCGCTGCTGGTCATGTTCTCCGGTGAAGACGTGCGCAAGACCAATGACGAATATTATCCTTTTTATACCGACCGCAATTTCTACTACCTGACCGGGCTTGACCAGCATGAGCTTGTGCTGATGGCAGTGAAAGAGCCATCCGGGAATGTGCATGAACAGATTTACATTCTGCCGCCCGACCTGATGGCGGAGCGCTGGACGGGTGCGCGCCTGAAGCCCGCCGAGGTTGAGGCGCTGTCCGGCATTTCCGACGTTCGCTTTGTCAACCAGTTCCAGACAGATTTCCACGCGCTGGCGGCGGGCGGACACTACTCCCTGACTAGCGGGCAGATTGCGCAGGTGTATCTCGACCTGTTCCGTGTGTCGCCGCAGGACATTGACCGTCCGGCGCATCGGCTGCTGAAGCAGATTCAGGCGAATTACCCCTATCTGCAAGTCGAGAACGCGAACGCCATCCTGCGCCGTCTGCGGCTCATCAAGCAGCCCTGCGAAATCGACGCCATCCGCCAAGCGGAAAAGGTGACGGGCGAGGGCATCATGGCGATGATGAAGGCGAGCCGTCCGGGGATGTACGAATACCAGTACAAGGCGGAATTTGACTACGCGCTGACCCAGCACGGCCCGCAGGGACCCGCGTTCCCGTCCATCATCAGCGCGGGGAAGAACAACTTCTGCATCCACTACTATTCCTACCGCGGACAGGCGCATGACGGCGACATGGTACTCAACGACGTCGGCGCGCAGCATGACAGCCTGATGACCGACGTCAGCCGCGGTTTCCCGTGCAACGGGCGCTTCTCGGACAAGCAGAAGCTGCTGTTCAACTGTGTGCTGCAAACGTCGAACCACATGTTCTCCATTGTCAAGCCGGGCTTCTCGATGGCGGAGGTGGATGCGACGATTCGCCGCTACAACGCGGCGCTGCTCTGCGACGCGGGCGTGCTGGACAAGCCGGAAAACATCGGGCGCTATATGTGGCACGGCGGCGCACACCATGTGGGCTACGACGTGCATGATGTTATCGAGCGTCCGCTGACGGTCAAGCCGGGCATGGTGTTCTGCATCGACGTGGGCATCTACCACGAGGAATGGGGCATCGGCTTCCGCTTGGAGGACAACCTGCTGGTAACGGAAGATGGGTGCGAAAACCTCTCGGCAGCGATTCCGCGCACGGTCGAGGACATTGAGGCAGTCATGCGGAAGGGGTAAAATCCGCCTAATTGGTGAATCCTATAAAGTCGTTTTGCCACGAAAGCACACAGATGCTGCTTTCGCGGCATTTTTGCTGTATTGACTGTTTTGGAATAATCGTGCCGAAAAAAAGTGCGAAAATGGCGGGAAAACTTTCGTGAATTACTTGACAAGCGCAATTCAGAAGGTTATACTTTTCATACGGATATTGTGATACGCTTTTCAAGCTGCACAAGCAAATTTGATGAGCGCACCACCAGAAAAAAAGGAGGATTTCTATCATGCGTAAGTTCCTTTCCCTGCTTCTTGCGCTGGTCATGGTGCTGTGCTGCATCCCCGCGATGGCGGAGACGGCAGACGGCGTCTATGAAGGCACCGGCGCCGGTCTGAACGGCCAGATTAAAGTTTCTGTGACGGTCAGCGGCGGCAAAATCACCGAAGTGAAGGTCTTGGAGCATTCCGAGACGGCAGGCATCTCCGATCCTGCGATTGAGAAGATTCCTGCGGCGATCGTCGAAGCGCAGTCTGCGGACGTGGACATCGTTTCCGGCGCGACCTTTACCTCCAAGGGCATCATCGAGGCGGTGAAGAACGCCCTGAACCCCGACGAAGCAAAAGAAGCCACCATGCCCTTTGAGCAGCCGGACATTCTGGTCATCGGCGCGGGCATGGCAGGTCTGGCGACGGCTGCCCGTGCGGCTGAGCTGGGTCTGAACGTGCTGGTTGTCGATCAGGCTGCGACCTACGGCGGCTCTGCGAACGTTGCGGGCGGCACGCTGCTGGGCACCTGCACGCGGATGCAGAAGGAAGCCGGTATCGAGGACGACCCCGATCTGTGCTTCGCGGACTTCGTGCGTCTGGGTGGCGCTGGCAACTTCAACGAGGAAATTGCCCGCGAATTCGCTGAAATCAGCGGCGAAGCGGTGGACTGGCTGGACGATCTGGGCACCGACTTCGGCGACCGCGTCCCCTACTTCGGCGTGTATCAGCCGCTGAATGTGGCGCGCAACTACTCCGGCAAGGGCGGCGCTCGTGCGTTCGTCGTGTCGCTGTACGCGGAACTGGAAAAGTATTTCTCCACCAACGCTTACATGATGCTCAACACCTACGTCACCGGTCTTGTGACCAATGACGAGGGTGCGGTTATCGGCGCGAAGGCTCGTCTGGCGGACGGCACCGAAACCACCCTGCTGGCGCCCGCGACGGTGATCTGCACGGGCGGCTATGCCGGCAACGAAGAGCTGCTGAACAAGTACAACTTTGAAAACGTGCTGTCCACCTCTCCCGCGTGCGTGACCGGCGACGGCTATGCTTGGCTGGAAGAACTGGGCGCGCCGCTGACGAACATGGACTTCTGCACCGCGTATGCGGGCGGCATCCCGACCAGCGACGATTTCCGCTCCTTCGGCTACTTCAACGCCACCAACGGCGCGCTGTGGATTAACACCAACGGCGAGCGTATGGCGGACGAAACCGGCGCGGACTCCCATGTGAAGAGCGAAACGTGGGCGAATGCTCCCCACAACATCGTCTACACGGTCTTCTCCTCCGAAATGCTGATTCCGGACGCGAAGGTGTTCTCCACCGGCGCTTGGGGCAGCGTGAAGGAAGAGTTCGATCCCTATGTGGAATCCCTGATTGAAAAGGGTCTGGCTTGGAAGGCCGACACCATCGAAGAGCTGGCGGAAAAGGTTGGTCTGCCGGTGGATGCCTTCAAGGCGACCATCGCGGCTTACAACGACGGCTGCGCTAACGGCAACGATCCCTTCGGCCGCACCAAGCAGGAAGTCGCCATGGCGAACGGCCCGTTCTACGCGGTCAAGACCGTTCCCTATGTCATGATTACCTGCGGCGGCCCGATGATGACCAAGGACTGCGAAGTGCTGAACTCCGACGGTCTGGTGATTGAAGGCGTTTACATGGCTGGCGAAATCGTCGGCATGGCGAACGTCGGCGGTCGCAACTCTATCGGCGGCATGGGCCACGGCAACTGCCTTGTCTGGGGCAAGAAGGCTGCGGAAGTGATCGCGGCGAAGCTCGGCAAGTAATTTCTCTTTCCCCGTGCGGGTAACTGCACGGGGATTTTTCTACCCTTTTTCAGGCATGGATGTTCTTTTGCAGCTGGTCTTTTTCGTTGCGGGGGGAATCGCGCCTGCGGGCGCGACAAGGGGGCAATGAAAACAGACGAAGTCTGCGGTCGCCCCCTTGACCCCTT
>OJNN01001105.1_pt1 | contig 10308 bp, 10 predicted proteins | sample 1597851 | NCBI WGS metagenome assembly OJNN01 (sample SAMN01915222, study PRJEB22387) | human gut metagenome | isolation source: stool | host: Homo sapiens | place: USA | reverse complement strand
ACAGAGCGATAAGAATATGCCTTTCACAGCCTGAGATTTTTAAGACACAGCTTCGAGCAATTCTGCGTGCCGGTGTATACGGAAATATTGCAATAATGTACCCTATGATTACCTCTGTAAAGGAAGTGAGACGAATTAAGGATATCATGCGGGAGGTTAAGGCAGAGCTTAAGGAGCAGGGAATAGCCTATGCTGATGTGCTTGAGGGCATTATGATTGAGACACCGGCTGCGGTCATGGTCAGCGACGAGCTGGCAAAGGAGGTTGATTTTTTCAGTATCGGAACAAATGACCTCACGCAGTATACCCTCGCCATCGACAGGCAGAATCCGAAGCTTGACGATTTCTACGACCCGCATCACCCGGCAGTATTAAAGATGATACGGATGACTGTAGAGAATGCACATAAGGCAGGAATATGGGCAGGAATCTGCGGAGAGCTGGGAGCGGACACAACACTTACTGAGGAATTTATAAGGATGGGTGTTGATGAGCTTTCGGTTTCGCCGGGAAGAGTACTGCCTATCAGAAAAATAATAAGAGAGACATCGCTGAAAAAATAGTTCCTTAGCTTACAGTGAATCCACGATGTGAACGCAGAATAAGCACTTCCCCGCTTCAAGTGTGTAGAGCACTAAGCGGTGGGTAAGGGGGATGCGAACTGCGTTCATGAGCAGGTAGCGAAAGCGGATTGCGAATGTCCGCTTTACGGCAGTAATGGACAGCAAAAAACGGATTTGCGGATTTCGCAGAGGTACATGTCCGGCGGTTGGAGGTAAAATAAATGTTGACAGAACGACGTCAGGAAGAGATTGTAAGATTGGTATATGAGAGGGAGAGCATAACGGTTGCGGAGCTCAAGGAAATCCTTAATACTTCTGAGTCAACAATCAGACGTGACATAATTACGCTTGACAAGGAGGGAAGGCTTACCAAGGTGTTCGGGGGAGCGATAGCACTTCACCCTGCACAGATTGTAAATAAAGAACTCTCCATGGTGCAGAAGCAGGAGCTGCAGACCACGGAGAAGCAGGCGATTGCGCGCTATGCAGCCTCACTCATCGAGCCGGATGACTGTGTGTATCTCGATGCCGGAACCACCACGGGCTGGATGATTGAGTATATCAGGCAGGAGAAGGCAACCTATATAACTAACGCACTTTCCCATGCTAAAAGACTTTCGGATAAGGGCTTCAACGTCATCCTGATTGGTGGGGAGCCTAAAAGCTCAACCGATGCCATAGTAGGCGGCGAGGCTGTTCTGAATCTTCAGAAATACCATTTCAGTAAAGGCTTTTTCGGTGTTAACGGCGTTGACAGGCTGAGCGGCTTTACTACACCGGACGTAAAAGAAGCCGTGGTAAAGCAGGCCGCCGTAAAGAATACCCAGCCTGCACACAGATACTTTCTGACAACCTCTTCTAAGTTCGGCGAGGTCTACGCCGTAACCTTTGCAGGCTTCGAGGGCGGCACGATACTCACGGAGGACAATGTGAGTGAGGTGCTTCCTAAGAGTATTGAAATCATAAATGTTACACAGCAATAAATCTGGGACAGGGGTCAGACCCCTGTCCCAGAAAATAATATGCACCACGGAACTATTCATGCGCCACATAGGAACGGCGTCTGATGGGGTTCGTGGTGTTTTTTATAAGTTCCGCCACCGTTGCAAAATCAGCCCTCCGTGGCTGTTTGCAACTAAGACAGCCTCCATGCTGACTGTGGCTGGATAGTAAACAAAGTCCTAAGAACAACTAAGCTTCTCACAAAAGTCGCGGTATGCATAAATATGACAAGTTATGCACAACTGAATTTGCAGAGCATGTTTTGACACCCTAATCATAGAATATAAAATTATTTGAAAAACATATTGCAAACATGTGTTCGATGATATATAATATTAAATACAGAGTGACTGTGTAAAATCAATTTGAGGAAGGATGGGGAAGTGTATGACGAAGGAAGAATTATTTGCACCTATAAGGGAGTGTTATGGTGAACTGCGTGAGGCATTAAAGGGGAGCGATTTGGACAGGATAAGACAGCTTACATTGGAGGTTCATGCGATGGTTCATCCGGCGGAGATTTCCGGCAGGAAGGAAAAGACTATTGCGGATTATGTTCTGGAATATATGATGGATGGCAACAGGGATACGCTGGTTCCGCGTGAGGATTATGATGTCGATTTGCACTATGCAGGTACAAGAACTGTGCCGATGTGCTGGCAGTTCTGGCATACATACAGAATAGAGGATTTGGTGAGCAATATTCTGATGGTCAACCGGAATCAGATTTTTAACTCCGAATGGCAGAGGAAGATTGGTTCACCGATTACCGATACAGGGAATGCGCTGGAGCTTGATGAGGCTGTGACTTTCGGAAAGGCTCTGAACGTGGATGCACTTTATGAGTATATGATTACTGTAGGGAAGAATACACGGAAGATATTGGCAGGGTTAACCTTGGAACAGATTAATTCGATGGTTCCGGCTGAGTGGGTTATGCGGATACTTGAGGAGGGCGGCGTGACAACGGATTTCCGTTCAGTGTGGCTTCTGGTCTACTGGGGAAGACTTACAAGGGGAGGCATGATTTTAACACCGATGACGGATCATCATATGATGCATTTGCCGCCGTGTATAAATAATCTTCCTATTTTAGACTGATGGATTTATTGTTGATGCTATCGAATATTTTGCGTGGCCGGGTGAAAAAGAAGAGAAGAGACGTGTTTTTTATCTCAGCAGGAAATAGCTTGCAAAGACATAGCTCTACGGAGCGTGGAATCCGCACAAATTCACCATTTTCTACGCTTTGTGGGTGTGATGCTTAAGGAATTTGAATGATAATTGACTCAGGAAGGAGGTAACCCGATGGACCAGATTATGATTGGAAAGTTCATTGCGTGTGAAAGAAAAAGAAAAGCTTATACGCAGAAGCAGCTTTCCGAAAAGCTTGGAATCAGTGATAAGACGATTTCAAAATGGGAGCGCGGAAACGGGTTTCCCGAGGTGTCATTGCTTTTACCGTTATGCAAGGAGCTTGATATTACGGTAAATGAGCTTTTGTCCGGGGAGAGAGTTTCTGAGGAAGATTATCGAAAGAAAGCGGAGGAAAATATGGTGAATTTAATGAGAGAGGCTCAGGAGAGCAAAAAGAAAATAATTATGTCGGCTATGGTTGCGCTGCTGGTGCTTGTGGCTGCGGTACCGTTGTTTGTCATTTCAGGAGCTATTGAGATGGACAATTGGATAAGGATTGTACTTATTGTCATAGGAACTGTGGTGGTTGTTTTTGGAATAGCGATTGCATGTGTGCTTGACAGGGATGCCGGTGCTTATGAATGTCCGGAATGTAATACAAGATTTGTGCCGGAGCTGAAGGACTATATTATGGGAGCACACACAATCACGAAGCGTAAGCTCACATGTCCTCATTGTGGGGCACATAGATATTGTAGGAAAGTATTGACAAGATGATGTGACGGGAGCGTTCCGGGACAAGGAAGTGTCCTTGTCCCATATATTGTGCGGGTGAAGGGAGATACACAGTTTATATGCTTGAGTACATAAGAAATGAATTGCTTGGATTGTCGGATAAGGGAAATTATGCCGCTTTTACGTCAGCGCTTATACCGGGCTGTGATAATGTTATAGGCGTGCGGCAGCCTGTGTTAAAGAAATATGCGCGGCAGCTTGTCAAGGATAATGAAGATTTCAGGGCATTGCTCACTGAACCGGACATTTATCACGAGGAGACACTTTTGCGCGGCTATGTGATTGGATATGGCACGGCAAAGGAAAAGAATTTTGACAGGGCATTGCAGGATTTAAAAGATTATGTTCCGCTTGTCAATAACTGGGCCGTGAATGATGGATTCTGTATAGAATTTAGGGTGATTGACAGCTTCAGGGACGAATTTCTGCCGTATATCAGGGAGTGCGTGTTGTCGGGTGATGAGTACAGGGCAAGGGTAGGGCTTATCATGCTGTTAGACCACTATCTCAAGGTTGATGAAGCTGGCAGCCGCAAGCCCAGAATGAGGAAGGTAACTTCTGCCGATATAAATATCGGAGATGAAAAGTTTATCAGAGACATACAGTATCAAGATAATAGGAAAGATATCCCTTCGAATACGGGAAATGATTATGGGATTCGCAATCAGGTAATCACGGGAAAATATTTAGATGAGATATTATCACTTGTTAACAGGGATTTTTCCGCCAACGGATATTATACCCAGATGGCGGCAGGATGGCTGCTTGCTGAGTGCTTTGTGACATTTCCGCAAAGAATATGGGAATTTCTTACGGACAAAGAAAATCTTAGACTTGATGTTGTATCATATAAAAAAGCGATTAATAAGATATGTGAGTCATTGACACCGGACAAGGAGGTCAAGGAGATGATGAGGAAGATATAAAATTATAGTAGCTGTTCAGAACCAACCTCGAAAATGCTATGCATTTCCTCGGTGTGGCGTATCCGCCAAATAGATTTTCATATAAAAGCGTTCATTTGTGCAAGCACAACTCACGCTTTTATATAAAAATCTGCTTGGCTCTGAACAGTTACAAATTATATATGAAAATCGGATTGTTTATTGGTTGCAGCAGCTTAGGCGGTGTCTGCACCACATGGAGGTTTAGAGATGGAGCTTGATATAGTTGGTCTTGTTGGTGCCTGTTCATACGCACTTGACTGTATAGAGGCAGAGCTTGTGCATGTCACTAACAGACATGGCAAGAGAGTTGCTTACATCAGCGTATGTATGGCAGAAAGGTTGGGAATAGAAGGAAGTGCATTGCAGGATTTGGCAATCTGTGCAATGCTTCATGATAATGCATTGACGCAGTATATCTCTGAGGAAATACAGGAAAATAACATTCCTCACATATCTCTTGGCGGCAGCACGCAGGGAGATAAAAATACAGTCGTTGAAGGCGGAGGTATGTTCAATGAAAGCGAAGATATAATAAGTGAAAATGGGATGGCATACAGTCCTGAGATAATAAAAAGTATAGTCGGCTCCATACATAAAAAGATAGGGCTGCATTGTACATATGGTGAACAGAATATAAAAAAGCTTCCTTTTTATACAGATGTTTCAGGAGCTGTTTTATATCATCACGAAAATGCCGACGGTACAGGAACATTCGGAAAAAGGTGGGATGAGATTCCGCTCTTTGCGCGAATAATTCATCTGTGTGATATGGTTGATGTCATGGGTAATTCCTGTGATTTCAGCGGTGAGAGCTGGATAAGGGCAAAGGAATATGTGTGCAGGAACAGAAATATTCTGTTTGACAGCGAGTGTGCCGATGCTTTCCTTGAGGTATTTTCAGAAGAAAATTTTGTGAGCATGTCGCAGGACAGGTTTGAGGATGAGTTATGGAAAAAGATACCAAGGGACAAGAGAGACTGTGATTTTGAGACCTGTAAGGGTATCGCAGATTTTTTTGCCGGGATTGTCGATTATAAGTCGGAGTTTACGGGAAAGCATTCGCTCGGTGTGGCCAAGAAGGCGGCAGAGCTGGCAGAATACATGGGATATTCACAGGCTGATATTGAAAAATTCTATATGGCAGGTGCTCTTCATGACATTGGAAAGATGGCTATAGGCAATGAGATTTTGGAGAAACCGGGACGGCTTACGGATGAGGAATTTTCAAGGATGAAAAATCATGCCGGATATACATATATGATACTTTCTGAGGTCAAGGATTTTGATGAGGTGCGCGACTGGGCGGCACTTCACCATGAGAAGCTTGACGGAACAGGTTATCCCTTCGGGAAAAAGGCTGAAGAGCTGAATGAACCGGAGAGGCTTATGGCATGTGTTGACATTTATCAGGCGCTCACAGAGGCAAGGCCATATAAGCTGGGGATGTCTCATGATAAGGCATGCAGCATACTTGAAGATATGGTACAGAAAGGCTGGATTGATGCGGCTGTTACCGACAAGCTAAGAAGCTGCTTTGAGGTTGGCGGAAGGGATATGGTGTGAAGAAGTATGAATAATATACAGAATAAAGACGAGGGTCTTATAGGTAATGAAAAAATAGAGGAAGCGGTTCTGGCACTTCAGAATGAACCGTCAGGCGAAAGGCTTGCACATACGCTGACGGTTATCCGCAGACGTATGAAGGAGGGGGGACAGCTCATTGTCGCAGTTGAACCGTCACTTGAGAACATGCAGATGAGGCTTCAGACAGTTAAGACTGAGGACGGAGGAATATGGTGGTCTGCTTTTACAAGCTTTGATGAGGAACTCAAAGGAGCTGACAGCATGAAGTCTGCTTTTTTGACTGATATAGGGAGACTTTTTCATACCGCTCTTGAAGCTGCTGAGATAAAGGGAATTATTATAAACCCGTGGAACAGGACGATAATGCTTGATAGAGAGCTTATAAATATTATTCTGGGACAGGAGAGCTGACCTGTGCTGCGGAGCGGTTTCCGTATATCAAATGAGGGGCAAAATACCTTTTGCCCCTCATTTGCAATATATCCTTATACAGCTTATATAACTTATTTGTTGCTGCTGTCTGCGGCAACAACGGCATTAATCTGCTCTAAGAGCTGGTCATAATTATCCTGATTATCTATACCTCCGAGAAATGGTTCGCCAACAATATTACCGTTTCTGTCGATAAGTATGGTAGTAGGGAAGGCCATGATATTGCCTGCGTATCTGCCTGCTTCGGTGTCAGAGTCAAAATAGATATTGCGGTAGGATGCACCTTGGCTTTCAAGAAGCTTTAAGGCTTCCTCAATACCTGACTTATTTCCATCAAGTGTTTCTGTGTTGATACCGATGAGCTCGCCACCCATGCCCTTGAGAGTTTCATTGAGTTCATTAAGCTTGGAAAGCTCGGCAACACAAGGCTTACATCCATTGAACCAGAAGTTGACTACAGTTACTGCATTTGCGGAGAAGATGCTGTCATCAACATCATTGCCCTCGAGATCTTTTCCTGTAAAGCCCGGAAATGGATTTGAGTTTTCTTTGACAGATGTACCATCAGCGGATGCTCCGGCACCCGAAATCTGGTTCTGGAGTTCTGTTATTTCCTTTTCTATACCACGTATCGTTTCTATGTCGGCACTTACAACCGCAAGCTCCTCCTCCGTGAAAGATGCCTTGTTGGCTTCAAGAGTACTTGCAAGGAAATCGGCATATTCCATTTCCTGATTTTCACCGGTATTGTCCTTGCTCATGAATCCGAACATCTTGTTCCATACATCGCTGTGATCGCTAAACAACACGTTTTCCTGCTGATAGAGGTCATTCATACGCTCTGTAAGTTCATCTGTGCTCATTGAGGTGCCGGTATTGGCTGAGCTGCTTTCGGTGGAGCCGGATATGCTGCTGCTTGTAGTAGTGTTTATGTCCGTGCCGTTATTGCCTTTTCCCGAGCATGCTGTTATTGCAAGTGCTATTGACAGGGTTGTTAATGCAGTGACTAATTTTCTTGTTCTCATAATAAAAATCTCCTTATAAATAAAATATTTTTTGCTTTGTTGTCAGGTATTGCCATGACTTTAGATTATTTGGACGGCTGTTCAATATTCAGGTCCTTCTGTCCGCTTTTGCCGGTTGTGTCCTTCTGTGTGCTGCCAAAACCATATTTGTAGCAGATTGCATTTGTCGGACACGCTTTTATGCAGGCTCCGCAGCGTATGCATTCAGGGTGGTTAGGACTGGCTGTTACATCGACATCCATTTTGCATGCCCTAGTACATTTTTTGCAGCCGACACATTTGTTTGTGTCAACCTTCATCTGAAGGAGCGATACCTTGTTAAAAAGCGAGTATATCGCACCCAGAGGACATATCCATTTGCAGAAAGGTCTGTAAAAGAGGATGCTTAGCACAACGAAGATTATAAGTATTGAGCTTTTAAATGTAAACAGCTTTCCAAGTGCCGAGCGGATTCCGCTGTTGGTAAGCGAGAGTGGGATGGCACCTTCAAGCACTCCCTGAGGACATATATACTTGCAGAAAAATGGATCGCCCATGCCTATGGAATTGGTGACTACTATAGGCAATAGAATGACGAAAACCACAAGTATAACATATTTCAGGTATCTGAGAGGCTTGAGCTTTGCTGTGGAGAACTTTTTACCGGGTATCTTGTGCAGCAGCTCCTGAAACCAGCCGAACGGACATAAGAAGCCGCAGATTGCTCTGCCAAGCAGTACGCCCATAAGAATAAAAAAGCCGGTTATATAATATGAAAACTTAAATTTGGATGAGCCTACCACCGCCTGAAACGCTCCAATCGGGCATGCACCTGATGCAGCCGGGCAGGAATAGCAGTTAAGGCCGGGAACACATACGGTTTTAGCATTTCCGCGGTATATGGTTCCTTTAAAAAGGTTCGGCAGATGAATATTGGTCAGTAAAGTAGCAGCAGCCTGTATCCATCCACGGAAACGAGCGATTGTTTTTGAAAATGTTTTTTTCTTATCCAATTCCTACACACTCCAGACATAATTTTATTGCCTTGCTCAGCACGGTGGCTGCTTCACCACGGTATGCGCCGTATATAAGCATTGCGGTACCGGCAATAAGCAGCGCTGTCTGTACAACAGCCTTTGTTTTGCATTTCAAATAAATTTCCCCTTTCATTTGTGATTTTCCTGCACAAGCAGTGCATTGTCAGAATGGCTTATTGACCTTTTGACGTTATTATCATACAATACAGGGTGTTAAATTTGTGTTAAGAAAAGAGAAAATTAAAAATAAAATTTTCAAATTACTTATTGGATGCAGTAGACAGGAGTATAATTATGAGACTGCTTATTGTTGAGGATGAAAAAAAATTGTGCGATGCGATAGCGAAGAGCCTTCATGGAGCCGGATATGAGGTCGATGTCTGTTATGACGGCGATGAAGCGCTAAGGATGATATTAGAAGAGAAATATGATTTGCTTGTGCTTGACCTGAATCTTCCGGGGACGGACGGAATGGAGATATTAAGGACGCTAAGGCAGGAAAATGAGGAAACCAAGGTGCTTATTTTGTCTGCGAGAAGCCAGATTGCGGATAAGGTGGAGGGGCTTGACGCAGGAGCTAATGACTATATGGAGAAGCCTTTCCATCTGCAGGAGTTAGAGGCGAGGGTCAGAAGCCTCACAAGGCGTAGGTTTGTCCAGAAGGATGTGTGCCTTGAATGTGATGGAGTGAAATTTAATACAAGGGAAAGAGTTGCTTATGTGAACGGCGCTAGGGTGATATTGACAAGAAAGGAGAATGGCATACTCGAATATCTTTTGTTAAATCAGGGAAGGCCGGTAAGCCAGGAGGAGCTTATTGAACATGTGTGGGATGCGACGGCTGACAGCTTCTCCAATTCCATACGGGTTCACATGTCATCACTTAGAAAAAAGCTTAAGGCGGAGCTGGGATATGACCCGATTGTGAATAAGATTGGAGAGGGCTACAGAATAGGAGATAAGTCATGAGAAAAATATCTCTTCAGTGGAGACTTACTGTAATAACGGCATTGCTTATAGCGGCGATATGTATTTTTTTGAATTTCCTGTTGTATAGGAACGGAATATACTATATTGATTCGCTTCAGAATGTTGTGACTGACCACGGCGGCAGTGTTGAGCAGGAGACCCTGTATATTGATATTCCGGACAGTGAGTGGGATGATTTCGCTTCGCAGTTTGCAGTGCAGATATATGATACCAAGGCAGGCTATCGAAGAATGGGCTGGTTTATAACAGCAGTGGTAACATTTATCGGAGGCATGGTCACATATTTCGTGAGCGGACATGCTCTCAAGCCGCTCAGGGATTTTTCGGCAAAGGTTGAAAAGGTTCAGGTACAAAACCTGACAGCGTCCGTTATTGATGAAAAGGGAGCTTCAGAGCTTGTAAGGCTTGGAGATTCTTATAATAAGATGCTGATGCGCTTGTCGGATGCGTTTGAGGTACAGAGACAGTTCACAGGAAACGCAGCACATGAACTCAGGACACCGCTTGCACTTATGCAGGCGCAGCTTGATCTGTATAATTCCTCCGCACATCCGAACGTGGATTCTGAGACCGCCGAGACGATACAGATGGCTGCCGAGCAGACGGAAAGACTTACAAAGCTTGTTAAGACCTTACTTGATATGAGTGAGCTGCAGACAGTGGCACGCACTGACGAAATAGAGCTTGGAGCACTTGTGGAGGAGGTATTGGCTGACCTTGAACCGCTCGCAAGGGAGAGAGGCATCGCGCTTAATGCCGGGTGCTGTGGCGAACTGTATATGACCGGAAGTGATATACTTATCTACAGAGTTGTGTT
>OJNN01001099.1_pt1 | contig 10333 bp, 8 predicted proteins | sample 1597851 | NCBI WGS metagenome assembly OJNN01 (sample SAMN01915222, study PRJEB22387) | human gut metagenome | isolation source: stool | host: Homo sapiens | place: USA | reverse complement strand
TGGGGACACTTGGCAAGAATTTATTGCCCGTTACAAGGAGAAGTATGACCTTCCCCAAATTGATGGTTTTGAATTTGAAGCAACCAAGTTGGATTATACTTTCTCCCAGCTTATTACGAGCCTCGGCGTTAAAACGCTGCCAGCTTACGTTGATCCGGAAAGTCCGGGCTATGAAGCTGCATTGGGAGAACTCGAAGGACGGACGGGTAACATCCCGACTCAAAAGAAGTTCTATCGTTTGAACCGTGTGACTGTAAGACAACAATTACAACTGTTGCAACGGGTAGGCATGTCCGCATTGACGGAAGAGATGCAGAATGTATTCTTGGGCTTGCTTGATGAAAGTGCTGACGGTCTTATCGGATCGTATTACAATGCGCTTACTCACCAGCGAATGAGAATTGTTTCCACGGGTAAGTTCACTATTGATACTGATAACAACCCACGTGGCTTGAAAGGTATCACTATTGATTTTAATATCCCTGAAAACCATTATCAAGTATTGACCGGTACAAGCCGTTGGTGGATTAAGGATGAACATATTCCGGCAAATCAAGGCTCTGCCTCTGATCCGATTATGGATATAAAGAACAGAGTGAAAGAGATTCGCCGTAAATATCATTATTTAGGCAAGATTAGGATGGAACTGGCGCAGGACTTGTGGGATGATTTAATGACTCATACCGCAGTTCTTAAACGTATCGGTCATTCCCTCTATCCGACTGTTACGGATGATAGTACAGTTATTGCCAATGCACAGAATGAAGATGAAGACCGGCTGAAAGCCATTTTCAAGAAATTGGTTAAGGTGGATGAAATCGTACCACGTGACAGCTATGCTTTTGTTGATAAACCCGGTAAGGATACGGACGGACAGCCTGATCTTATCACTGAACAAGTGGAAAATTTCAAGGCTACCAACATTGCATTCATACCGGTAGGTCAGATCGGTACCATTCAAGGTGTGGAACCTTTGACTTTGGGTTACGAGGCTAACAAGGTTGCTTCTTATGACGGTGGACGTTTGAAACTGACACAGAGAGCCAATCCTGAAACTCATTCAATTTATATTGAAAGTGAAGCTGCCCAAATGTGTGTACCGAGAATGCCGCAGTATATGTTTATCTCTACTGTGACCGTGTAAGTCTTAACTTCATGCAAGAATGAGTGAGGAACTTTTTCATACGGAAGATATGACCATTGAGGACTTTTTGAGTGGCGCAACCGCTTATGAAATAGCGGATAACGCCCTCAAAAGGGTTCTTGTCAAGCGGAAAATCGCTTTTGGAACAATGGTAAGTGAACTGACTGAAAGACAGCTTGATCTTGCCACTGCCGATATTTACATGTGGTGTGCAAGCACTCCAAGCAGTAAGAATGATACCGAAGACAGTGACGGGGGATGGAAGCATAAGGAAGGGGGTTGGCAGACCAGCGCATACGACAAGCGACAACTACGTGAAATGGCGAAAGAACTGTATGAAAAATGGGATGAAGAAGTTGTAAAGGGTAGTAAAATCAGAATTGTCAATTTTTGAGTATGAAAGTGAACAATCCACGGCATCCGCACAAATGTACTGTTTACCGAATTATAGGTGAGGATTCTTTCAGTGATGGTAAGAAAGTGATCTTGTATGAAGGTATATGCCGAAAGGAAGGTAGTACAAATTTGAGAACATTCAAAACTGATAATGTGATAAAAAGCGATTATCTGTTGAGCCTTCCCGAAATTGTTGAAGGAATATTGGCCGGTGATTTGATAGATGTTACGGACAGACAAGGCACTTTCACTCAATGTATGGTTACTGATAGCTATGCTGGAAATTTGGGAACAACTGTGTATTTCAATCTTGCAAAGAATTAACCTATGGATAACCGGAGTAATGACATATTGTTTGACGAAGGAATGAAAAAAGCAAAGGAACTTGTTTCAGGATATATCTTTGATGTCTTGATTAAATGTTGTGAAGACCTTATCCAAGATGCACTTGATAATAAGTCCGGCTTTCGGAATCTTACGGGTAATACAATAACCAGTTATGCGTGCGGATTATTCATGGACGGTAGATTTTCCTATTTCGTTTGTAGTGGTGATTCAATGAAACAGCCGGTGAGAGTGAAGCTGACTAAAGGTGAAACATTTGTAGGTGTCAGTTATGATAATCAGAGCAGACGTTTTACCGGAACGGTGGAAACTGATAAGGGGTATGGTGAAGCATTCTCCTTTGATTTCTTGAAAAAATATAAGTCAGAATCACGTAAAGGGTTTGAGATAGTAATGTGTACGGGTACTGAATATTCAACCTATTTGGAGAATGTGTTGAATGCAGATGTTCTGACCGGAACATTTCAAAGGGCACAAAACACATTGTTCAAGAACTTTAAACCAATGAGATAATGGGACGGATAGTTTATAGACGTATGGATATATTAAAACAAATCGCTGATGCAGTAACCGGCATTAGTGAAAAAGTTTTTATAACAGATCGTCCGGCTGCTGAACAAAAGGCAATGAAGGACTTTGTTGTTATCCGGCTGCCACAAACTATCCAAGATAAAGGAAGTACCTACCAAGACACTTACTGTCAGATAAACGTCTTTGCGCATGATCGCTCAAACGGTATTGAGAATACAGTCCGTTTGGATGAAATGCAAATGGAAGTGGTTTCAAAATTTCCAATAGTGACGGAATTGTTTTCAGCTGTAAGTCCACGATTACTTCCCGGAGGAAATGACGGACTCGGTTTTCATTCTTTAATTATACAAGCGAAGCTAATAATAAACAAATGACACAAACTTAAAAAAATACGATTATGGCAGAGATTTCTATTACTACCAAACTGGAAGAGTTAAAGGTGCTCTTTAATCAAATGAAGGAGGTTTATTATGTGTCCAAAGTCAATAGTGACCTCGCAACTTTAGCGGCTTTTGATATGGAGCTACCGGTACTCTCTGATGGAGTTACATTTGATACCGGAGCTGCCGATGTTTCCAAGATCAAGTTGACAACCGGTGCCACTTGGACTTCCGTTGCTAATGCCGGAGATTCTGATATTCAGTTTCAAGTGCCTTCCGTGGCAGGAAAGATCAATGACTTGTTACTGAACAAGAAAGCGGAAACAGTGACTATGACTACTACGATTGATGGTGAGACTTATGAAGGTGAAGGTTACAATATTGAACCGAAGAAAGTAACCGGAGGACTCTTCATGCGTAGTGAAGACCGTCAAACAGCCTTGTTCTTACCGAATATCGAGGGGTATAGCAACCTCGTCAGCGAGCAGGACAAGCCGGGGTACTTTAATGTATCTGTTTCTCCGTTGAATGATGCTAAGGGGGCCTCTATTTACATTTTACGTAAAAAAGCATCCGACTAAAAAGTTTAGGATATAACACTTTGCAAAATTCATATCAGCGAAAAGGTGGTGAGCTACTTGATACCGGCCACCACCTTTTTTTTCGTATAAAACACAATAAAGTATGACAAAAGAAAACAATATAACACTTCCTAAATCGGAGGATGAAAAATTATTGAATGATGTGATGGAAGACAGTGTGGATTATGTGGAAGTCCGAGGAAAGAAATATGGCATTTCGTGGCTGAAAAGAGGGACTATACGCAAATTCACCAGTACGATGCAGAAATCAGGGAATGATGATAAGATCAGCTGCCAATGTGCAGCCGCTATCATTTTGAATGGATATTGGAAAATCAAGTTCCTCTATCCCTTTTTGTGGCGTTGGTTCTTTTATATCAAACAATATGGAGATCATGAGCTGATGAAGGTTATAGCTGTCGGCAAAAAAAAAATTCCAGTGGAAGACTACTTGACAGCTACCATATATCTGACCGCGATGAAGGACACGATGATGACAATGACAAAAGAGGAAGCAGAGCATATCCTTCACGAACCAGCTACGGACAAACGTGGGAAATAGGCAAGTCCTATCCGTGGCTGACAGAGCCTTTGAGAGTATTTGGGATTCCAATAAGCAAGCCCTTGTTTGGTATTTATTGGGTACTTACAAATGCACAAATTGAATTGTTGGCAATGGATGTGTCTATTGTGGTTACAGATTGTGACAAAGACAGCAAGGGAAAGAAACACGATACAAAAAACTTCAAATCCCCTTCCGTAAGTGATATAGAGGATGCTGCCAAACGCTGGAAAGACAAGTATGGCAATGGAGAAACAGCAATTAATATCAATGATTATAAGTAATACAAACACAATAATATATGGCTGATCTTGGAAACCTTTACTTCGATATTTTATTCCGTGATAAGACAGCGGAACAACGTAAAAAATTGAAAGCGGAAATCACCAAAGACTTGCAGGCAAAACTTGATGTGGGTTTTGACAAGAAGAAGTTGGTTGGTGATATGAAGACTTTGCTTCAAAGTGAGAAGTTTAAGATCAATGTGGTAGTGGATAAGGCCAGTACCACACAAGCTGTTCGTGCCGCCTTGCAAGCCGCCGGGTTGAATACAAACTTTACAGCAAGTGATTTACGCGCCGCCAAAGCCGCAGCCATTCAAACCAAAGCGGAAGCTTCTGCCGCAGCCGCACGTGAGCTTGCGCGACAAAGAGCCGCCCGTGCCGCCAAAGCGGAACTGGATTTGGCTAATGCCCGTGAGAGATCAGCCAATGCAGCAAGACGGCACATGACAGCCACTCTCAATATGAATGGAGCAATGAACAGTCAATTGAGTATTGTCGGACAATTAAGAAATGAATTTTTGGGGCTATACTCCATTTATGCAGCACAGAACTTTTTGCGTGCAGTGGTTGATATTGGTGGTGAGTTGGAAAATCAGAAAATTGCAATGGCCTCTATTCTGCAAGATGAAGGCAAAGCTACAACCATATTCAATCAAATTAAGAAACTGGCTGTTGCTTCTCCATTCGGGATTATGGATTTGAATCAGTATGCCAAGCAACTTTCCGCATATTCTATACCATACAATGAATTGTATGATACCATGAAAAGGCTGGCTGATATATCAGCCGGTGTAGGTGTTGATATGGGGCGTATCATATTGGCCTACGGTCAGATAAAGGCTGCTAAATTCTTGAAAGGAACGGAATTACGACAATTGACGGAAGCGAACATTCCTATGGTGGATAAACTGGCCGAGCGATTCAGCAAGTTGGAAGGCCGCATTGTCAGTGCCGGTGAAGTGCTTGATATGATCTCGAAAAAGAAGGTTACGTTTGAGGATGTAAAAGATGTTCTTTGGGAACTTACGGATGATGGTGGCATGTTTAATAACATGCAGGAAGTTCTTTCAGAATCAGTTAAGTCCAAATGGAAGAACTTGGCTGATGCGATTGACATTATGCTTGGTGATATTGCGGAGTCAATGGGTAGTACATTGAAATGGACTGCCGAAAGCCTTACCACCCTTGCACAAAATTGGAAAGAAGTTGTACCGGCTATCGAAGCTGCCGTTGGAGCCTTTGGAGTATATAAGGTAGCTACATTTGGCGCAAACCGCTTGATTGGGAATGAAAGTGCGGCTCTTATAAAAAGTACGCTTGCTGCCAAGCAAAAGGCAGCAGCCAATCTTGTTGTCGCATCCAGTTATCGTACACTTACTAATGCGGAAAAAGGACTTATAGCTTCAAGTAATACTATGACAACCGCAGATTGGAAAGCGTTGGCAAGTAGTGGAGCTTTAACTAAGGAGTATGCCTTGCGGTTAATGGCACTTGGAAAATTGAAATCAGGACAAGCCGGTCATATTGTGCAGCTACTTGGTATATCTCGTGCTGAAATGTCGGCTGCACTTTCAACAAGTAAATGGCGTGTAGCCATGATCTCATTGGGTTATGGTATAAAACAAGTAGGAGTTGCATTAAAAGGTTTGCTTTTTAATCCATACATGCTTTTGTTTACTGGGCTTACTGCTATTGCTGAATTATGGTATAAGTCCGGGCAAAAGGCTGACGAGATGAACGAGCGTATTTCCGAGTTGACAACAAGAGCACAAGACGGTTTCAAGAACCTAACGAAAGAAGCTCAAAAATTTGCTGATGTTGATCCTTTTAAGGCGAATGATGCCTCACTGATTTCTTCCATTGAAGAAATGAAAACAGCATTAAAGGATTATTCCCCGGTTTGGGCAGACACTTTTAATGAAACGTTTAAGACTGATGATGAAGGAAATACAGTTAAAAGTCTTGCAGAACAATATATATTGCTTCGGAATGCTTTGAATGATACAAAAGAGGCTTATAGACTGCTTAATGACATAAAAGGTGCGTCTGAACATGCCAATGAAGCGACTGACGGTTATTTTGATGACAGCTTTCTTGGTAATATCAATGACTACATCAAAGCGGAGGAACGGGTAAATAAGATTATTGGTCGCATGTCAGGCAGCTATATCGAGTATTCTACCGCCATGCAGAAAGTTATAACCAAACATGATGATTTTGCTAAAGCAGCTTCGGGCAAACCGTTGAAAGAGCAGCTTTCCATTCTCAAAGAATACCCTAAAGCGTTGGCCAGCCTGAATAATGAGTTGCCTTTCACTGGAGGATATAGAGATGATATTTTTCAATTGCGGAAAGCGTGGAAAAATTCTAAGCGTATTTATATGGAAGATGTATTGCCGGATATGAAGGACTTCCTATCTGGGTACAAGTCGAGACTGGAAGCTGCCGGCTGGGATTTGGACAATTTGAGTGATGCGCAGAAAATAGCTATCGGTTTGGATATAAGTTCTTTCTTTGATACGTTCGAGAAGATGCCGAAATATATGCGAGACTTCTTTAACGAGAAGACTCTTGAAGAAGAGTTTAATATCAAGATTAATGCTGAATATACAGAAACCAGTCAAAGTTTTTCTGATTTGCAGAAAAAGTTCAATGAAGCTACAGATGGGCAATTTGAAGCCCAAATAAAGGTTCCCACAGATTCAGAGAAAATCATTGAAGGAATACAAAAAGCGTACAAGGAAGCGAAAGAGACAACAAATCAATTGAAGCCGATATTGATTAAGGCTGGAATAGATTTATCAGGTATTGGAACCATTGACTTATCAAAGATTCCTGATTGGCAGAAGCAAATTGTATCAGATTATAAAAAGGCTTTCGACATAATGCAAGCCGGCGAGAAAGGAGCCAAAGAAATCGGTTTTTCTCTCACTGATCCAAGTAAGGATAAGAGCAAAAAGGATGCCTTCGCCGAAAGATTGAAAGAACGGGTAAACTTACTAAAGGAGGCATATTCTGAATATAAGAAGTGGATTGGCATTGTTGGAAAGAGAGAAGCTGCCAATAAGGTTAAAGGATCGGGTATTTTTGACTCCTTATTCAAAGGTAAAGAACCTGTGAATATTGGCAATTATCGGGATGAATTGAATAAGATTCTTAACCAGCTTGACGATAAGACCAAAGAGCGTAGAGAATTGAAAGTTTCTATACGGAAAGTCCTTTTGGATATTGATGCCAATGCTATGAAAGAAGCTTCGGATAAGGTTACAAAAGAACTTGAAAGGTACGTATCTGATGTTTCAAAGAAATGGGATATATACAAACAACTTATCAATGCCGGGGCAAGTAAGAAGGATGCTTCTTTATACGCTTTCGGAGCATTGTCTGGATATGAGAAGAAATCCGAGGAATTGGCTGAAAAGGCGACTAAGAAAATGAAGGATAAAGGGGTATATATACCTTTGACTTTCACCGAGCAAAAGGCCACAGAATCACTTGGAGGTAAAGACAGTGTTTTGTATAAACAGTTTTTCAGTGCATGGAAAGAAGCCAAAGATGCTATTGAAAAAGATAGCTTGGAAGTAAAGCTGAAAGAAGTTACTGCCCTCAACAAATACAAATCTATCGCTGAAAAGATACGGGATTTAAGCGAGAAATATGCTCCCTTAACTGGCACCTTCATTGGTGAAAATAATGAACTTATTGGTAATGTTGAAGGTATGACTCCCGGACAAAAAGCTCTTTTCACTGAATATAAGGAGGAACTTGCAAAGCTAAGGGGACAGCTACTTGAACTTCTTCCGGTATGGGAACAGATATTTGGAGATCAAACCTATAAATCATACGGACAAATACAGCAAGCATCCGATTATGCTCAACAGATTATTGATAATGCTTCTGTAACTAAAAATAAGAATGGAAAGCCAACTGCTTTTACTTCTTGGTATTTGGATGAGAATGGTAAAAGGATTGATGTTTCAGGAGAATATTCTCAAATTGAGAAGTTAAAGAAAGCCATACAAGACTTGTATAAGGCCGGATTACAGAAGAATCCGTTTGCCACTCTCATAAAAAATGTTCGTTCTTTATTCTCCAGTGGAGATAAAGATGAAAAAGGTACCATAGAAAAGATTGCAGCCATAGGAGAAAGTGCCGCTGAAAGCGCTGATCTTGTCGGCAATTTTGCAGGGCAAATGTCCTCCATGTTCGATGCTTTGGGCAATGAGGGCATGGCCGACACGATGGGCAATGTGCAGGATGCCATGTCTTCTATAAGCAATATCGGGCAGGGATTTGCCAAAGGTGGAATAGTTGGTGGTATTGCTGCCGCTGCCGGTGAAGCTGTAAACTGGATTGGGAAGATAGCACAAGCGCATGATAAGAAACTCGATAAGGCTATTGAAAAGAGTAAACTTCGTGCTCAACAGTTGCAATATATATACGAACAAATTGACGGTATTCTTGAACGTTTCTTGGGCAGTGGCACGGAACTAAAACTTGTAGATGCAGAAAATGACCGTACCCGGTTGAATCAATTAAATAATCAGATTGAGGCAATACGCAATAAGGGAAAGATCAACATCTTCGATTTGATGTCTTTGCAGAAATATAAGCAGGAAGCGGAAAAACTTCAAAAACGTGTTTCGGCATACGATGAAGGTGGTGCATACGGGTATCAACGTGCCTTGATGCAAGAACAACTTTCAGAGTTGGAGAAACAACGGCAAGCTGAAATTGATAAAAAGAAGACGGATGATAGCAAGGTAGCTGATTATGAGAATCAGATTGCGGAGATGAAACAGCAAATAAAGGATTTTGCCGAGGAAACGGCTGAATCTCTCTATGGCATTAATTTGAAAGACTGGGCTTCGCAGTTGGGAGATGCCTTGTATGAGGCATGGCAGAAAGGCGAGGATGGTGCCGAAGCTTTCAAAAATAAGGTTGCCGACATTATGGGTGATGTCATGAACTCCATTCTCAAAATAAGTATTTTGGAACCGGCCATGCAACAGCTTCAGAAGATGCTTTTCGGTGAGGATGGAATGAGTGGTTATTTCGGCAAGGATTTCTCCCTTGACGAAAGGGAGTTGGAAAGTATTGCGGACTATCTAATGGGAGTGAGTGAGAAAACCGATGATTACTATTCCATGCTTGACAAGCTGAACAACTATATGGAAAAGAAATATGGTATCAGCATGAAAGAAGAGGAAGAAGAAAATGGAAGTGGGTTATCTAAAGGCATACAGAATGTTACTGAAAATACCGCTAACCTTTTGGCTTCTTATATAAATGCAATCCGGGCTGACGTGAGTGTCAAACGGGAGTATGTACGCAGATTGGTTGAAGAATTGTTCCCGGCCTATAATGTAATAGCACAAGCACAATTGCGACAACTGACAATGATACAGATAAATACAGCAAAGAATGTGGAATTTGTGGAAGAGATCAGAGATATACTGCATAGGAATATAAACGGTGTAAACAAGTTTAATGTATGATTATGAACAGATTGAATAGTGAATTGAGAGGTCATGCCGTATCGTATGGCCTCTGCACACAATGGCAAGGTGACTGGCAAAACAATAAAAGCCAGCAAGAACTAATTGAAATGTATATACGAGGCATTGATTTTTGTATTGAGCACGATTATCCGACAGTGGAATATATAAAAGGTAATTTTGACCGGAGTCTGCTTCATCAAAACCATATTTTTGTTGATGAACCAGTGACCGGAGGTGACAACGGTGTATATGTGCTGAACGGTAAATGTTCAGGCAAATTTTCTTTCAGCAAATTTACAGCCGCTACTCTCCATTTGCGGCATGATAGTGAATTGACTCTTGAAGTGGAGGATTGTGCCAAAGTTTTTGTGAGTGTATATGATCGGGCTATACTACATGTAAGGCAAAGCGATATGGCTAAAGTTTATGTATATGTTCATGGCAAAAACTGTAAAGTTGAAGCCGATGGCAATGTCATGGTAAGATATAAAATGAATGTGGACTAACACACGTTCTGCAATATCTTTATTTACAGCCTTTTATATTTCTAAATTATTGGAACGGTATCATAAATGACAACCAACATCTCGTCACAATACGGTCGATACG
>OJNN01001094.1_pt1 | contig 10360 bp, 8 predicted proteins | sample 1597851 | NCBI WGS metagenome assembly OJNN01 (sample SAMN01915222, study PRJEB22387) | human gut metagenome | isolation source: stool | host: Homo sapiens | place: USA | reverse complement strand
ATTACACCGCAAAGAAAAGGCTTGTGACGGCACTGGCTGAGGATGGGGACTTAGACGAAGGAATCATAAGGTCGAAGCTTAATATTGCCGGCCCGACAATCACAGCACTTGTAAAGCAGGGAGTAATAATAAGAAGTGACAATATGGTTTACCGCAATCCAATCCATAAGGAGTATGCACCGGCTGCCAAATGTGTGCTTAACCCGGAACAGAGCTATGTGGCTGATTCGATAATAGAGGACTACGATAAGGGCATACATGGCACGTATCTTATAAAGGGAGTCACAGGCAGCGGTAAGACGGAGGTATATCTTGAGGTGATTGAGCATGTGCTGTCCATGGATAAGCAGGTTATTATGCTCATACCGGAGATTGCGCTTACCTACCAGACGGTAATGCGCTTCTATAAAAGATTTGGTAATGTGGTTTCTATTCTCAATTCAAGAATGTCAAAGGGTGAGCGTTATGACCAGTACCTCCGCGCAAAACGGGGAGAGATAAAGATTATGATTGGTCCGCGCTCAGCTCTTTTTACACCATTTGACAGGCTTGGACTTATTGTTATAGATGAGGAGCATGAAGGCGCATATAAGAGTGACAGTGTGCCCAGGTATCATGCAAGGGAGACGGCAGTCGAGCTTGCTGCCATGTGTAATGCTTCTGTTATACTTGGCTCTGCCACACCATCGGTGGACGCGTATTACAAGGCGCGAAGCGGAGAATATAAGCTCTTTGTCATGAATAACAGGGCGGGTGAAAGCACCCTCCCAGAGGTTGAGACAGTTGACCTAAGGGAAGAATTAAGGAGTGGCAATAAATCCATCTTTAGCAGAAGACTAAAAAAAATGATTGAGGAGCGTCTGAATAATAAGGAGCAGGTTATGCTATTTTTAAACAGGCGCGGATATGTTGGATTTATTAATTGCAGAGAGTGCGGACATGTGATAAAATGTCCTCATTGTGACATCTCATTGACAGCACATAACAATGGAAGACTTGTATGCCACTATTGTGGATATACCGAGCCGGACAAGAAGCTATGTCCAAAGTGCGGTTCAAAATATATAGGTGGCTTCAAGGTAGGAACAGAGAAGATAGAACAGGCTGTGAAGGAGGCCTTTCCTGCGGCAAGAGTTCTGCGGATGGATTTTGACACGACCAAGGGAAAGGAAGGGCATGAAAAGATTCTTGAGGAATTCTCCGGCGGCAATGCAGATATATTAGTCGGAACACAGATGATTGTAAAGGGGCATGATTTTCCGAATGTAACACTTATGGGAATACTTCTTGCCGATTTGTCATTGTATTCATCGGATTTCAGGGCGCAGGAGAGAACCTTTGAGCTTCTTACACAGGCGGCGGGAAGGGCAGGACGAGGCGATAAGCGTGGGAATGTTATTATACAGACCTACGACCCGTCACATTACAGCATACAGACTGCTATGAAGCATGATTATGATGCTTTTTATGAGCAGGAGATAATGTACCGTGAGCTTATGGATTATCCACCGGTATCGAATCTTCTCACAGTCAAGGTATCATCGAAAAATGAGCAGCTTGCAAATGACACCCCGGTGTGGCTTTTACAGGAAACCACAAAGGAATTAAGAAAAATATATTATGATGAAGGCGATATGCCCCGCGCGATAGGTCCGTCGAGGGCTTCAGTGTATAAACTTAATGATATTTTTTCAGTTCTTTTATTTTTTAAACATAAACAGTACACAGTTCTGACACAGGTTAAGGATATATTAGAGAAGTATATAAGGGAACATGAACAGGATTTCAGGATGGTGAGTGTACAGTTTGATTTTAACCAGTAAATTATAAGAAGAGAGGAAAATAAAATGGCACTTAGACAGATTAGAACAGTTGGAGATCCTTGCCTTACCAAGGTATGTAAGGAAGTGGAGGAGGTTAACGAGCGTACACTTACACTTATTGATGATATGCTTGATACAATGTATGAGGCTGAGGGTGTCGGTCTTGCAGCTCCACAGGTAGGTGTATTAAAGAGAATAGTTGTGATTGATGTGGGAGAAGGTCCGATTGTCATGATAAATCCTGAGATTCTTGAGACAAGCGGAAGCCAGACAGGAAGTGAAGGCTGCCTCAGTGTTCCGGGTAAGGCGGGTACAGTAACAAGACCTGATTATGTTAAGGCTAAGGCTTATGACGAAGAGATGAATGAGTATGTTATAGAAGGCGAGGAGCTTTTAGCGCGTGCTATCTGCCATGAGCTTGCACATCTTGACGGTCATCTTTATACCGAGCTGGTTGAAGGGGAGCTTGTTGATACCGAGTCTGAAGAGGACAACAAAAAGAATAAGAAATACAGAAAGTAGATGAGGAATATATGAGAGTAGTCTTTATGGGAACGCCCGGCTTTGCAGTTGGAACTCTTAAGGCACTGTTAGAGGCAGGGCATGATGTGGCAGCAGTTGTCACACAGCCTGATAAGCCTAAGGGCAGAGGAAAAGAGCTTCTTATGACACCTGTTAAGGCGGAGGCGGTAAAACATGATATACCGGTATTCCAGCCGGAGAGAGTAAGAAAGAATGAAGAATTTCTGGAGGAGCTTAAAAAGCTTGCTCCGGACGTGATTGTTGTAGTCGCATTCGGACAGCTCCTTCCTGTGAGCGTACTTACACTTCCTAAGTACGGATGTGTGAATGTACATGCATCGCTTCTCCCGATGTACCGCGGAGCGGCACCGCTCCAGTGGGTCATAATAAATGGCGAAAAGGTGAGCGGTGTTACCACAATGCAGATGGATAAGGGACTTGACACAGGAGACATGCTTCTTAAGGAAGAAGTTGCTATTGAGCCGAAGGAGACGTATGAGACATACCACGATAAGCTTTCCGTTGTCGGTGCGCAGCTTTTAATTAAAACGCTTGACGGATTAGAAGCCGGGACTATTACTCCTGTGAAGCAGGAGGGCGATACCTGCTATGCTTCCATGATAGACAAGAGCCTTGGAAATCTTGATTTTACAAGACCTGCCGTTGAGCTTGAGAGGCTTATGAGGGGACTTGACCCTGCACCGGCAGCATATTCCTTCCTTGACGGAAAGCTGTTAAAGCTTTTCGGTGCGGATGTAGTCGATTCAGATAAGGAATACAGCGCACAGGAGTGTGGTATAATAACCAATATAACCAAAAACACATTTGACATCACAACAGGTGCAGGTGTGCTGAGGGTCAATGAGGTGCAGCTTGAGGGAAAGAAGAGAATGGATGCGACTTCATTCCTAAGAGGCTGCAGGCTTACAGAGGGTACAGCACTTAAAAACAGCAGGTAGTAAACAGATTACCTGAAAAATATATAGAAAGGATGATATATATGGTTTTAGCATATTATGGCTATGGATACGGTTATGACCCGACATGGATTTTACTTGTTATCACAGGTATCATAGCAGTTGTGGCACAGATTCGTGTATCATCAAGCTTTGCAAAGTACAGTAAGGTTGAGAGCCGTACAGGTCTTACAGGAGCTGAGGCGGCTGAAAGAATACTTCACTCAAAGGGAATATATGACGTGAGAATACAGCATATTGCCGGAAGTCTTACCGATAATTACAATCCTATGGATAAGACACTTAATCTGTCGGATGCTACTTATAATTCACGTTCGGTGGCAGCGATTGGTGTTGCTGCGCATGAGTGCGGGCATGCGATACAGCATGATGAGGGCTACTCATTCTTAAAGTTCAGGACGATGCTGTTTCCTATAGCAAGCTTTGGCTCGCAGTTTTCGTTCATACTTATACTGCTTGGACTTTTCTTCGGTTCATTCAGCGTGCTTATCGATGTGGGTATTATACTCTTTTCGTTTGCGGTACTTTTCCAGATTGTGACGCTTCCGGTAGAGTTTAACGCTTCATCCCGTGCACTTGCACTGTTATCGGATAATGGTATACTCTATGACAGCGAGGTAGACCAGACGAAGAAGGTTCTTAGTGCGGCTGCAATGACATATGTGGCAAGTGCTGCTACAGCTATTATCCAGCTTGCAAGATTACTAATGCTGAGAGGAAGAAATCGTGACTAATACGATAAATGAAAGAGAGATTGCTCTCGATGTCCTTATGGAGATTAACGAAAGGGAACAGTATATACATGTTCTGTTGAATGATGCGCTCAGAAAATATCAGTATCTCGAAAAGAATGAGAGGGCATTTATAACAAGGCTTGTAAAAGGAACAATGGAACGCAGAATGACACTTGATTATGTAATTAACCAGGTGTCTTCTGTGCGTGTAAATAAGATGAAACCGCTCATCAGAAATCTTATGCGTATGAGCGTATACCAGATGATGTATATGGAACAGGTGCCGGTGAGTGCAGTCTGCAATGAAGCCGTAAAGCTGGCAAAGAAAAGACATTTTACAAATCTTGGCGGTTTTGTCAACGGAGTGCTTAGAAATATAAGCAGACAGCTTCCTGCGATGGAGCTGCCGGATGATTACAGTGTGAGGTATTCGGTGCCGCAGGAGCTTGCAGATATGCTTAAAGCTTCATACGGCGAAGAGACTATGAAGCTTATTCTTGAGAGCTTTTTGAAGGACAGTAAGGTATCCGCTGTGGTTAACACCATAAAGATTACCAGGACAGAGCTTATGGAAAGACTGACAGCGCAGGGAATTGAGGTGACGGACGCTCCGTATGTGGAGAATGCTTTTATCATGTCCGATTACAATTATCTTGAGGAGATACCGGAATTTATTGACGGAATGTTCCAGATACAGGATATAAGCAGTATGTTAGCCGGCATGATAGCGTCACCGTCTAAGGATTCTACCGTAATTGATGTATGTGCCGCACCGGGAGGTAAGAGCATATTTGCTGCTCTTATGATGGAAGGAACAGGTCATGTCATTTCAAGGGATGTTTCAGAAAAAAAGACCGGTCAGATAGAGGAGAACGTGCAGAGACTTGGGCTTGGTAATATAAGCGTCGAGACTGCGGATGCGCTGGAGCACAATTTAGCAGATGAGGAGACTGCGGATATGCTTCTTGCGGATATTCCGTGCTCAGGACTTGGCATTATAGGAAGAAAACCGGACATAAAATATAATGTGAGCCGGGAAAAGCTTGATGGAATAGTAAGGCTTCAGAGAGATATTCTTGATTCCGTGTGCAGTTATGTAAAGCATGGAGGGTATCTTGTATATTCGACATGTACACTTAACCCAAAGGAAAATGAAGAGAATGTACGATATATTATGGAAAAGGGTTTTGCTCCGGTTGATATAAATGATTTACTTCCGGAGAGCCTTATAAATGACGCGAAGAAGGCAGGAGAAAAGTATCTTGATAAGCTCCACAGTGATGCCGCACGCGGCATGCTCACGCTTATTCCGGGAGTATATGAATGCGATGGCTTTTTTGTGGCAAAACTTAAGAGGATATAAAACAGGAGGAAATGAATGGATAGCAGTGTTGTTGACGATAGTCTGAAGCTTCCGTATGAAGACATAAAATCACTCACGAAGGCGGAGCTTACGCAGTTGATAGGAGCGCTGGGTGAAAAGAAGTTCAGGGCAGAGCAGGTATATGACTGGATTCACAGGAAGCTGATTACCGACTATGAAGATATGAAAAATGTCCCGAAGCTTCTAAAAGAAAAGCTTGCCGATATAAGTCCTCTTACGGTTGTGACACAGGTTGATAAGCAGGTGTCCGCAATAGACGGCACGGCTAAATATCTTTTTAAGCTTGCTGATGGCAACCTGATAGAGAGCGTCCTTATGAGATACCGTTTCGGAAACTCTGTATGTATATCCTCACAGGCAGGCTGCCGTATGGGGTGCAGGTTCTGTGCCTCTACATTGAACGGACTTTCAAGAAGCCTTCTTCCTTCAGAGATGCTTGACCAGATATACAGAATACAGGCAGATACAGGTGAGAGGGTGTCACATGTTGTTATAATGGGAACAGGTGAACCATTCGACAATTATGAGAATGTGAGAAGATTTATTACACTTCTTACGGATGAGAACGGAATCAATATCGGGGCAAGAAACCTCACGATTTCTACATGCGGCATTGTTCCGAGAATAAGACAGTTTGCCGATGAACAGCTTCAGGTGAATCTGGCGATTTCGCTTCATGCTCCGAATGATGAGCTTAGAAAGACATTGATGCCGGTGGCAAACAAGTATTCAATAGAAGAGCTTATGGACGCATGCAGGTATTATGTTGATAAGACATCACGGAGAATTACATACGAATATAGTCTTGTGAAGGGTGTTAACGATGGAAAAGAGCAGGCATTAGAGCTAATACATCTTATCAAGGGAATGAACTGCCATGTTAATCTGATTCCGGTTAATCCTATAAAGGAGAGAGATTTCAAGCAGACAGAGGGACCACAGATAAGCAGTTTTAAAAATCTTCTTGAAAAAAATGGAATTGCATGTACAATAAGAAGAGAGATGGGTAGAGATATTGATGGGGCCTGCGGACAATTACGTAAGAGCCACCTAGATGAAGATAACGCGGAATAGATATTCTGTGTGGAGGAATGTAATGAGGGCATATGCAACCACAGATGTAGGCAGAGTAAGAAGGGTCAACCAGGATTACATCTTTTGCAGTATGATGCCGGTAGGTAAACTTCCGAATCTGTTTATTGTAGCAGATGGAATGGGAGGTCATAAGGCAGGTGATCTGGCTTCACGTTTTACGGTGGAGACCTTAATTAATAATATTAAAAATTCAAGCTCTGATAATCCTATTACAATTATCAACGATGCTATTGTGAATGCTAATACGCTTCTGCTTGAAAAAGCAGCGGAGTCTGAGGATTATGAGGGGATGGGAACAACACTGGTCGTATGTACGATTATCGGGGAATCTATGTATGTGGCCAATGTTGGAGACAGCCGGTTATACCTGTATGACGGAAAGCTTTCACAGATTACAAGGGATCACTCACTTGTTGAAGAGATGGTGGCACTGGGAAAGCTTAACCGGGATGAGGCGAGAACTCACAAGAGAAAGAATGTAATTACTCGCGCCATAGGCGGAGGAAAAGAGGTTATGGCTGATTTTTTTGAAGCCGAGCTGACAGCCGGAAACAGAATCATCATGTGTTCGGATGGCTTAAGCAATATGGTTGATGATGGGGAAATAGAACAGATATTGTCTTTGAACCTTCCGATTGAGGATAAGGCAAAAAGACTGATAGACATGGCAAATGAAAGCGGTGGCGCAGATAATATTGCCGTTGTCATCGTAGAGCTCTAGTAGGAGGTAATATGGAAAAGCCGGTATTTATTGCAGATAGATATGAGATACTTGGAAAGATTGGATCCGGAGGAATGTCGGATGTGTACAAGGCGAAGGATCATAAGCTGAATCGCTTTGTAGCCATTAAGGTTCTTAAGCCGGAATTTAGTGAGGACAGGTCTTTTGTGACTAAGTTCCGTGTGGAAGCACAGTCTGCGGCAGGACTTATACACGCTAATATTGTAAACGTATATGATGTCGGTGATGAAGATGGAATATACTATATTGTTATGGAACTGGTAGAGGGAATAACCCTCAAAAAATATATAGAAAAGAAGGGCAGGCTTGGTGTAAGAGAGGCTGTAAGCATAGCTATCCAGGTAGCTCAGGGAATTGAAGCAGCTCATAATCATCACATAGTGCATCGCGATATTAAGCCCCAGAATATTATTATATCTAAGGAAGGTAAGGTAAAGGTAACTGATTTTGGTATTGCCAGGGCGGCTACCTCCAATACGATCAATTCCAATGCGATGGGATCGGTGCATTACATTTCGCCTGAGCAGGCAAGGGGCGGATATAGTGATGAGAAGAGCGATATATATTCGTTCGGTATCATGCTCTATGAGATGCTCACAGGAAGGGTTCCTTTCGAGGGAGACACAACAGTATCTGTGGCATTGCAGCACATTCAGGATGATATAGTTTCACCTGCCGAGCTTGTACCGGGGATTCCTGTAAGTGTAGAAAAGATTGTTTTAAAATGTACCCAGAAGAGAACAGAGAGAAGATATCAGACAATGTCCGACCTTATAGCGGATCTTAAGCATTCTCTTGTGGCTCCGAATGAGGATTTTGTTGTAATGCGTCCTGTTGCAAGCAATGGACCTACCAAGATGATAACAGAGGATGAGCTTGATATGATTCATCAGATGTCATCTGTGAAATCCACCAACATCAGCAGCAGGAAAAAGGATAGTATTTATGATGATTCCGATGATGAAATGGATGATGAAATGGATGATGATAATGATGATGTCCGGAATAACCACGATTTGGACTATTATGATGATGACGATGATGATTCTGAGGATTCAGGCAGTTCAACTGTCGACAAGGTTATAACAGCTCTGGGAATTTCGGTGGCAGTTATCATAGTCATTATAACAATCTTCATTATATTTAAGATGGTTTCGGTTCTTTCGGGAAGCGGAAATCAGGGAAATAATAATCAGACAACAACTCAGTCCACACAGGAGAACGATGGAAGAGTTGAGGTTCCACTGGTGACAGGCTATAATTATGAAGATGCACAGAAGATGCTGAATGATGTGAATCTCGGTGTGAAGCTGACATACGATAATTCATCCTACGATGCCGGTATGGTAATCGAGCAGAATGTCACAGCAGGAAGCCGCGTAAAGGAACATACCACGATTGTCCTGACGGTGAGCAGCGGTCCTGAATCATTCTCAATGATAGATGTCGATGATATGACAGAGGATGGTGCGACGGAGGCTCTGTATGCACTTGGTCTTAAGGTTAAGGTGGAATACGTTGAAAGCTCTGAGGTGGAGCAGTTCCGTGTTATAAGCTCAACGCCTAAGCATCTTGCAAAGGTTAAGCAGGGTGATGAGGTTACATTATATATCAGCATGGGAGACGGAAAGGTATATACAGAGGTTCCTAATCTGCTCGATAAGACCGAGGATGAGGCAAAACAGGCAATAACCTCCAACGGTTTTGTCGTGGGAACAATAAAGCGCGAAGGGAGCGCAACAGTAGCCGTAGGCCATGTAATAGCCCAGAGCGGTCCGGCAGCGGGAGAGAAGGCTGCAGAGGGCTCAACCATCAATTTTGTGGTAAGTACAGGAACAGATTCATCGGTTAAGTATGTATATCTGTCAAAGACAGTTCTTGTGGAGGATCTTACATCAGAAAATAAGGTTCCTGAGGATGCAACATTCATCAGACTTAATTTTGTTCTTGCACAGAATGGAAATGAAAAGAACATAGCCTCCCAGGAATATACTTCTTATGCGGGAATGACTGAAAAGTCGATTCAGGTTCGTGAGACACTCTCTGATTTTTCTAAGGGAAGTGCACAGCTTAGAGTATTCGCATATTACGTTTCTCCTTCTTCTGAGCAGACGGTGCAGCTATGTACACTTGATGTAACATTGACAGAATAGTGGGAATATATATGCAAGGGAAAATTATCAAAGGAATTGCCGGATTTTACTATGTGCATGTGACCGGCAGGGAGACATACGAGTGTAAGGCGAAGGGTGGTTTCAGGAACCGGAATGTGAAGCCGCTCGTAGGCGATAATGTTGAGATTGATATAGTTGATGATGAAAAGCTTCTTGGCAATATTGTTAAGATATTGCCAAGGAGCAGTGAGATGATAAGACCGGCGGTGGCAAATGTTGATCAGGCGCTGCTTGTGTTTGCCATTTCAACGCCGGCACCTAATCTCAGGCTTTTAGACAGCTTTCTTGTGATGATGGAGGGATATGAGCTTCCTACTATTATCTGCTTTAATAAAATAGATGAGGTTAAGCAGGATGAGATAGACAGACTTTCACAGATATATGAAAAGAGCGGAAGCTATGTTCTGTTTACAAGTACGTTTACCGGTGAAGGTCTGCCCGGGCTCAGGGAGCAATTAAAGGGGCACACCACAGCACTTGCCGGACCATCGGGTGTAGGAAAATCATCTATTCTCAATTCTTTAATTGAGAATGTACACATGGAGACAGGAAGCATTAGCGATAAGATTGGAAGAGGAAAGCATACGACGCGTCACTCAGAGGTGTTCGTTCTGGACGATGACAGTTATATTCTTGATACTCCGGGCTTTACATCGCTGTCTGTTATGGTTGAGGATAAAAACAGACTTAGATTCTATATGCCTGAGTTTAGTGAGTATGAGGGTGAATGCAGATTCGCCGGGTGCGTACATGTGAATGAGCCTGATTGTGCTGTCAAGAATGCGGTAGAAGAAGGGCTGATAAACAGAACACGGTATGACAGCTATGTTGAAATGTACCATGAACTTGAAAATACAAGAAAAAGATAAAAACTCATAGAGCTTACATAAGCTCTATGAGTTTTTTTAC
>OJNN01001082.1_pt1 | contig 10463 bp, 9 predicted proteins | sample 1597851 | NCBI WGS metagenome assembly OJNN01 (sample SAMN01915222, study PRJEB22387) | human gut metagenome | isolation source: stool | host: Homo sapiens | place: USA | reverse complement strand
CAGTCATGACACAAGAAAAGCTCCCTCACAGGAAGGAGCTTTGTCTACAGTCTGAAGGATCACATCGAGTGTGATCCTTTTGTGGTCACTCCGAAATCTATGTTCGCAATCATTTGTGTTTTCTGATATAATGAGCCTCAAGGAAAAACAAGTGGCTGCAAAGCAGACATTTGTTTTACTGGGCTTATGTTATAATGAGCGCAAGTGAGCCAATATGCTTGCATGAGTGGCGAACGGCGAATTGCAGTACAAAGTATGTTAAGACGATGCTGGATTATGCGGGGTATCAAAAGGGTTTATATGGGAAAGAGATATTGAAGCCTATGAAACAGACAAAGAAAAAATAGAAATATGCAAGGAAAGACTAAATGCTGTTTTAAGAGAATACGATATTGATGGAGTAAGATGGAATATACATAATAGGGATTATCTGAAGGCACAAATGGAGAAATATTCTTATGTGATCGGAAATCCTCCATATATAACAATTACAAACAAAATACAGAAAGAGAAAATCAATATGAATAATAAAAAAATCATGAAAGTAACTTCCACAATCCCTCTGCTGCTTACCATGGCACTGACTGCCTGTGGAACGCAGAATTCCCAAACATTGACAATGGTAGAAGAAGTGACTCAGACGGATGGTACCCGGGAAACGGACACAAATACGGAAGTGGCGGCAGACACAGAAAGCCCCCTGGCGCAGAGGGATGCTCTGGAGTGGGAGCAGCGTCTGGACTACAGTTCTGAGAGACAGGCGCAGCTGGCAGAGATCACGGTGGATCTGACACAGGATACAGATGAAGTACAGAGTAAGGCGCAGGTACTGTTGGAAGCCATGGCTGGAGGTGACGCAGAGACAGCAGTAGACAGTATTCTGACGGAAGACTGGTATACAGTAATGCTGTCAGATCTTCTGATCGGGCAGAGAAACTATACAGGAGCAGCGGACAACGGTGAGTGGAGAATGACGATTCTGGCGGATGAACTGGGACAGCATTGCACAGCGATTGAGTATCCGCTGGCAGATGGCAGACAATTCTATGTGCAAGTAACGGATCCGGAAATTCGGTATTATGTATGCGCGGCAGAGCGGACAGGCTCTTTTGTCAGTGAAAGCATGAATCTGACGGATGGCACTTACGTAGGATACGAGGGAACTTTGTCTTCGAATAACCGTCCGGAGGGAGCATTTACGGTACATATGGGCACCGCAGACCTGAGTAGCGGAGCAGCAGATGCTTTCCGTAACCGTAGCGCTCAGGCAGTCAGCTACGACGGAGATTTTACTGCGGAAGGAAGGCCCGAGACAGCAACCCCGGAATATCTGAGTAAAGAAGGACAGATGGCATATGCTTCCAGACAGGAAGGGAAAAATATCTATTACCTGACTATGACTGCAGAAGATGGCAATGATGCATTTGCACCGGTCCGGATGGGAATCTGCAATATCTGGGAATAGGCACAGGGATATGTTTTTCAACAGGAGTTATTTATGACACATATGAAAAAAAGTTTATTGAGTATAGCATTATTTGTATGCGGCCTGCTGCTGTGGAAACCTGTTCAGGCGGAGGCAGCAACACAGGTTGATAATCTGGTACTTATGGTGAATTTCAGCAAGGATGGTGATAATACCTTCCAGACTAATTTTAGCAGATATCAGGAAATGTACACCGGTCCGGAATCAGAACCGAACCGGTCCTTGAGTCAATATATTTCAACCATATCGGATGGACAGGTGACGGTAAATACCTATTTCCCACAGGTGGTGAATAATGTATTCCTGCCGGTCACCATTCAAGGGTCGGCATCGGACTATCCGGATGCATCCGCTGGTGAGCAATTTGTCCAGCAGGTGATTACAGCGGCACAAAATATGAGTGAACTGTCTTTCCCGTCGAATGTTTTTTGCAAGTACAAATTACCTAAAAATGCAGAGGCACTTCCCAAAAGTTGCAGCGGGAAATTCCTCAAAGTTGCATAAGCTTCCCGAAGCCTGTTAAAGGCTCCAGAGGCATGTCGTTGCAGACATACTTTGATTAATAGTTACAGATATGTAATGCTGGTCTCATCGGTGCCCCTTGCAAGCCGGTGCAGCCGGTCGGTTCTGGAAGCCACCTGTTGTGGATCCTGACCGCCACAGACCAGTCTGACATATAGATCGTATGCAGGGTCTCCTTCAAAGTCACGGGATGTGTTATTGAAGATGTCCTGCTGCAGGCCGTCCGCCCATTCGGGTGGCAGATATTTTATCAGTGCCTGCCGCCAGCGGATGAGCTCCTCATCCAGCTCCAGTATCGTTTTGACCATCTCATCCGTGAGTTTCAGAAAGCTGCATACCGTATCGCAGTCACTGATACATTCCGTATGCAGCTGCTCTTTGATAACCTCATGCTCAGCCATTCTGTCCACCTCCCCTCTGAGCGGAAAACAGGTCATTGATACTGGATTCCCGGAGACGGTTGTTTTCTCCCGGAAACAGGATCAGGTGGCAGTGGTGCATCAGTCTTCCGACAAGGGCAGCCGTCATCTGCTCATCATACAATACATTGACCCATCTGGAGAATTCCAGATTTGTATTCAGGATGATGACTTTCTTCTCATGGATCTCGGAAAGGTAGTCAAACAGCAGCTGGGAACCTGTCCGGTTATAGGGAACATATCCGAATTCATCCAGGATCAGGATATCTGCCCGGGACAGTTTTTTATGCAGGGATGACAGGTTTCCGTTTTCCTGTGCCTCGGACAGCTGATTGATCAGTGCCGCTGTACGGAAGAACTTTACCGCGATCCCCTTCTGACATGCCTGCATGCCGATGCAGATGGACAGCATGGTCTTCCCTGTTCCGGTTCCGCCATACATCACAAGGTTATTGCCGGATCTGTAGAAATCCAGTGCTTTCAGGGAATCCACGGTAACACCGGATGGGAACTGTACTTCATCCGGGCGAAAGGCCGCAAAATTATGCTGTATGGGAAATCCTGCCGTATTTACCAGCTTTGCCACCCTTGTTGCTTTACGGTACCGGATCTCTTCACTCAGGAGATTGTAAAGATACTCCTGATGGCTTTCTCCGGACTGGCTCATTGCGTTATCAACGAGATTTGCTGACAGACGCAGCTGCCTGCAGCAGGAAGCAATGGCATCCCTGTACTCATCCATTTACGGCACCTCCCTTCTTAAGGAGCCTGTCGTAAGCCGACAGGTCGGCGGGCATCTGTGCCACATTTGGGATCCCACTCTGCTGTGGGAACGGCGGCATTTCCGGAACATCGGAATACAGCCGTCTGTACAGGTTTTTCAGGCTGTCAGGATCCGTGACCTGATATAGAAGTGCCTGGTTTATGGTCTGCAGGGCACTGTCAAAGCCGGTACGGTCGGTCAGCTCAGCCAGGACTTTCAGGATAGAACCTCTGTCTGCGCTGCTGCAGGTCCGCATATACTGCTTCATGTTTTCCGGCATCATATCAAAGATACCGCTGTGAAACAATGATCTTGGCTTTTTGGAAATGGATCTCAGATAGGGCAGCCAGTTCATGCTGGACTGCTTCTGTTCCCCATAGAGCCGCTGGTGCGTAACGACCGGATGATGTTGCATATCCATGACCTTTACCTGTGTGGCAGTGATCTTCAGCCATACATTCACACAGGTGTATTCCGGAGAGACAGAGTATTCATGTCTGCCCGATTCCAGTGTGAAGCGTCCCCATTTATCGGTAAGCACTGCCATATATCTGGCAGAGTCAAAGGCAATGTCCGGCAGTGGAAGGAATGCCCTGCGGTCTTCCTCATACCGTTCCCGGATCGTCTGGTCATAATGATAGTGTTCCCGTTCCATGTCCCGGTCAGCTTCCTCAAGCAGTTCTTTGTTGAAGTCAGCTAGGCTTGTGAAGCGGGGCGGAGGCACCAGAAAATTGCGCCGGACATAACCGACCTTGTTTTCCACGCTGCCTTTTTCCCAGCCGGACTCTGGGTTCATAAAGCGGTAACGGAATCCGTAGTGTTCGCTGAAACGTAAGAACCTGTCGGTCAACTGCCGTCCACCGTCTTTCAGGATCTTTGTTACGATGGTGGAGGTGTTGTCAAACCAAAGTTCAGTTGGGACACCACCGATGTGTTCAAATATGGCAATCATACTTTCCATAAAACACTCGGTATTTTCACCATACATCAGCTGGCAATACCCACCGTTGCTGTGTGGAAAGGAAAGCACCAGATATTTTCCTTCCCGGCAGAAGCTGTTTTCGTAGAACCTTGCAGTTCCAAAGTCGGCCTGCCCTTCACCGGGGTGATGGACTAGCGGCAGATAACCTTTCTTATTGTCAAGGTGCATCTGGGATTTACGGAATGCCACATACTGTGCCACAAGCCGGTAAGAGCAGTCAAAGCCATCGGCTTCCTTACCCAGTCGGCGATAGACGCGTCTGGCAGTGTGGCGCTGCTTCCGCGGAACCTTTTTGTCTTCCATGAGCCATGTATCGATCAGGGACTTATAGGGTTCCAGTTTGGGGCAGATACCTTCCGGATCCGGTGTCACTGGTTCCGGAGCATTAAAATCGGTCATGTCAAGATATTTCGTAATGGTCTTACGGTCATGACCGGTTTCAGTAATGATTTCAGGGATAGTTTTCCCTTGCTCGTAATAGAGCTGTCTGATAGAATGGATCTTGTCCATTGCAAGCATACTCCTTTTCTCCTTGAATGTTGTCCGCAACGACATTTCAAGGATACATAAAGACAGGTATGTCTGCAATGGATGTTTGATATTTTCCTAAATTCACAGGAACTGTGAACTTAGGAAAATACCAAACAGAACTCTGCAATAATAGGGAAATTCCCTCTGCAACTTTGAGGACTGCCCTCTGCAATAATTGGTATTTTTATTATACAAGAAACACCGTCGAAGCTGGACAGTATGCGTGGTGACGGTTATATCGATAATCTGACGATTATTGTTCAGGTAGACGAGAACAATACCAGTGGAGCGTTTGGTTCCCGAAAAGCAGACTGGGGATATAACCAGACACTGTTGCATGGCTGGCATGTGGGTGCTTATAATGTTCTTCCGACCAATATGCTTCGCTTGGGATCTGATTTTGATCAGGGATATGCCTTGGCTTCGCACGAATTTTTGCATACGCTGGGAGCACCGGATCTGTATCGTACTGCGGGAGAGAATGGATACCCGGTAGGACGCTGGTGGGATCTGATGGCAGGAGCCAACTTTACTGCAAGTTATCCATTGGTGTATACACGCAGTAAGCTTGGTTGGATGCAGATCGAAACGTTGAAAGACAGTGGTACATATACCTTGTGGCCGGCGGAAGGAGAATCCGGTTCCCGTGCGTATATTCTGAAGACATCCCGCAGCGATTCAGAGTTTTTTGTAGTGGAATACCGCAAAAAGCCGGAAAACAGGCAGGACTATGATTACTACATTCCAGAGAGCGGATTGATCGTCTATCGGGTGAACAATGCGGTCGATTATCATACAAATAAAGAAGGAAACAACTATATTTATGTGTTCCGTAAGGACACAAAGGATCCGGCTAAGGCACAAGAGGATGAATCTAAGGCTACAGTGGGCGGACAGTATCGTAAATCGCTGGGAAGTAGTGATCTGAATGCTCATTATACATCGGATACTATTTTTTATTCTGATGGCAGCAACAGTGGAATTGTGATTGACAATGTTGTTACTAAGGAAGACGGCAGCGTATCCTTTGATGTAAAGTTTCCGGTACTTTCGGCCGACAGTTACTGGCTGCCGAAGGGGGAGAGCATCAATGGGCTCACTTCTCCGGCAATTACCGGGGATACGACAGGAAACAGCCTGTATCTGGCTGGTATTGTTAATGAAAATGGAAAAGATCAGTTGAAAATATATTCTTTGGGGGCTTCCGACAGCAGCTGGAAAGTAATGCAGGCTGCAGCAGATGTTGGCAGGGGATCCCAGGTGGATATTCTGAGTGTGGCTGGCAAGGGCTATGTGGCTTATACGGATGCTTCGGGTTATCTGTGTGTGCTGCAGGTCTCTGCAGAAAATGTGCAGCCGATATACCGCTCTCAGACAGCAATCTATCCTCCGAGAATGGAATTGCTGTATGAGCAGGACATCCTGTGGATAAGCTATGCAGTAGGAAATACGTTAGAGCTGATAAATGTATGGCAGCCGGATGATGGTTCACTTCCGCCATTGACAGTGTCGGGGACCTACATCTCCGGAACTAAACATTTCTTTTATGACAATAAGTGGTATGCGGTTTATTGTGATTATTTTGCACAGGGAACAGATGGTAATGGTTGTATTGCAGTGTTGCAAGATGGATACTGGCAGAAGCTTTATACGATGGACCGACTCGGAAAAGCCAGCTCTGTCGATGCATGTGTAGCAGGTGGCAAATTATATCTGGCAGCAGCGAACAATAGCAACGCCGCGACAGCAATGCTTACATATGATGGACAGCAATGGAATGAAAATATACTGACGGATATTCAGAGCAAGGATGTTCTAAGACTTGTGGTAAAGGACAGGATACCATATGTCTTCTGGACGTCAGGAAATGAGAAGACACTGCAGGCAGCATATCTGAAGGATGACAGCTGGCAGAAGCTTGCGTCCACTATAGGGACGGATATCAATGGCTTTGACATTTTTTGCGGAGACAATACGTTGTATGCTGTCGGAGCTACAACCAATGGTATTGCTTCTGTGAAGACAATGAAGACGGTGGAAGGAATCCCAGATCCACCTGTGATAGAGCCTGAAGTGGGAAATGGCAATGTTGTCCTGGCTCTTCCGGCAGGTTATGACAGTAGTGCTAAGATTTATATTGATGGAGTGGAGGCTGCCAGCACAGCATGGCAGAATGACGAAGCCAGGCGGCTGGTGGCAATAAACAGCATTGTCCAGCCGGGAACAACGGCAAAGACCGCAGCCGCATATCAATATAATGCATCCGGTATCCCTACAGACATGTATGTCTGGAGACTTTCCTATAACGGAAGCTGTTATACGGCAACAGAAGTCCCGGAGTTCGAGAATCTGTTTTCCTATCATGGATTTTCCGTACGTTATACAGGAAATACCGGTTTGCGGTGCACCTTCGGTATTGATACGGCGAAAAAGTCACAATTGATCAGCGGCTCCGGCTTGGCAGGGTATCGTATCACGGAGATGGGAACGCTGATCATGCGCCCTGATCTTCATGCACAATATCCGATGGTCTATGGAAGCAACAAATTGGGAGGCGGAAAAACATACGGTGTAATAAACGGCAAATTCAGTGATAAAGTGATCCGGAGAGTGAATGGGAGAGACCAGTTCGCAAACGTTCTGACAAAACTTCCTCCGGAACGCTATAACACGTCGTACATCTTCCGGGCCTATGCGGTGATGGAAAAAGATGGCAGCAGTGTGGTGATCTATGGACCGGAAATGTCCCGTAGTATGTATACTGTCTGCAAACAGATCCTGAACCGCGGAGATTTTAAACCGGGAACATCCGGATATAAATTTTTGAAAAATATTGTAGACAGCGTGGAAAAGTAAAGATAGGAGCTATTCTGGATGAAAAGTAAAAATAAGAAAAACACAGTGTGGATAGTATTCACATGCATTTTTGCATTGACAACTGTAGTGTTGGCAATGGCGTTGTATCGTTCCCACAGTACTCTGGAAGCTATGCGGGTACAGCTTGCAGAGGGACAGACCAATACGATAACCGCAGAAACGAATCAGAGCCGGCAACAACTTGCAGGTGCACACAATATGCAGGCGGTTCGTGTTATGAACGGCATACTTCAGCAACAGGATGAAAACGAACAGTGGGTGGATGTGGCACCTGTAGCGGATCTGCAGCAGGCAGATCCGGTATTAGCAGGAAGAAATAAGATGCAGGAACTGATCACACAGAATCGTGAGGCAGTACAGAATGGAACCGCTGGCGCAGAGCAGATTTCACCTTTGATGGCAAAGCAGGGTATATTGGCAGGGGCAACACTTGCATCTGCGTCCCAGGTACAGAGTGCTGTCAATAAGACAGCTGCTCAGACAGCAAAACCGCAGACAACCGGCAACAATCCTCCGGCGGTAACGACTCCGGCAGCAACCCCTGCTCCAACGCAGCAGCCGGTAAGTAATGATAATTCATCCAACGATGATGACGATGATGATTCTTCCGATAGCGGAAGCTCAGATAGTGGCAGCTCCGGTGATTCGGACAGCGGAAACTCCGATAGCGGAAGTTCGGGCGATGACTCCTCAGATAGCGGAGACGGTGAGGATATCGGATGGACGGATGAAGTGCTGTAGAAGAGATGGGTGAAAATTATTATAAAAAACTAAATATCTATTATTCCGAAAACAGAATAATGTGGATTTATTTTAATACAACATTGCAGTACATGATGTTTTTTTATGATAAAGCAAGATGAAGAGTATCTTCGTAAGGCAAAAGAGCGTATGAGAATAATTCGAAGGTGCATTGATACTATCGGAAATAAAAAAACATGATTGACAGGGATGAAGAAGCCTATTCGGTTATGCTGCTGCAGAATTGGAAGAGAATATTGGATTTGTTGGATATGTATTGCGATGTACAGGAACTGATAGCATTAGATTAGGTCATTGAAAAATGGCCTTTTTCTTTTAGGAAGAAATGTATAATTGGAGCCAGCCTCTCATGGCTGGCTCTTTTAGTATTCTATTTTATCTGTAAACATCATGCATTTCGCTATTCTTGCAGAGTAAGCGCCAAATAATCCGGCGGTACCTATAAATTTACCCCAACCTATTTTCGGTTGGAGTATTTTGCTACAAATTCATTCTCACATTTTTAGAGTTTGGAGTTTTTCACTCCAGGGTGCCAACTCTGCAAGCTGTTCATCACTCCAGTTTTCATTCGGCCTTTGTTCCAGAACGTAGCTGAGGTATTGATAAATGTTCAGGTTGTGTGCCTTCGCCATCTCTACCATCGTGTAGGCAATCGCACTGGCTTCTGCACCTTCTACGGAATCACTGAACAGCCAGTTCTTACGTCCTACTGTAAAAGGTCGGATGGCATTCTCACTAAGGTTATTGGTGAAGCTGCAGCGCCCGTCCTCCAGATAGGTCATGGATGTTTCCCTGCGGTTCTTCACATAGGTCAGTGCTTTATCCAGGCGGGTGTTGCGGACTGGCTTCTGGCTGTCAACCCACGTCCAAAAGGCCTCGAGAACCGGTTTTTCCTTCTCGAGACGCATTTGTTTCCTTTTTTCATAATCCGTTCCGCACTTACCGGAAATGCTGCTTTCCAGTCTTGCCAGGCGGTCGCAGTAATGCACTCCCTGTACTGCCGGCTGGTTGTAATCCAGCTGCTTTCCTTTCGGGATCGCATCCACAAAGTATCGGCGGATATGTGCCCAGCAGGAGCACCGTTTGATGCCGGATACCTTGTTATACCCCTGGTAACCGTCGGTTTCCAGATATCCCTGAAAGCCGTCCAGAAAGTCTGCTGCATTGTCTCCGCTCCTCGTCGGGGTATATCCATACAGCAGGATGACCGGAAGACCATCTTCCCCGGTGCGGTACAGCCACATGAAGGACTGGCTTTCTGCACTGCGTCCGGGTTCTTTCAGCACCTGTACCCGGGTCTCATCTGCCATGAGAAATTCCCTCAGCAGAAGCTGGCGGTGAAAGTAATCATACAGTGGCCGGAAATAATGCCCAGCACTGTAGATGATCCAGTTCGCAAGGGTTGTCCTGCTGACAGCGGCACCATACTCTTTCCAGTCCTTTTCCTGACGATAGAGAGGCATGCCGTTTGCATACTTCTGATAGATTGTCCATGCAACCGTGGAAGAAGAAGCCGGACCCTTGCCAATAAGTGCGGGCGGTACTTTGGATTTGACGATCACAGACTTTTCCGTATCGCCCTTTCCTTCCTTACAGTCAGGGCAGCCATAGCTTTCCGTGTAGTATTCATAAACTTCACATTTGGCAGGAGTAAAAACGAGTTCCCTGCGGACGTATTCTTCTCCGATACGTTCCATCGGGCTACCGCATACCGGACAGACTTTATCTTCTTCATCCAGCGGTATTACTTCCTTATGAACCTTGAGACCTTTAAAAAGTTCCGCATGGGTAGCTTTTTTCTTCCGTGGACGTGGCTCCCGGCTGCAGTCTTCTTCCGGAAGTTCCGGATCCTGGTAAACTTCAGCTTCATTAAACAGATTCAACTGTCCGGGAATATCAGCCGGTGTCTTTTCGCTGGAAGAGCCGAAAAGTTTTTTCGTCAGATAGTCCACCTGTTCCTGAAGCACCATCTCATGGGCAGTCTTTTCCTCAATGATCGTTCTGAGGGAACGGATCAGTTCTGTCTGCTCGGACATTATCGTATTCAGTTGTGAAATGGTATCCTTCAGCTCTCGCAGCTGAATGTCTTTTGCACTGGAAGCCATGCTTTTTCTCCTTGGT
>OJNN01001079.1_pt1 | contig 10475 bp, 7 predicted proteins | sample 1597851 | NCBI WGS metagenome assembly OJNN01 (sample SAMN01915222, study PRJEB22387) | human gut metagenome | isolation source: stool | host: Homo sapiens | place: USA | reverse complement strand
TAAAGGTACTTCTTTAAAGCCTCTGCCTTGTTTGTTGCCTCCCATGGGAGATTTAAGTCATTGCGTCCGAAGTGACCATAAGCAGCTGTCTGACGGTAAATCGGACGGCGCAGATCCAGCATCTTGATAATTCCTGCCGGACGAAGATCAAAGTTCTCACGTACAATCTTTACCAGCTCATCATCTGCGATCTTTCCTGTACCGAATGTATCAACCATGACAGAAGTAGGCTGTGCAACACCAATGGCGTAAGATAACTGAATCTCACACTTATCAGCAAGACCTGCTGCAACAATGTTCTTTGCAACATAACGTGCAGCATATGCTGCGGAACGGTCAACCTTTGTGCAGTCTTTTCCGGAAAAAGCTCCGCCGCCGTGACGTGCATATCCACCATAGGTATCAACGATGATTTTACGCCCGGTCAGACCTGCATCTCCGTGTGGTCCGCCGATTACGAAACGTCCGGTCGGATTGATAAAGAATTTGGTATCTCCATCGATCAGCTCCTTTGGAAGGATCGGATCAAAGACATATTTCTTAATATCCTCATGGATCTGTTCCTGGGTAACGTCCTCATCATGCTGGGTAGATAAAACAACTGCCTCAAGTCTCTTTGGCTTTCCTGCTTCATCATACTCTACAGAAACCTGTGTCTTTCCATCCGGACGAAGGTAGGTAAGTGTTCCGTCTTTACGAACCTTTGTAAGCTGTAATGCCAGCTTGTGTGCCAGTGAAATCGGATATGGCATAAATTCCGGTGTCTCATTGGTTGCATATCCAAACATCATTCCCTGATCTCCGGCGCCGGTATCCAGATCATCTGTCAGCTCGCCCTCTTTTGCCTCAAGTGCCTTGTCAACACCCATGGCAATATCTGCGGACTGCTGATCTAAAGCTACCATAACCGCACAGGTATGTCCGTCAAAACCGGTCTTTGCATCGTTGTATCCGATCTCGTTTACAGTCTTTCTTACAATTGCAGGAATATCAAGAGTTGCCTTTGTTGTAATTTCTCCTGTAACAAGTACGAAACCGGTACAGCTTGCTGCCTCACAGGCTACACGGCTCATCGGGTCCTGCTCCATGCATGCATCCAGAATGGCATCTGAAATCGCATCGCACATTTTGTCAGGATGTCCTTCTGTAACGGACTCTGATGTGAATAATAATTTTTCCATTGCTTTTTGTTTCTCCTCTCTTGTTTTATACAGAAATAAAAAAAACCGCCTCGCAGCGGATTGATCTAAAGATAATCAAATCCCCTTATTGTTCGATTAACTCGCTCAGGCTGGCACCTTCCAAAACCGGGGTTGCCGTGACTTCACAGATCCTATGTATCTCCATCACTCTGAATAAGAGAAAGCTTACAATATTAAATTTGAAATATCCAAGTGCTACCATACTCCAGTTTCTTTCATCTGTCAAGCCCTAAAAGATTGACTTTTGTGCGAAATAATTCTATACTTTTGTATATACGTTACATACGGAGAGATAAAAAATGATAAAAATTGAGACAAAACAACTACAAGAAGGTGCCATCCTTGCACAGCCTGTGATCACACCGCTTGGACAGCCGTTGGCTCCCGCCGGTTCTGCTGTAACCCGTCAGCTGATCAACCGCATGAAACTGTACCGTGTGGAATATGCAGAAATTGAGGGCGAAGAACCTGCTCCGCAGGAGGAGGCTCCAAAGCCTGTAAAAGAAGCAAAAACATACGCACAGGAAAGCAAAACACACTCACAGAAAGTCGCCGGTTCCAGTGAATTCCGCACGTTCCAGATTGAGTATGTTCAGGCAATTGAGCTGATGAAACAGTTGTATACCGCAGCCATCAAGGATAACAAACCGATTGACTCGCAAAAACTTCTGGGCAGTGTCGCAGATCTGTTCCAGTCCCGCAACACCATCGTTGAAATGTTTGATATGCTTTACAACATGCGTACTGTGGCCGATTCGGTTTATGCGCACAGTCTCAACGTTGCACTCATTTCACGAATGATCGGCCGCTGGCTGCGTTTTGAACGTCACGATCTGGACATTCTTACGCTTGCCGGACTGATGCACGATATCGGAAAACTGCTGATTCCTTCCGATATCTTAAATAAGCCGGGATCTCTGACCGATGAGGAGTTTGCAAAAATCAAACAGCACCCGGCACTCGGATACGAGATTTTAAAACGTCAGCCGGATCTGGATTCCCGTATCAAAAAAGCTGCCCTGATGCATCACGAGCGCTGTGATGGAAGCGGCTATCCGACCGGATTGACGGAAGATTACATTGACAATTTTGCAATGATCGTTGCAATTGCCGATGTGTACGATGCCATGACAGCGGCACGTTCCTATCGCTCTCCGTTGTGTCCGTTCGAAGTGATCAGTAAATTTGAAGAAGATGGTTTCCAGAAATACCATACAAAATATATTCTGGTTTTCTTAAAGCAGATTGCCAGCACTTACCAGAGTAACCGCGTCATCTTAAGTGACGGAAGGGGATGTACCATTGTCATGTTAAATCAGAATGCACTGTCCCGTCCGATTGTCCAGTTTGATGATAAATCCTGTCTGGATCTTTCCACCGCCAGCCGCGACCTCTATATCAAAGCGGTTTTATAAATTTTTCAAATGAAAAGGGAGTGTGAAAACATACCAATGTTTTTCACACTCCCTTTTTTACCCGTTCTTTTTATTTATGAAACTTTCAGAATAAACTTCTGAATTTCTTTTTCATCCGATACCTTTTCAATCTGTGCCCCAATGCCGCGCAGCTTCTGATCAAATTCTTCGTATCCACGCTCGATAAAATAAATATCATCAATCACCGTAATTCCCTCTGCCACCAGACCGGCAATCACCAGCGCTGCTCCCGCACGCAGATCCGGCGCATTCACCCTGGCACCTGTATAACGGGTCACTCCATTGATAATGGCAATATTGCTCTCTACCTTGATATTGGCTCCCATACGCGTCAGTTCATCCACATATTTGAAACGGTTTTCAAAAATGCTCTCCGTAACTGTACTGGTTCCCTCTGCAATTCCCAGAATTACTGCCATCTGTGGCTGCATATCTGTCGGGAATCCCGGATACGGAAGTGTTGTCACCTGTGTGTGATGCAGTTTCCCATCCGAAATAATCCGAACCGCATCATCGAACTCCTCAACTTTGCATCCTGCCTCCACAAGTTTGGCGGTTGTTGCTTCCAGATGTTTCGGAATAACATCCTTTACCAGCACATCTCCCCCTGCTGCCGCTGCCGCAAACATAAAGGTTCCTGCCTCTATCTGATCCGGGATAACCGAATACTCTGTCTTATGCAGCTTCTCCACACCGACAATACGGATAACATCCGTTCCTGCACCACGGATATTCGCACCCATACTGTTTAAGAAATTTGCCACGTCTACCACATGAGGCTCTTTTGCTGCATTTTCAATTACGGTTTTTCCTTCTGCCATGGATGCTGCCATCATAATATTGATCGTTGCTCCAACCGATACTTTATCCAGATAAATATGTGTTCCGTTTAACTTTTCTGCCTCTGCAATAACAAGACCATGTGCAATATCCACGTCTGCTCCCATTGCACGAAATCCTTTGATATGCAGATCAATCGGTCTGCTTCCGATATCGCATCCGCCCGGAAGAGCCACTTCCGCCTTTTTGTATTTTCCAAGAAGTGCACCGATCAAATAATAGGACGCACGGATTCTACGGATAAATTCATTGTCCACCGTCACGTCTTTGATAAATGAACCGTTGATCTTTACGGTATGTGCATCAATACGGTCTACCATTGCACCGATCTCTGCAATCGCCTGCAATAATACATTAATATCTCTCACGTTCGGCAAATTTTCGATTGTAACCGTTTCATCCGTCATGATCGCAGCTGCAAGAATTGCCAGTGCCGCATTCTTTGCCCCGCCGATTTCTACCTCACCATTCAGCGGATTTCCGCCTTTGATTACATATTGTTCCATATCTCACCTCAATAAACCCCCTATTTCGTATAGTACGCTACCCTACTATCTATCCTATTCATCTAGTGTAAATTTGTGATACCATCCACAATCTGTTCAACGGTCTGTTCGATATCCAGCCCCGTCTCCGAAATCCGGATATCCGCATATTTTTCATACAGCGGCGTGCGCTCCAGATACAGATCATATAACGTCTGTCCGTCTCTTAAAACAACACCCCTGCCTTTGATATCTTCCAGACGCTTTTCCAGCTCCGGATATGCCACCTCAAGATATATAACTGTTCCGATTTCCTGCAGATGCTCCATAGCTTCTTTTCCGTAGACGACACTGCCTCCGGTTGCAATAATTGCATGATGTGCCTCAAGTGTCGCATTCACACGGTTTTCTACCTGAATGAACCCTTCGGTTCCCTCTTCTGCAATGATCTCACGAAGCAGGCGCTTCTCCTGCTCCTGAATGACTAAATCTGCATCTATAAACTGATATCCCAGCACCTTAGCAAGGATAACGCCGACGGTGCTCTTACCCACCCCCGGCATTCCAATTAACACAATGTTATCTTTTTGCATTACTGTGTACTCTCTGCATTCTGTGTTTCTGTGGAAGTCTGTGTCTCTGTAGAGGCATTCGGGTCCTGCTGTGTCAGGGAATTCTTAAATGAAATCTTTGCAACATTCTTTTTATTGACCTTCCAGCCGTCTTTTTTCTGCCAGCCCTCCAGCACTTCATTGTAGTGGTCACTTTTACGTTTGTCAATAATATTCTGACGATTTTTTTCTGTAGCGTCTTTGTCTGTTTCACTGTCCAGACGAACAATATATAATGCACTGTCTGTTTCAATCACATCGGAAGTTTCTCCTTCTTTCAAATCATCCAATGCCTTTTTCACAGATGTATCCAGTGTGGAATCATCGGATGCATACGCACCGGTAGTGGTCTGCTGATCCTCATCCTTTGCAGCATCTTCGAGAGTTTTTCCATTCTTTACCGCATCTTCGATTTTGTTTGCGGTCTCCTTCAGCTGCTTTTTCTCATCATCGGTATATTCTACGGTATTTCCGCTATCATCCTGATGGGAAGTTGTAGAAATAGTCATCATCGTATAACCGCGCTCATTTGCCTCTTCATCCGTCACATTGGTATCTGCTTCTGCCTCGATAGCTTTCTGCATCTTGCTGCGGATGGTGTAGAGCGTAAGCAGTTCCTCCACGGTATCTTCGTCTGCAGTCATCTCCTTGAGTGCCTCGGAAGAATTATCGCTGATAAACTGCTGTGCAGCTTTTTTGATTGCTGCCTTTTCGTCTTTTGTCACACTCACATCATAGTCTTTCATATGTGCCTGTAACGTATACATCTCATGAAGCTGTTCCATAACGGAATCTTTCATGGTGTCTTCCATGGTTGTTCCGTTTCCATATAAATCCTTGCTCCAGAGCTCACTGCTGCTTTTGGCCCCCATCATGCTCTTATAATAATCTTCTACATTTGCCTGCTGATAACGGCATGTAAAGTTTGCCATGCCCATCGTGACGGTCTGATTTTTCATGCTTGCTGCCGTCGCACCTGTATTTATACCACATCCGGTAAAAGCTGCTGCGCAGATTGCACCGGCTAAAATAATCGCTGTAACTTTTTTTGCTTTCATAGTTCCTCCCGGGAGTTTCTTTTCACCTATATACCAGAGTATTATAATTCTTTTCCCTACATCAGGCAAGCACTTTTACGGCTCCGCACACAAAAAAACGTGCATTTGTTCCAATAATTGCCTGAGAACTTCCAGAATTTCCCTGTTCTTTTCCCTTGAATTTGCTCCCAGACGGTAAGTGAAGTACGGTCCCTTCGGATCTGCCGCAAATTTCAGTGATGGAGCAAATGTTTTTACCAGCTCCGGAATACGCTGTGCATGAATCTTTGCTTTTTCGTACATTAGGATTTTTAACAGATCTTCTCTTTGAACAATTTCCTTAATATATACACTGTGGGCAACCGCTTTGAGTCTGGCAATTGTCAGCAGATTCTGCACGGACTTCGGAGGCTCTCCAAAACGGTCAATCAGTTCTTCGAGCATTTCCTCCGCTTCCTCATCCGTTTCAATTCCGGCGATCCGCTTATACATATCCAGTTTCTGCGACTCATTTGCAATATATGTGGACGGAATAAATGCATCCGTCCGGATATCAACGGAAGTCTCAAACTGTTCGCCCGGTGCTTCTCCCCGGGCTTCTTTCACCGCTTCGTGAAGCATCTTGCAGTACAGATCATATCCAACCGCCTCCATGTGACCGCTCTGTTCGGCTCCCAGCAGATTTCCGGCTCCCCGGATCTCCAGGTCCCGCATAGCAATCTTAAATCCGCTGCCCAGATCCGAATACTCCCGGATGGCAGCCAGTCGTTTTTCCGCCACCTCTTTGAGCATTTTGTTTCTGCGGTACATAAGAAACGCATACGCCGTACGATTGGATCTGCCGACCCGCCCGCGCAGCTGATACAGCTGGGAAAGCCCCATATTATCCGCGTCATGAATGATCATGGTATTGACATTTGAGATATCCAGTCCCGTCTCTATGATTGTCGTTGATACCAGTACATCAATGTCTCCATTGATAAACCGGTACATGATATCCTCCAGCTGGTTTTCTCTCATCTGTCCATGAGCAAATGCCACATTTGCCTCCGGCACCAGCTCCTGAATGCGTGACGTCACTTCATCAATATCCCTTACTTTGTTATACACATAATATACCTGTCCGCCACGGGCAAGTTCCCGCGTGATTGCCTCCCGGACCAGTTCCTCATTATATTCCATGACATACGTCTGAATAGGGACACGGTCCATCGGTGGTTCCTCTAAAACGCTCATATCCCGGATTCCGATCAGGCTCATGTGAAGTGTCCGCGGAATCGGTGTGGCAGTAAGTGTCAGCACATCCACATTGGTCTTTAACTGTTTGATTTTTTCTTTGTGAGCCACACCAAACCGTTGTTCCTCGTCCACGACAAGAAGCCCAAGATCTTTAAACTGCACATCTTTTGACAGAATCCGGTGTGTTCCCACAATAATATCCACCTGTCCTTTTTTCAGATCACTGATGGTCTTCTTCTGCTGCGCTGCCGTGCGGAAACGGCACAACAGATCCACCCGGACAGGGAAATCCTTCATTCTCTGGGAAAATGTATTATAAATCTGCTGGGCAAGAATGGTTGTCGGCGCAAGGTATGCCACCTGTTTATTCTCCTGCACTGCTTTGAAAGCTGCACGGATCGCAATCTCCGTCTTTCCGTAACCGACATCCCCGCAGATCAGCCGGTCCATAATCTTATGACTCTCCATATCCCGCTTGGTTGCATCAATGGCAAGCACCTGATCTTCGGTCTCTTCAAACGGGAACAGTTCTTCAAACTCTCTCTGCCATACCGTATCCGGTCCATACATATAGCCATTCTGTTCTTCCCGCTCGGCATATAATTTCACCAGATCCTGTGCGATCTGACGCACGGCTCCACGCACTTTTCCCTTGGTTTTTGTCCACTCCTGGCTTCCAAGTTTATTGAGTTTTGGTTTTCTTGCGTCTTTCCCCGCATATTTCTGGATCTGGTCAAGCTGTGTTGCAAGAATATACAGATTGGAGCCTCCCGCATATTCGATCTTGATGTAATCTTTCACCTTTCGGTCGACTTCTATCTTTTCAATTCCTTTGTAGATACCAAGCCCATGATTTTCATGTACGACATAATCCCCGACACTCAGATCCGTAAACTGCTGGATTTTTTCGCCCTCATAGGTGCGGTGCCGCTTCTTTTTCTTTTTTTCTTCCCCGAAAATATCCGTATCCGTAATCACTGCAAACTGCAGGATCGGATATTCATACCCCTGATGCACTTTTCCGTAGCAGACCATGATCTGTCCTGCCACCAGATCGTGATCGTAATCTTCCGTATAAAAACAGTTGAGTCCTTCGTTTAAAATATCCTCCGCCAGACGCTTCGCGCGCGTGCGGGAACCGGAAAGTAAAATAATACGGTATCCGTTTTTTTTGTATTTCTTCAGGTCTGCGATCAGAAGTTCAAAGCTGTTATTGTATGCGCTTACGCTCTTTACATGAATGCCGAACTGCCCATTGGATTTTAATCCGCAGGTCTTGATATCCAGTGCGGAAACCGCACAGCAGGAATATTTTTCAAGCCTTCCCATGATTTCCTTATAGCCAAACAGTTCGTTCATCTGCCCCGGCAGAATATACCCCATTTCCAGACGCTGCTTCATGCTCTCCGAAAATTCCAGTTCCGTCTGCCGTCCGCGTTCCGCGCTCCGGCTCAGCTCATCGAAAAACACAAATGTATCTGCCGGATCAAAATAATCCAGAAGACTCCACCGCTCCCTGCAGAAATAGGACAAAAAAGCATCCATTCCCGCGGTTTCCGACAATTCTTCCCATTCCTGTGCCAGTTCTTTTGCCTGTGACAGTGCCCGATAGGCTTCCTCGGTTTTCATTTCTTTCCGCAATTTATCGGAAAAAGCTTCTGCTTCCTTTAACAGTCTGCGGATACCTTCTGCTTTTTCTTCGGTCGAAAGAACCAGTTCACATGCCGGATATACCACAAGCTTTTCTATATTTTCAATGGATTTCTGACTTTCCACATCAAAGGTGCGAAGGGTATCTGCTTCATCGTCCCACAGTTCAATCCGGACCGGATTTTCTTCCGTCAGCGGAAAAATATCAAGAATTCCACCTCTTAATGCAAACTGACCGATATTATCCACCTGATACTGCCGTTCATATCCCATCCGCACCAGCTGTTCCACAAGTGCATCCAGATCCAGGGTATCTCCCTGTGCAATATGCAGCACACTGTCCCACACCTGTGCATCCCTTGGCATCGTATTCATCAGGGCATCAAATGTTGTGATCACCGTCACCTGTTCATTTTCATGAATTGCCCGCAATGCACTGATCCGCTCTGCGGTAAGAAGGTTTCCGCGGATATCCGATTGATAAAACAGCACATCCTTTGCCGGATAGTACACCACTGACGGATCAAAAAAACGGTAGTCGTCATACAATTCTTTCGCTTTCTGCTCATGAAATGTTACGATCAGACGCCGGCTGCGTGTCCTTCCAAGCGTGTAAATCATATGTGGCTTCTGTGCATCAATACAGCCACTGATGGTCACCAGTCCCGGCTGCATGGCCGCTTTTGTCATATCTTCATATCCGCTCAATTCCTGCAACGGTTCTATAAATGCTTTCACTTACTTTGTATTCTCCTGCTTTTTTGCATTAAAATCATTCATTGCCTTATCCGCTTCTCCCTGCACCATCAGGATTGCTGCACCCATGGCGTCCTCCATGGCGCTCTCCACAAGTTTGCGGTCAGCCGCGTCAAAATGTCCGAGCACATGGTCGGCAAGGTCCCATCCCGCCGGTTTTTCCCCGACTCCGACTTTGATGCGCATAAAATTCTGCGTGCCTGTCATGGCAATAATATTTTTGATTCCGTTATGTCCACCGGCACTTCCTTTTCTGCGAATCCTGAGTTGTCCGACTTCCAGACTGATATCATCATAAATTACAAGAAGTTCTTCTTCCGGATCGATCTTGTAATATTCCACCAGACTACGGATACTCTCTCCACTCAGGTTCATATAAGTCTGCGGCTTCACAAGAAGCACTTTCTGTCCCTCGATCACTCCTTTTCCGATGAGGGCACGGTGTTTTTTAGTATCGACTGCTATCTGGTATTTCTCCGCCAGGCGGTCCACCACATCAAATCCAACATTATGTCTTGTCCCCTGATACTTTTCATCCGGGTTTCCAAGTCCTGCAATTATAAACATTCTATTCACCTCTGCTTTTTCTCTTTCCTGATTCTACTAAATCCTTTCTCTTTTGTCACGCATTTCTCATGCATAAACTATTTTTTCTTTTCATATAATTTATTAAGCGGCATAACCTGCCGAAATTCCATACTGCCTAAGGAGGTTCTTTATGAATTCCAAAACAAAAATCATCGTACTTCACATGAAAGAAATTATCTATACTGTTATTTTTGCCACTTTAGGTATTCTCATCCTCTGCCTTTTATTCTTTATGTTCTCCGGAGACCGGCATTCCTCTGTATCCGACAAAAAATATACTCCCGGCGTTTATACCTCTTCTTTTACACTCGGAAATGAAGATCTGGAACTGGAAGTTTCTGTCTCTGACACCTCTATCAATTCCATCCGCATTTCCAATCTAAGTGAGACGGTAACTGCCATGTATCCTCTTCTTCAGCCATCTCTTGAGAATCTGGCTGACCAGATCTGTAAATCCCAGTCCCTTGATCATCTTACGCTTTCAAGTGACAGTCCCTATACTTCTCAGCTTCTTCTCAACACCATCCGTGATGCGCTCAAAAAAGCTGCGGCAACCAACTGATGCCGCAGCTCTTTTCCTTTTATTAACCTTCCACGATCAGATACTGTCCGTTCGGAAGTGCGAATACTT
>OJNN01001069.1_pt1 | contig 10501 bp, 7 predicted proteins | sample 1597851 | NCBI WGS metagenome assembly OJNN01 (sample SAMN01915222, study PRJEB22387) | human gut metagenome | isolation source: stool | host: Homo sapiens | place: USA | reverse complement strand
CAGAGCAGAACACGCAGAAAGCAAGCCCCGCGTTCCGCAGCCATTTGAGGACACGGGGAATCTCGCCGCGGGCTTTTTCCGAAAGATAAGGGTTCATAAACATGCTCCTTTCAGAACGAGCCGCCTCCACCGCCGTGGGTGGTGCCGCTGGAAGAGGTGTGGGTGGAGCTGCCGCCGGAATCGCTGGAGCGGGACTCCTTCGGTCGCTCGGTGCGGTGCACGTCACGGTACAGGAACAGCTCCCGGCTGTTGGTCAGATTCATGCTGCCCTCCCGCACATAGCTGGCGGCATTCTCCTGGAACGCCACGCTGCGCAGCTGGCTTTTCATTACGCTGACGACGACCCATGCCAGCACAAGGCCGATGCCCAGCGCAAGGAACAGGTACATGAGAGACAGCGGCTCCCGGGGCAGGTTATTCACGTCATAGGGGTGGCCCTCCCGGGCAGCGTCGATGTAGGTATCCGACCACTGGACAAAGGTGCGGAATGCACCGGCGTAGTCGCCATCGGCCATGAAGGGGGTCATCTGCTGGCCAAGGTACTGGATGCCGGCATCCGTAAAGGCGGTGATGCCGTAGCCGCAGGTGGAGATGTGCCACTTGCGGTCGCCCACGCTCACCAGCAGCAGCACGCCGTCCATATCGGGGCCGTAGCCGTACTGGCAGTAGTCATACAGATCATCGGCAAACTGCTCCATGCTGTCGGCACCAACGCTTTCCATCGACTCGATGGTGGCAATGGTCACATCGAAGCTCTGGCGCAGGCTCAGCTCTTCCAGTGCGTCCTCCAGCTCGTTGTCCTCGTCCTCGGTCAGCACCTCAGCGTCGTCGAACATGCGGTAGTACAGGTCGGCAAAGCCGCCCTCCACCGCAAAAGTCGGAACAGCCAGCGCCGCCGCAAGAATCAGTGCTGCCAGCGCCGCAAAGAGGGAGTGCAGTCGGTTGGAAGTCTTTTTCATCGTTCGTCCCTCCTTTACAGGATCCGTGCCAGCCACAGCAGCCACATCACGCCGTAGGACGCGGCGGAAAGGGCAGCCGTAAGGCCCAGCATCCACTTGCGGGCAGCGCCCTTGTCCACGGGCAGGTCACCCACGAATTTGCCGCTCTGGCCGTTCATGGCAAACAGATAGTTTTCGCCCCGCCAGCTGGTGCTCAGCAGCCAGACCGGGAACAGCGCGTACTTTGCCTTGCCGCCGTGCAGCTGGATGCTGCTGTTATCCACCTTGACCGAATCGTAGCCGGTAACGGTCTGCTGGAACGTCTCCTCAGTGGAGCGGCGGATGCGCTTGTTGGCCCGCTCGATGCTGTCCTCGGCGCTCACATCGTATTTATCCGCCACATAGCCAGCCAGATAGGCGGTCTGGAAGGGGATGGCATCCTGCATGGCAAAGGGCTCGATGGATTCCATCAGGTCGTCCTCAATCTTGGACGAGCCGTCCACCGGCACCGCATCAAAGCCGAGGGTGCCGTCCCGCCGGACGGAGTAGTAGTTGGTCTCGGTATAGTCGTATTTGCTGTCCGACCAGCAGCGGGTCCGGGTGGCGGTGAACCGCAGCTGAGCGTCGGCGTCGCTGTCAAAGAGCCAGAAGGGCACATACACGCCCTTGATCTCGTCGATGTGGTTCTGGCTGCGGAACACCCGGGGCAGCAGGGTCTTGCCCTTGAGATGCTCCTGCAGCTTTGCCTTGGCGGCCTTTTTGTCCAGCTTGAAGGGGATGATGAGGTCGGGCCGCAGCGTCCCGGCAAACTGTCCGGTGAGGACGATGGGGTTGCCGCAGAATGGGCAGGCAGACGCGGCCATGGTGTCGTCGCCCACGATCTCGCCGCCGCAGCTCTTGCAGCTGTAAGTATGCAGACCGGCGGTCTCGCCCTCTGCCCAGCTGCCGCTGGGGGTCGCCCACTCCATCTCGCTGGGCTTTTCGTCCTTCAGCTCCTCGTCGTAGCCCTTGAGCGTATCCAACTCGAACTCGGTGTCGCAGTAGGGGCATTTCATCTTCTGGGTGGCGCTGTCAAACTGGATGGCGCCATCGCAGCAGGGGCACTTGTATTCCAGCATTCCTGCCATAGCGTTTCCTCCTGTTGTTTCAAAGGGGGCCGGGGGCTCTTCCCCGGCCCCGCTGTTTTTGCGTTGGTCTTCCCGCCGAAGCGGTCGGCTCAGAAATCCGTAGTGATGCGGAACACCACCGGCTCGTCCGGCTCGGTGGCTTTGCCGTGGTGGCCCACTGCCAGGAAAGCGTTTTCCTCCAGCGGCAGGAAAACATCAAAGGTGCAGAAGTCGCCGCACAGCTGGCACAGGGTCTCGCGCTCGCCCACGGGAAGGGACTTTTCCAAAAAAGTGCCGTCCGGCGCGTACAGCTCCCATATATAGCCCGTGTCCAGCAGATAGCCGTTGGGGCGCTTCATCATCACGGCGTCAAAGCTGCCCACCGGCTGCGAGCTGCGGGCCAGCTCATTGCCGTCCAGATCAAAGGCAGCAAAGTAATCATCGCCGCTGGATTCCAGCTCGCCCACCGTCAGCAGCTCGTCCTGACTGAGGTTCAGGGAAGGCATGCTGCAGAAGGGGCCGATCTCGTTGTCTCCTTCCAGCGTCAGCTCGGTGTACTCGCCGTCCTGCACCAGCACCGGCGCGGAGTTGGTCCAGTAGATCACGGTCAGATCCCGGTCCTTGGAGGAATAGCAGCTGCCCGAGTAGTCCAGTGCGTCGCTGGGCTCCTCCGGGTCGCTGCTGTTCAGATCGTAGCAGTAGACATCAAAGTTGTCCATGGCATACAGGATGCCATTGCGGTCGATGCTGAGGGCGTTGCTGCCGCCAATGTTGTACTCTTCCACCGGGGTCAGTCGGTCGTCCTTGATGGCATACTCGAAGATTTTAGCAGACTGCTCTTCATCGTCCTCGTTGTAGAAACTGAAGAAGTAATTGCCCCGGTAGGTATCCGCGTGGATCACATGATAGGCACCGCCTGCCTCGCGGCGGACGTCAAAGGGAATGTACTGTGCCTTGAAGGTGTATTCGCCGATGGTCAGTTCCCCGGTCTGGAACTGGGTCACAGGGGGCCCTGCAGGGGCGGCTTTGTCCTCTGCTGCTTCCGGTTGTGTCGAGGCTGACGGGGCACTGCTGCTGGAAGCCGGTGCGCTGGAAACGCTGGAAGCGCTGGCAGCACCGGAGCCGCCGCAGGCGGTCAGCCCGAGGGCGGCGGTGGTAAGGCCCATGGCCTTGAGGAAATCTCTGCGCTGGATCTTTCTCATATCCGTTCCTCCTTTTGGGGTCACTGCACTTTTGCAAAGGCTTCGTCAGCACGGCGGCTGTACAATGCCATGCCGCCGGTCTGGGCGTCGTTTGCCAGATTGATGTTCTCCACAAAGCGGGCCTTTTCCTGCTCAGAGAGCTGCCCGCCCTTCATGGCGGCGGATGCCACGGCACCCATGGCACCGATCATGCCCATCTGGCCCTTCAGCTCCCGTTCCTCGGCCTTGGACATCCGGAAGCCGAACATGCTGGTCTCATTATCGTGGACCCCGAAGATGTGGTCCAGATGCTGCCGTGCGATGTGGGCATAGCCGATCTCCCGCCGGTCCCGCTTGCTGAAGCAGATGACCAGCTCCTGCTTGATGTAGGGGTGGGGGCGCATGCCCCGCTGGGTCTGGGCCTCGGTGATGCTGCGGGGCTGCACCAGCTTCAGCTTCAGGCCGCCGCCGTTGAGGGTGGGTTCCTGGCCCGGCTCCTTGGCGGGGGTCTCGTCCAGATACTCCTCATAGCTGGCGATCTGGTCGTAGCGGATCAGCTCCGGCATCTTGCCCCGGCCGCCGGTGCGGTCGTCGATGTACAACATTCCAAGCTCATCGCAGAACACCAGCCCCATTTGCGTTGGGGTGGAGGGGTATGCGTTGACCCGGAACTCGGTCTTGTCGAACACCTCGTCGAATACCCGCTTCATCCGGGCCATGTACTCCATGTGCTCCTTTGCTTCGTCCAGCGTCAGCTCACTGAGCCGGATATATTTGGAGCACTTGTTGCCACAGTCATCGCAGAGGAACTGTCCGTCCCGGAGCTTGGAGCGGTGCAGGGTGCCGCACTCCTTGCCGCAGACGGCACAGTTCTGTTTTGCGAACAGGTTGGAAAAGAATCCCATCATGGTATGCTCCTTTCATTGCTCTGTATTTGTCAGGTCAGGTCGCTGTCGTCAAAGGGGTCGCCGCACTCCGGGCAGAACTTGGGCGGATGTGCGGGGTCTGCCGGTTCCCAGCCGCACTTGTCGCACTTATACTTGGGCGTACCGGCGGGCTTGGGTTTGCCGCACTCGGAGCAGAAGCGGCCCTTGTTCACTGCGCCGCAGCTGCAGGTCCAGCCTTCTGCTGCCGCCGGGCGGGGCTTGCCGCACTCCGGGCAGAACTTGCCGGTGACAGTAGCACCGCAGCTGCAGGTCCAGCTGTCCGCAGCGGACTTCGGCTCCGGCTTTTTGCTGCCGCATTCCGGGCAGAATTTGCCGGTAACGGTAGCACCGCAGCTGCACTTCCAGCTGTCTGCCGGGGCGGGTGCGGGGCGGCTGACCTGCTGGGGCGCGTCCACGCTGTCCGGACGGGCCTGCTGGCCCATAGCGAACAGGTTCTGGGCGCTCATGCCGCCCATACCGCCTGCACCGGCTGCCATGCCCATGCCCATAAAGCCGGTCATGGCACCGGCGGTGTTGCCGGCGGCGGTCTTCATGGCATCGATCTGACCGCCCACCAGACGGGCGGCAGCGGTGGTGGGATCGGTGGTCATGGCGTTCTCTTCCCACTCGGTGATCTTCTTCTGCTGCTCCTCCGGGATGGACAGGGAGTTGATGTTGAAGGAGAACACTTCAATGCCGCGCTTTTTGCGCCAGACATTGGACAGCTGCTCGTTGAGCGCCTCGGAGATCTCCAGCGTGTGGGCGGGGATCTCGTAATACTGCACCTTGTTTGCCGAAAGGGTGGCAAGGGCAGGCTGCAGGGCGTTCAGCAGCTCGCTCTTCAGCCGGGGTGCGATCTCGGATGCGTCATACTGGGTGGAGACATTGCTGCACACGTTGGTGTAGAACAGCAGCGGGTCGCAGATGCGGCAGGTGAAGCTGCCGTTGCACCGCAGGTTCACCGAGAGCTTGTAGCCCCGCTCCTCGCTGACCACCACCCGGAAGGGGATGGGGGTGGCAGTGCCGTACAGGATCTCGCCCAGCTCCTTGGTGTTGATGTAGTACACGCGCTGATCCTTGCCGGTGTCGCCGCCGTAAGTAAAGCGCTTGGCCACGGTCAGGAATGTTTCCGCCAGACTGTCGCCGAAGTTGCCGGTAAAAACGCTTGGCTCGGTAGAAGCATCGAAGGTGAACTCGCCCGGCTCAGCGCACACCTCCACCACGCGGCCCTGCTCCACGATGAGCATGCACTGTCCGTCTGCCACGGCGATGCCGCTGCCGTTGGTGATGATGTTGTCCTCGCCGTTGTTGGAGCTGCGGCGGGAGGTGCGCTTCTGGCCCTTGACCATCAGCACATCCTTGTCCAGAGAATCGCAGTAGAAAAATTCCTTCCACTGGTCTGCAAGGGTTCCGCCCAGTGCGCCCATACCTGCTTTGATAAGACCCATAGTAATTTCCTCCTGTTATTTGTTTGGTGTAAGCGACAACGCTTTGTCATCGCATTGCGTTCGGTTTCGGTCACGGTACAAGGGTTAGATCCGGGGAGTCGTTTTTCCAGTAAACGGGACGCGTGTCCCGGTCAAACAGCACTTCTCCGGCGCGGTATTTCAGGCTGCAGCCGCTGGGGCTGCCGTCATCGTTCAGCAAAATGGCCCAGAACTCGCACGGTCTGCCGTCCGTGTCGGTCAGCGTGAAGTGCAGCTCGGTGCCGTCCTCGGTGCGGCCCTGCGTTCCCTCTGCGGTGCCGGTCAGAATGCCGCTCCACCCGTCCCATTCCACGCTCATGCAGCAGCTGCCGTCCGGCAGGAAGGTCATCCAGCGGATACCCTTTGCGGACTCGTCTCCGGCGCGGTAAGTGCCCCACAGCCTGCGGGGGATGGCGGTGTAGCCGATGTCGTCCCACGCCTCGGTGCGTTGAAAAACGTACCAGACCTCACTGCCCTTTTTGGGGCCGGTGGACTGCATCCGCAGCGAACCGTCCTCCATCATGGAGATGGTCCAGCAGCTTCTGCTGTCCTCGCTGAGACATTTCAGGTTCCAGCCCTGACTTTTTTCCCCGTCCCAGCCGGTCACAGCGCCGGCATTCAGCTCTCCGGTGCGGGTCTCGGCAGCGGACTGGATCTGCGGGCTGACGTATGTTTCCCGGATGAAGGAGACGGTCACCGTGCCGGTGATCTCGGCCTTTTCCAGCCGCAGGGTAAAGCTTTCGTTGCGGTCGGCGGGGGCATAGCTTTCACCCTGCGTCACCGCCGTGACTGCCATCCACTCGGCCAGCACCTGCTGCTCCCAGTCCTGCGGCAGCGGCTGCGCGTCCAGCGGAATGGTCACTTTGTCGTCTGTATACTGCTCCTGCGCTGCGCTGGACCGCCTGACCACAAAGGAAGCGTTCCCCTTGCCGTCCAGCGAAAAAGGCAGCTCGTCCAGCGAAGTCCACCATGCGGTGTTTCCCTCTTTCAGGCTGCCGGTGGGCAGCAGTCCTCTCTCGATGGCGGCTTGACGGTCCAGCTCATCCCGGCGCTTCACGTCGCGGTAAAGCGCCTCTTCCAGCGCAGCGGGGTCTGCCCCCATGCGCTGCAGCAGCTGGGTGGCGGTGAGCTGCGTTCCACTTTCAAAGTCGAAGCACCAGCTCTGATGGAAGGGTGCATCGGTACCGCCGTAGCAGCTGCTGACCACAAGGCTGACGCAGTCGCCGTACCAGCTGGCGTTCCAGTTCATCTCAATGCAGATGTCCCACGAATCCGGGTCGGCTGCCTCCGGGCAGTCGGCGTACTCCTGCACATCGTATTCGTAGTAGCGGGCAATCTCGGCGTTGATGCGGGCGGCGTCGGCGCTGTCGCTTTCCAGCCGGGGCAGGTGGATGTTCAGTCGGACCTTGCCGCCGTTTTCCGCCTGCACCACCTTTTCAAGGGTGTACTGCTCGGTGATCGCCGCGGTGGCGTGCATGGAATCCGGCGGGGTCGATTTCAGTTCCCGGCTGCCAGCCGGGCGGGCAGAGGCTGCGGTCTTTGCCCCGCAGCCTGCCAGCAGCGCCGCCAGCAAAGCCGCCAGCGCGCCGCACAGTGCCAGGTGTTTCATCTTGCACCTCCTGCTCGTTTATCAGCCGTAGCTGTGGGTCAGCACCAGCGGGACCGTTTCGTTCGTCAAGGGGTTCTGCCCGCTCAGGGGGGTAAGGATCAGGCAATCAATGCGATAATCAAGCTTCAATGCAGCGCTGAACGCAACCCATTCCGGGCCGTTTTCGGTGTCGCGGATAAGAGAGAAGCCCAGCGCGGTGCCGTCCGGGGTAGCGCCCAGATAGGTGACAGCACCCTGATAGAAATAACGGTTGTTGTGGGTAGCCAGCTGGCAGCCGCCGCCTGAATTCAGGTCCAGCCAGCACCAGTCCTCCCCTTCCCCAAGGCTGAAACTGCCGGCGGATTCTACCTGCTGCGGGCTGTTCCACTCAGCGGTCAGGGGGGCAAGTTCTGTTTCCGTACCGTCTGCACACAGCAGGCTGACCTCAGCGCCCCGCAGCGCCAGCGCGGTGCCGTTGTTGGCGATATAGATGGGGTCGGCGCAGAGCAGGCTCTGGCCATACAGCAGGCAGCGCAGCACATCCACATACTCCACAAAACCGTCCTCGGTAAGCAGGTAGACTACGGGATGGAAGGACGCGCCCAGCTCACCGATGCACACATCTACATAATTATGATAGGCGTTGCGGATGGGCAGGGTAACATCGCCGTCCAGACGGATATCATAATCCTCTGCCCATGCGATGGTCTCGGGGGTGCGTTTGATGGTAACGGTGCGGGTGTCGCCATCCAGCAGCACCGAAACGCTTCCGTAGGTATCGGTAAGCACCGGCGTTTTGGCAGGGGCGGCGGGGGTCAGCGGAAGCTCCACCTCCAGCGGCCGCCAGCCGCTGCCGGCGGTGGTGTGGTATCCGGCAACAAGGGTGACGGTATTTTCGTTTTCCAGCAGAACGGTCAGGTTTTCCAGCCCGTTGTCCCGCAGGGTGTCGGCGCGCATCCCGGAGAGCATGCCGCTTTCCCGCAGGGAATCGTAATATTCCTGCTGCACCATGTTGCGGTCAAAAGTCTGTATGGCAGCGCGGTATACCGCAAGCTGCGTCTCGTCCGGGTCCAGACCCATGCGCTGCAGCATTTCCGTCACGAAGATCAGCTTTCCGGTGGCAAAATCGAAGCACCAGCCCTGAGAATAGATGGGGTCGGTACCGCCGTAGTAGCTGCTCACCACAAGGCTTACGCAGTCGCCGTACCAGTAGGCGTCCCAGTCGATGTAAGTCTGCGAGCACCATTCGTCCTGCGACACCTCAGCCTGCGGATAGCTTTCATAATCCCGATATTCCGCCGCATACCTGGCGGCAAGCTCATCGTTGAGATAGGCGGCGTCCGGGCTGTCGCACACAAGCTGCGGCACATGGATGGTCAGCTTCTGTGCGCTGCCCCACTCGTCCCGGATGGTTTTTTCCAGCGTGAACTGCTCCGTGATACGTTCCTTTTGGGCGGCAAGCGCCGGGGCATTCTGGCTGCTGCCGGTGCTTTGGCTGGCGGCCGCGGAGCCGGAGCTGCTTTTTGTGCCGCCGCACCCGGCCAGCACCAGCGCGGCAGCCAGCACCAGCGCGGTAAGGCGTTTGTGTTTCATGGTCGTTCTCCTTGTTTTCTCAGCCGTAGTTGTAGGTCATTTGCAGCTGGGTCTCCCCCTCGGCAAAGGGGGTTTGCCCGTCGATCATGGTCAGGGTCAGGTCGTTGGACAGGTGGTCCATCTTGAACGCCGCCACAAAGTCGATTCCCGCATCCGTAGAGATGCCCAGCACCATGCCCTCCGGCACCACGCCCAGATACACGGCGTCGCCCTGATTCATGCGGCTGTTGTCCTGCACGCCCAGCTGAACGTTGCCGTCGCTGCTAAGCTCCAGCCAGTTTCCGTTGGTGCAGCTGTAGGAACCGGCGATGGAATAGGGGATACCCTGCACGCTCCACTCTGACGACAGGTCAGCCAGCTCCAACACAGAGCCATCCTTCCGGCGCAGGTTCACCTTGCTATTGCCGCTGCGCTCCAGCGACACGCCGTTGTTGGCAATGTAGATGGGGTCCTGACAGATCATGGCGTTTCCGAACAGAAGGCAGCGCAACACATCTACATACTCCACCACGCCGTCTTTGGTCAGCAGATAGACCACCGGGTGGAAGACCGAGTCGGTCTGCTGACCGATGCACACGTCCACATATTCATTGTAAGAGCCAAGGATCGGGTAGGTGCGCGCCTGCTCCAGCCGGAGGTTGAGCTCGGTGTTCCAGGTGGCGGTCTTGGGTGCAGGGCTCACGGTGATGGTGGCCTGCATTCCCTTCAGCTGCACCTGCACGCCGTCGAAGGTGTCAGTCAGCACCGGCTGCGCCTGCGGCTGGGCAGCGGTCTGCAGCGGGATCTCCATATCCAGCTGCTGCCATCCCGCTTCGGACGCGTAGCTGTATCTGCCCCGGAGCACCAGCTGATTTTGCTCCGGCAAAAGCAGGCAAAGGTTTTCCAGTTCATTGTATTCCAGCGTGTCCATCCGCATTTGCGAAAAATCTCCGTCGAGACGCCAGCTCTCGTAATATGGGCACTGCGCCATCTCCCGGTCAAAGGTCTGCATGGCCTGCCGCTGCATCTGCTGCTGCACGGTATCCGGGTCCAGACCCATGCGCTGCAGCATCTCGGCCACGGTGATCTGCTGGCCGGTGGCAAAATCGAAGCACCAGCCGTTGTAAAACCACGGGGCGGTGCCGCCATAGCGGTCGCGCACCACCAGACTGACGCAGTCGCCGTACCAGTAGGCATCCCAGTTCACACCGATCTGCGGGTACTCGCCGCCCGGCTGCCCGGCCTCCTCGCTGTTCTCGAACTCCCGGAAATCCGCCGCATAGATGGCGTTCAGCTCATCGTTGATGTAGGCGGCGTCCGGGCTGTCGCATTCCAGCTTGGGCACATGGACGGAAATGTACTGCACCGTGTCCTCTCCCCACACGCCCGAAACGTTCTTTTCCAGCGTGTACTGGTCGGTGATGCGCTCCTTTTGCGCCGTCTGCACCGCTGCGGCTGCGGAGCTTTGGGAAGCTGCACCGGAGCCTGCGGGGGCCGCGGGGGCAGCTGCGCCGCCGCAGCCGGTCAGCAGCAGCGCCGCAGCCAGAACCACAGCAGCAAAACATTTGTGTTTCATGGCTGTCTCCTTTCACTTACAAAGCCCCGGGCACACAGGAGGATGGGCAGTGCCCGGGGCCGGGAAATTTCCAAAGATCAATGGGAGAACTTTTTGCCCACCACCAGTGCGATGTAGTAATCCACACCGCCGATGTTGCGCACCGACA
>OJNN01001062.1_pt1 | contig 10558 bp, 6 predicted proteins | sample 1597851 | NCBI WGS metagenome assembly OJNN01 (sample SAMN01915222, study PRJEB22387) | human gut metagenome | isolation source: stool | host: Homo sapiens | place: USA | reverse complement strand
CTCGAGAAGAACACGCATATAAAAATTTTTTTTATTGTGTTAACAAATCCTATTGTCATGCCGACTGTTATATTGTAGAATATACATGAGGTTAGGGTTGGATTCTTGTAGAATTTATTTTGTGCTGAATTTTGAAATAATATTGAATGAAAGCATTCTTTTTTTTTCAGAAAGAATGCACATAGGAATGATACAGGAGGGACGCAGACTATGACATCAGGTGAAGAATTATTAGAATTAAGAAAGTCTACAGGAATGAACAGACGCGAATTTGCTGAGTATTTCGAGATACCGTATAGAACTGTACAGGACTGGGAACTTGGAAATAGAAGAATGCCATACTATCTTCTTCGTCTTATGGTTTACAAAGTAGACAAAGAAAATCTTGCAAAGCAGGACTGATTCAGGTAATTATTTTTTAAACAGATGATGGGCGAATAGGTATTGAAAAATCACGGGCATGTTATGTGTCCGTGATTTTTTAAGAAAAACAGAAAATAAAGCACACAAAACAGGGAGTAGAAACAGTGGCAAAGCAGTACGTGATGATCAATGACATAATCGAAGAACATAATGCGAGAATGTATAACTTAAGAAAATACTACCCGTTTTTTGTGTTATCGGAAACTGCATTTACACAGTACAAGGATGGACGATATAACAGTCTGGATATGGGATATATCACCATGGCGGTACTGCGTTTTTTTATTGAGGAAAATAACTTCAACGAGAGGGACATCACATATCCCCAGTGTGAAGCATTTATAAAAGAACTACTGATCCGTGATTTCGATATTGAGATCGAGGACGAGGATATGGCAGACCTGATCTTATATATATTTGACAAGATCAGAAATGACGGAAAAGCATTTGAATTTACATTTTACGATCCGGGTAAGAAGCAGAAGAAGACCGGACGTGTCAGACTGATCGACAGCCGGATCACGGATGGAAAAGTGCTCTATTACATAACGGCGGATGGGATAGAATTCTATCTTGATACCAAGGAGATCAAGGACGAGAGCAAGATCAATGTAGAACAGGTTTTGCTTGAGAAGATGATCACCGGAGAGAATTTCAAGGGCGGTATCGAGGTCGTCAAGCGGATCAACAGCGAAGTGAACCGGCTTGTAAGAGAAAAAGACGATATCGTAGATCTGCTTTCTTACGATGTATTTGCCGGGGCAGAAGCTTATGAGAAATACATGAAGACGGTTGGCAAATGGTTTTCCGAGGAACAGAAATTATTTGCGAAGAACAAGGCACTGGTCGATAAAGCGGTTGCGAAAGCGAATTTTGACCATCTGACAAAAGGTTCTACGTTGTTGGATGAGATCAGTCAGTTGGAGCTGGAATTGAAGAAGACCATATTAAAGCATGGAAATCTGATCAACAGCACCATGGAATTACAGAATATATCGGACAACATCATTCAGAAGGCGAAGCTAAAGCGTCTGCGTCCGGTATTTGACTTTGAAAAAGAATTACAGAAGATGATCAGGGAAGACCGGCCGGATAAGATGGGGCTGATCCTTGCTCCTTTATTTGCACCGGCGATCGCGAAGTCATTTTCGATGACATCGATCGACAATCTGCTCACCCTCAAATCAGAGGATGAGGCGAAGATGGTGACAGCAAAGAAAGAAGATGTAAATGCGAACTTCCGTTACGAGGACGAGATCGAAGAGGAACGCTCCGGCAGAAACTATGGCAAGTTATTCTTTGAACTGATGGATGTGCTTGCCCGCTGGAAGAAGCTCAGCCTGAAAGAATTCAACGGATTCCTTGAGATACGATTTGGAAAAGAAATCTATGAGAATGCCGATTATTACGCATTCCTTACCCATTTGGCACAGAAGAAGGAATATGATATCAGCCGGATGTTAAAGAAGCAGGATACCATGCTTGAAAAGCTGGTAGTTGACAGCATCCGGGAATATCAGAAGGTGCGGGACGGCATCGGAGAGCAGCAGATACCGAAGGCTACAGCCGACAGCATTTCAACCGTAAGCGTACCGGACATTTATTCGGAAGATGCCTATGCACCGGATATCTCATTTGAGCCATACAAAGATATGCGCTTCACGCTGACCTTTGACAGCACCGAGGAGATCCCGGTTGGAGCGGATATGTATGTGACGAACATCCTGTTTGAAGTGCGATAGATGATATTTGAACAAAAAAATAGTATGTATATTGTCTGTAAATATTGATTTGTTAATACAGGGGCATTTGAGTCCGCCGGTACTTGATGGCACATGAGTGGCATCTTAGTACCGCTGCAGGACTCAACGAGCGAAAGCGTCCCCTGATTGACAAAGTCAATATATACAGACAAATATATGAATAGATATTTTGTTCAAACATCAATGATAAAAATACATGTGAGGAAAAAAGATGGACAGCAGAAATTTGGATAAGGCGATCGAGATCTACGCCAGACTGATACAGGGCGAAACGATCGCGAAAGCAAGCAGAGAAAATGGTGCTCTGTACGAAGATTATTATGGAAATGCAGAGGTTTACGAGATCGTAGGTAATCTGTTAAAGAAACTGAATCTGAGTATCTACGAATACAACGAAGCACTTTATATCACTCCGGGTGAAGGCAACCGGGTATTTGGTTATACAAATGACGATATGAAGCGCATACTTGGACTGCGTCTGAATAAAGAATTGTTCCTGTGCTATTTCCTTATGTATGTGATCCTGCTGTATTTTTATAAAGATTCCGGAAGCTATCAGTTCCGGGAATTTATCAAGCCGGAAAAGGTGATCGAAGAAGCGGACAAATATCTGGCAGATGTGACGAAACGGTTGTCTGTATTTTCCGCTGAGGATGTCGGAGCAGAGAGCTTTAAAGCGGTTGGGCTGCTGTGGGATGAGCTTCCGGCAGTCAGTCATGCAGTCTATGACGGAGAAAAGACGAAGGCGTCAAAGGCATCCAAATCCGGTTATGTGAAGCTGACATTTAACTTTATGGTCAGCCAGAAATTATTTGTCGAGAATGAAGAACGCTATTATCCGACCGATCGGTTCAAGGCGTTATGTGAGAATTATTTTGAAGAATACAGGGGACGTCTGTATCAGTTGCTTGGAGGTGAAGAGGATGCCGTGCATTAACCGAATACGAGTAAATAATGTAAAATACAACTTTGGTACACAGCAGTACGATGATTTTTCGATGCGGATGTATGGCAAGAACACACTTTATGACCTTGCAAATGGTGGTGGAAAGAGTGTGCTGATGCTTCTTCTGCTTCAGAATCTGATACCGAACTGTACGTTAGATGATAAGCAGCCGATCGAGAAATTATTTCGGAATGGCGGCGGTAATACGACTATTCATTCTCTGATCGAATGGAAATTAGACGATGCGGATATCAAGGACGGATACCGCTACATGACGACCGGTTTCTGTGCCAGGAAAGCAAAGGAATCCGACGAGGGAGCATCACAGGACGGACAGACGGCGGCGATCGAATATTTCAATTACTGCATTTTCTATCGGGATTACAATAAGAACGATATCATTAATCTTCCATTATCAAATGGCAATGAGAGAATTACATACAGTGGTCTGAAATCCTACATTAAGGAGCTTGGACATAAGGATATGAGCCTTGAAGTGCGCCTGTTTGAGCGGAAAGGGGAGTACCAGCGGTTCATCAGCGAATATGGTCTGCATGAGAGCCACTGGGAGATCATCCGTGGAATCAATAAGACAGAGGGACATGTCCGTACTTATTTTGAGACGAATTATAAGACGACCAGAAAAGTAGTAGAAGATCTGCTGATCGAGGAGATCATAGAGAAAGCATTTCTGACCCGTACCGGTAGGGATGGGGATGAGAGCACGATGGCAGAAACGCTGCTTGACATTAAGGATAAATTGAACGTGCTGGCACAGAAGAAACGAGATATCGCGAACTTCGATCATCAGATCGAGCTGATAAATGTCCTGCAGGCAAAGGTCAATTCCTGCATCAACCAGTACGAGGCACACGAAGATATCACAAGGCAGCTTGCGGATATCTATGTGACGGGAAAAGAACTGACATCAAGAGAAAATGAACATCTGGAAGAACTGCTTGCGGCAAAACAGACTGCATTTGAACAGAAGGAAAGCCAGAAGAAGCGGTTGGAGAATCTGAAGATCACCAGAGATGGTTTCCGTCTGCAGGAGCTTCGGGATAAGTCAGAGCAGTTAAATGCAAATCTGGCTGAAAATGAACGACAGGTATCGGCATTAAAGCAGGATATGAATATGAAAGAAAGTATCAATGATTATCTGGGTTATCTGGAAGATAAGAAACAGTTATCCGAGAACCAGAAGATCATTGATCATATCTTACAGAATACCGGTGCAGACCGCGAGAAGATGACGGTCTATGCCTATAATAGAAAACTCAGGGACGATGTGCATTTGAAGGAACTTCTTCTGGCAAAGGAGGAGGTCGAGCAGTCGCATGAGCATGCGGTGAAAGAGGCTGATTACTGCATGAAATGTATCAAGGAGGGCGAGATCGAGCTGGCCGTATCCGGAGATAACCGGAGGGTAGCTTCGGACAAATTACAGTCCTTAAATAACAAGATATCCGAACTGACCTCACAGGTTGCCCTGCTTGTTGTGTCGGATGCGGCAAATGTGATCGAAGCATCCGAAGAAAAGGCAGCAGAACTAGAGGCATCCTTACAGACATTTGCAGAGAGCATCCGGGAAGATCAGGAGCAGATATTTGAAGATCGCTACCGGTTGTCACTTGCGGAAAACAGTCTGGAAACATTGGAAAAAGAATATGAGACGAGCCATTTGGATGCAGAGGAATATCGTCAGGCAGCGAAGAAGTTAGAAAGCATTATGGCGGTATATAGTGTAGAGAAAGCAGAAGAAATCATAGATGCGATCAATGCAAGAATCACAGGAACGCTGACCGAGACGATCACCAGAAAACAGGAGATTGACCGTTTGCTCGAAAGACGCAAATATCTGGAATCCGGACGTTTATTCGGACCGAGTGCAGGAGCATCGGCAGTTATTGATTATATCGTGACCAGACATGGACATATGGCGATGCATGGAGCTGATTATCTGGCAGCACTTAAGCCGGAGCAGCGGACGGAGATCTTGAAGAAAAACAGAGCACTTCCGTATGGAGTAGTCGTGAAGAATTTCGCTGATATAGCCGAAGATATCAATCTGGATTCGATTCAGACAGACAATGAGATGGTCGTGATCTACGATATGGATGATCTGTCCGAAAAGGCAGTTACCTTAAACGAGAATGCCGTTATGGTCTGTAGAAAAGGCGAATATTTTACAGATGATGAGATCCTGAAATCGTTAAAAGAAGAATTGACGATCCGGATCCGCGGTCTTGAGGATGAGATTTCGATGATTGACGAGAAGCTTGCAATCTACAGGGAGGATCTGACATTTGTCAGCCATCTGGCAGATGAGAGACATCTGGACGCGGCGGATATCGAGCGAAAGCTGAATCAGGATCTGTTAAATAAAAAGGATGAGATCCGTGAGCTTCAGGATTGTATAGCAGAACGGACAAGCCGGATCGCACATCAGAAAGAAGATGAGGCATCCGTAAAAGAAAAGCTGCATGAGCTGGAAGAGGACAAATCGATCCTGCTTCGTATTAAAGAGCTTTCTGATCTGGCAGTCGAGGAGGAAACCCGTTATACGGAGAATGTTCAGAAAGAGCAGCGGATCACCGGACAGATCGAAGAACTGAAGCGGGATGCAGTCAGATGGAATACAACAGTGAGCGAGACGGAAGCACGGATGCTTGCGATCGCAAACAGTATTCAGGATATACAGGATAAATGGCAGAATTATTTCAAACCTTATTACCCGGAGGATGGCAAAGTGGATGTGTCACTGGATCCAAAGCAGAAGATTCAGGTGGCACTTGGACAGGAAGCGGAAGATGTATCCAGACGGGATATCGAGATCCTTACGATCTCTGATGAAGTGCTGGAGACAGAATTTATGGCGATGTATGCCGTAGCAAATAAAAATGCACCGGATGTAGAGGACAAGAAGAAGCTGGTTCAGGCATTGTCGCAGTCGATGGATCGTATCCTGCATACGATCGAGAAGCGTGGCGTGAAGCTTTCGGATCTGGAAGCACAGACACAGTTATTTGCCACATCCGAGCAGCAGTTACAGGCTCTTTCTGATGAATTGATGCGTTTGGAACTGGTATCGGCATCGATGGCGGAGGAATTGAAGAATGTATCAAAGGCTTCCGGCAGACTGGAAGGAAATATCGAATATGCGGTTGCCAGTCTGAAAAAGACCTATGGCGAGGATGCATATGCAGAAGAACAGATTTCTCTAAGTGAAGCAGAGCAGGCGATTGCACAGGGTGATCAGATTCTTGCCGAGCTGGAACAAAGTTATAAGAAGACTGCAGAGGAGTATGAGACCTGTAACAAAGAGCAGGGCTATATGATCGAGCTTTATAAAGATGTAAAACGTATCGTAGATACAAATGACATTAATGTAGAAAACGGTAAGCTGTTAGAAGCCGGAAAAGAGGAGTTGCGACAGGCATTTGAGACCAGTTTGTTACGATATGACAGAAGCCGCAAGAATCTGGAAAAGACAAGAAATGAACTGATGCGGTTCAAGGGACAGACAGCGGAAGCACTCAGCGAAATGGGTGTATTCGAGATGGCAGAAACGATCCGCAGAGATGTCATCATACCTGAAAACTACTATGATGCAAAGGCGTTGCTTGAAAGCCTGTTACAGATCATTTCCTATATCAATCTGGAAAAGGAAAGAGTGGAAAAGGGAATCGAAGATATGGTTGCGATCAAGGAGAATTTCTGCAGTCAGTGTTTACAGCGTTGTATGGATGTAAAGACCGAGCTTGAGAAGCTTCCAAAGTTATCGAAGATCACCGTCGGAGAAGAAGTCATCCGTATGGTTGATCTGACGATCCCATATGTGAAAGAAGAATTCCTTGCACAGCGCATGTCTGATTATATTGACGATATCGTAAAGGGCGCAGATGCCTATGAGGATGAGAGAAAGCGTGTCCGTTATATCCGTGACTGTCTTGCATTGAAGCGGTTATTTGGCGTAATGGTCACAGACATGAATGCGATCAAGCTGAAATTATATAAGAGAGAGCGTATCAAGGAGCAGAGCCGGTATCTTCGTTATGAAGAAGCGGTTGGTAGTACCGGACAGTCACAGGGTATCTACATTCAGTTCCTGGTTGCGATCATCAATTATATTGCAGGTATGTATTCCTATGGTGCGGAGGGCGAGATATCCACAAAGACGATCTTTATTGATAACCCATTTGGCGCGGCAAAGGATGTATATATCTGGGAGCCGATCTTTGCTATGCTTGCAGCAAATCATGTGCAGTTGATCGTTCCTGCCCGTGGCGCAACTCCGGCGATCACCGGCAAATTTGATGTGAACTACGTTCTTGGTCAGCAGATGGTCGGTAACCGCCAGCAGACGGTTGTTGTAGATTACACCAGCAAGACCTCGCAGGAGGAACTGGAATATCAGGACATCACCTACCAGCAGGCAACATTTGACTTTATATAAGGTGTTATACCGTACAAACAAATGCCGAACATACCATTTGTTACGCAAAACACTTGCGTTCGATTCTCACGCAGCGGTGCTAAACTCACTGCTTATGCAGTTCGTTAAGAACCGGCGTTCGAATAGGTTTGCTACACAAAGGTATGTTCGGCATTTGTTCTGATATGATTGTCAAACAGATCTATAACCCCAAAAGCAGGTATAGAACCAAAATGAAAGAGATTATTACATATTATTCCGTAAGACGCTTGCGCTCTAATCCTCGTGCAGTGGTACATAAGGTTGCAAAGGACGCAACCTAAGTACCGGCCTCGGATAAGGCTTACTTCATAACAGTAATAATCTCTTTCATTTTGCCTAAAATGTTAGAATTGTTTTACAATAGCCCCATGCATATTATAGTCTATAAGCTTTTTCTGCATTTACGCAAAACACTTGCGTTCGAATAGGTTTACTGATGGTAGTAGCTCAAGAAATCAGCAATTCTTCCCATAGCGGTTTTAAGCTGCACGATATTCGGCAGATATACGATACGGAAATGATCCGGGTCTGTACAGTTGAAGCCGGTACCACAGGTGATCAGGATCTTCTTCTCACGGAGAAGATCAAGGGCAAACTTCTCATCATCCTTGATATGGAACTTCTCCTGATCCAGTTTCGGGAATATATAGAAAGCAGCCTTTGGCTTCACAACGGATACACCGGGAATGTCACAGAGGGCATTGTAGATATATTCACGCTGTTCGTAGATTCGTCCGCCCGGAAGCAGGAGTTCATCGGCACTCTGATAACCGCCCAGAGAAGTCTGAACAATACTCTGTGCAGGAACATTTGAACAAAGACGCATTGAAGACAGAAGATTCAGACCTTCGATGTAGCCTTTTACATGATCCTTTCTGCCGCACAGACACATCCAGCCGATACGGTAACCGGCCACACGATGGGATTTGGACAGACCGTTGAAGCTGATCGTGAATACATCCGGTGCCAGAGATGCGAGTGCTACATGCTTTCTGCCGTCCATAACCAGTCTGTCGTAGATCTCATCTGCAAACAGGATCAGATCGAATTCTCTTGCAAGATCAACGATCTGTTCCAGAATCTCCTTTGGATATAAGGCACCTGTTGGGTTATTTGGATTGATCACAACGATACCCTTTGTATTTGGAGTAATCTTACTTCTCATATCATCGATATCCGGATACCAGTCACTCTGTTCATCACAGATATAGTGAACAGCAGTACCGCCTGCCAGTGTGACAGAAGCTGTCCATAATGGGTAATCAGGAGAAGGAACCAGAATCTCATCTCCATTATTTAAGAGTCCCTGCATAGACATGGTGATCAGTTCACTCACACCATTTCCGGTATAGATATCGTCAATTCCGACATTTGGAATATGCTTTAACTGGCAATACTGCATGATAGCCTTTCTTGCAGAGAATAAGCCCTTGGAATCGGAATATCCTTCGGTGTCTCTCAGATTGTAAGACATGTCTTTGATGACTTCATCCGGTGCGTGAAAGCCAAATGGGGCAGGATTTCCGATATTCAGCTTCAGAACATCAATGCCCGCTGCCTGCATGCGGTTTGCTTCGTCCATAACAGGACCTCTTATGTCATAACAAACGTTATCGAGTTTCGTTGATTTTTCGTATGTTCTCATGCGATATACCTCTCTTTATAAGAATTTACCCGGCTCCCAAAACCGGAAGTTAAGCAACTTTAAGAATCCATTCTTGTACAGGAAACTGTTGTTACGGGAATCTGCCGGACTTAATAAGATGACAATAAAAAAGCCCAAGCAAATAAATTTTGCTTAGGGCGAACTTATCATTTTTATAGTCCGTGTTACCACCTAACTTCAGGAAAAACTTCCTGCACTCTGTACGGCCAGATCTCTTAACCGTTGTTCCTGTAACGTGGAACCTTCCGTTGACTGCTAATCTAAAACCTATTTCGCAATCACAGCTCGGGGACTGCTTCCTTAAGATGTTCTACAGGCTCGCACCAACCGCCTGCTCTCTGAAGTAACACTTGCTTAAGTACTCCTTCCTGTCATAGCCTTTGATTTTTCTAAAAGTCTAGCACTGCACAGGGGAAAAGTCAACTTAATTTTTATGCAAATTTTTCGGACGGTCAAATGTGTGTAGCAGATGAAAATGGATAATAAACGCAGGAATATATCAACTGGAATTGAATGGTATATTTATTGGTTTATAATGCAAATAGATGTGAATTGTTCGACAGGGCCTTAATTAAATATACAATATATGCAATTAATACCACAATGCAATAAATGAACACAAAAAGACAAAATAAATACAATAAAATGATTAAATTGTCAAAAAATAGTGTTGACAAATCGGGTATTATCACATATAATAAAGATACATTAAAGAACGGTCATCAAACAGATGCCACCCGGATAAACAGATCGAGGTCCGGTACACGGAAACTGGTCAAAAGTAAAAGATGTTTTCCGGAAGTTCAAGGAAGGAGGAGATTCCGTTGGATACAATTGAAGAACAGTTTTATCGTAGCAGCATACATGATTGGGAAGTTGTTTCCACACGGGATGCCTTATCGATATAACTTGAAACAAGTCCCCACACGGATGCCGGTTCGGCATAGATTGAAGTATCGGGACGTAGGTATTAGATTACCGGTTATGTTCTGCTAGGATTGTTCAAAAACACAAGATATAGATAGTGTTTCAAGGGCATTAGGCTATATCACATAGACGCTTAGAAATTGTTGGAAGGATTGGTACAACATAGTATCTGTTCAGGCAGTGACTGTTACAGATGCCACTTGTTTAGATTCGTTATAAGCAGGAGTTTATATAATATGTACCATTGCGGTATAACATTTCACATCTTTTGAAATATTGTACCATACATCTAAGATTTGAATGATGCAGTTGCATCGGGAGCATAAATATTTGCTCATCCTTCAGTAGAATTTATT
>OJNN01001060.1_pt1 | contig 10571 bp, 10 predicted proteins | sample 1597851 | NCBI WGS metagenome assembly OJNN01 (sample SAMN01915222, study PRJEB22387) | human gut metagenome | isolation source: stool | host: Homo sapiens | place: USA | reverse complement strand
TTACAATGGCCAGTCCCAGACCACTGCCGGTGGCAGAACCGGGAGTTCTGGCGGAGGAGACGGTGTAGGTGCGGTTAAAGATCCGCTCGAGGTCCTCCGGCGGAATGCCGGGCCCCTCATCGGTCACGGAGATCCGGAGAGAAGTAAGGTCAGCGGAAGGCGCGGCAGACAGAGTGATTTTCGTTCCGGCGGGAGCATATTTTACGGCATTGCCGAGCAGATTGTCCAGAATCCGTATCAGTTTTCCGGGATCTGCAAAAAGGGTGGCATGGAGATCCTGCGATACAGATAAACAGAGAAGATGACCGGCATAGTGTCTGTCCGGAAGTGCGGTATAGAAATATTCTTCCAGAAAGGCCGGGGCATCCAGTTCCTGAAAGGAAAAGGCGTGGGAAGGATCCTCCAGAGTGAACAACTCATACATATCCCGGATCAGATGTTCCAGTGTCCCAGTCCGGTGATCGATCAGGGTGAGGGCACCTTCGATATCCTGTGCAGACAGAGACTGTCCGGAAGTAAGATAATCCACGGCACTGCGGATGGCAGTGAGGGGAGCCCGCAGATCATGGGAGAGATTGGCCAGCATTTCCGTACGTTCCTGTTGCAGGTGCTGCAGGGAGCGATTGCTGGCATTTAACTGCGCGGTGATTTCCAGCAGCCTGCGGGACAGTTCTTCCACGGTCTCCTGTTCGAGAGAGGGAGAACGGAAAACGGGGCGGGAATTTTGTGCCATGGTCAGATACCTCCTTTCAGAAAACGATACCCTTTGGACCAGACGGTCTCGATGCGGTTCTCCAATTCGTAATTGCCTTCGAAACGTTTGCGGAGACGGCTGACATTGACCATAACGCTGCGTCTGTCACTTTCCCGGTAGACACCGAAGAGAGCCGTTCCCAGTTCCTCGAAGGTGATGTCCCGGTCCGGGTGTTCTGCAAGATACAGCAGGACTTCATATTCCCGGTTGGCGAGACACAGATCCTGTTCCCGGTAGAAGGCCTTGTGGGCTACCCTGTCGATGGAAAGATTTCCGATCGTCAGTACCAGATCGGAAGAAGCCTGCGCCAGTTGTCTGCGCCTGTGGATCAGGAGGTCCACCCGGGCTTTCAGCTCCCGGAGACTGTAGGGTTTGACCAGATAATCGTCCCCACCGCAGGTAAGTCCCCGGATCACATCTTCCTCGGAACTTCTGGCAGTGAGAAACAGGATCGGCACAGAGGAAAAAGAGCGGATGTAACGGCACACCCGGTAACCGTCGGCTTCGGGCAGCATAACATCCAGTAAGATACAATCCGGAAGATTCTTTCGAATGGATAAGACGCCTTCCCGGGGGGAGATGGCAGTATACACGGTGAATCCCGCACCGGTGAGATATTTCTGATTGATCGCCAGCACTTCGGCATCATCATCGATCAGCACAAGCTTGAACATAGTATTATCTTACCTCCTTTGCTGGTGCTATTTTAGCATGGGGGAAAAACGATTGTCACCAAAGGAAGGTCGACAGAGAGAGACAAAGGACAGCGGAAAACGACAGACCGGATGAAAAAGTGACACGAGAAGGGGGAGAAAAATGAATCGGTCAAATACGAGTGCAAATAAGGATATCGGACACATAGTAAAGGATATGCTGCGGCTTCTGGTGGCTTATGGAGTGGCTGTGTTATTTATGGGAAGAGCATGGAGCCTTCGGACACTTGGGGGTATGACAGGGCTGGCAGCGATATTCGTGCTGCTTTATGTATTGGGAAAGGAAGAGCAATATCTGTATAATGTGACCCTGTTCGGTTATCCGGACAGGATACAGCGGCGCAGAACAGGATCGTTTCTGGTGGCAACAGCGGCAACCGTGGTCCTGCTGCCATATATTACAGAGGATCAGAGGGGATATTTTCTGTTTCTGATCCTGGCGTACAGTCTGGAAAGCGTACCGTTGCTGAGACACGGCAGATGCTGCAGAGACATGGAAAGAAATCGCGGGGAAGTACCGCGTACCGCATTTGTGGGAAGAAGGGCGCAGTACAACAAGTTTCGGTATTTTTTGAAGAAGACCAGCATCCCCATGGAGCTTGTGGGGTATATTGCGGCATCGGCACAGGAACTGGCACAGATTTCAGAAGGAGATGCAGGAGAATATCTGGGAAGTCTGGAAGATCTGGAAATGCTGATCCGCCGGTACCATCTGGATCAGATCTATATTCTGCAAAAGCGCGAGGAACAGCTTTTTTCCATGCAGAAATATGTGGATCTGTGCATTGATATGGGGGTGACGGTACGGATGGTGGTGGATTTCTATAAGAGGCGCAGAGCCGACAGTTATGTAAGCTGTGTGGGAACCTATCCGGTCATCACCTACCATACGGTGACGTTGAATACCGGAGAACAGGTGATAAAACGGATCATGGATGTGGCAGGAGGCCTGGCAGGGATCGTTTTGTTTTCTCCGGTGATGTTATTGGCGGCGCTGGCCATTAAGCTGGATTCCCCCGGTCCTGTGATCTTCCGGCAGACCCGGGTCGGGAAAAACGGCAGGACATTTCAGATCTATAAATTCCGTAGCATGTATGTGGATGCGGAAGAGAGAAAGTCAGAGCTGCTTTCGCAAAATGAGATTGCCGGGGGCGTAATGTTCAAGATCCGGGAGGACCCCCGGATCACCCGGGTGGGCAGGATCCTGCGGAATTTAAGCATTGATGAGCTGCCACAGTTTTTTAATGTGTTGGGAGGTTCCATGAGTCTGGTGGGAACGAGACCGCCGACCCCGGACGAGGTGGAGAAATACGGCACAAGGCAGTGGCGGCGGATCAGTATCAAGCCGGGCTTGACGGGCATGTGGCAGGTGAACGGCAGGAGTCTGGTGACGGATTTCGAAAAGATCGTGGAGCTGGATGTGGAATATATTGATAACTGGTCACTGATGGAGGATATCCGGATTTTGTGCAAGACGGTGACAGTGTTGTTAAAGCATGCGGATGCGTATTAGAAAGAGAGGCAGAAGAGGTGGAATGAAGATGCATGGAACCCGGGTGAACTGGGTAGGAATGACCGGTGCCGTGGTATTGTTTGGATATGGATGGTGGAGAGAACCGTTGGCGGCGGTGCTGGGAGGGATGATCCTGCTTGCGGATCTGCTGGCCATGGAGGTGAGTGTAAGGAAAAGGGATGGGAAAAATGCTAAGAATACAATGTTTTGAAAAAAATGTAAAAAAATAGAAAAATAGTTCTGTTTTTCTGAACCTTTTTTCTGAGACGGAAAGTCTTAATAGATAAGACAGAATAAAAGGGGCGTTTTAACAGGCATCTCTGTAAGAAAGGAGCAAAAGGGGACATGGAAGAACGAAGACGGATCGACCGTGTGGGCTATCAGGCTAAGAGCGTTATCGTAGTATGTGATTCGGGAGAGAGCATTTTTGTCGAAACATGCAATGTCAGCCCACTGGGCATAGCTTTTACGATGCCGGCCGGATCTCCTGATCTTAAGGGGAAAGACATCATAATCGTAGCGGATACGATGATCATGTATGCGGATGTCACCAGGCAGGAAGCACTGGAAGACGGAAGCTTCAAAGTAGCTATTTCGGCGAAAAAATTCACGCCGGAAGTGCTGCAGTATTTATTCGAACATATTGTTGAAAAATAGAATGGAGAGGAAAAATCATATGAGAAAAAACAGTAAGAACGAAAAAGTGATTCGTGCTATGGCGATCGGCATTTCCGCAATGCTGATGGCATCTTCACCGTTGACTGCACTGGCAGCAGAAGGAGAGGGGAATTCTTCCGAAGGAAACGAGGATAAGAACATTACAGTGACACCGGAAGCCGGTGTATGCGATCAGGCGGAAGCAGCCGCAAAAGATGCTGACAAGGCTGTAGAGGGCGCCGAAAAGAGTGCCGCAGATGTGAAGTCTGAAGTGGCTGACCAGGTAGTGGCAGGGGAAGCTAAGGATACGCAGGGCAAGGATCTGTCTCAGGCTGTTCTGGATGCCAATGCCAAAGTAGAGGATAAGACTGTTGAAGGCGGTTCATCCCTGAAGGACGCAGAGTCTGCCGTAGAGAATGCAGATACTGCACTGGGGGTTGCGGAAGCCAAAGACAAGCTGTCCGATGCAGAACTGGATAAGGCAGCTGATGCTGCGGCAAATGCAGGACAGACTGCGGCAGAAGCAAAGGATGCCATGCAGGTTTCCCAGGATAAGGTAAATGGACAGATCGAGAATATCAAGGATGCTGCTTCTATCACCGATGCCAATGCTGCCTATGAAGAAGTAAAGACTACCGTGGATCAGGCACAGGCAGATTTTGACGCAAAGCTCGGGGAGTACAATACCGCCAAGGCAGCTTATGAAGAAGCCGCAAAGAAACTGGCGGATTATGAAAAGGCATATGAGGATGCGGTAAACAGTGCAGATGCCAATGCAGATGCCGCAGCTACTGAGTTGAAAGCAGCGCAGGAAAATGCAGAAGCACTGGCAAAGGCTCTGGAAGCTGCCAAGAGCGCAGTGGATACCTCCGCAGCAGGTGCCATGGATATTGCAGATAAGGAAGCTCTGACACAGGGAGATCAGGGACTTAACTGGAAAAATGAGGATAAGCTTTTCATTTCCATTATGCAGAATTATTATTTGCCCGAGGTACTGAACATTAAGGGTGATACCACTGTTGTTCGTAAACAGGGCAAAGACAACAATACGATGAATTACTTCGAAGTAACCTACACGGATGAAAACGGAGTAACGCAGCATAAATACTACAACTTCCTGATGGATGACAAAGATGCAAAGGGTGACCAGAAGGATCAGGATAATATCGTGATCTTCGAGAAGAGACTTGAAGAGATCAACTGGGAAAAGGAACAGGAGACCAATCCGGATCAGTATGTGAAGGGAAACGGGGATACTATCACTGTTTCCGATGTGAAAAAAGGTCTGGAAGACGGAACCATTATTGCAGTAGATGGAAAGAAAGTGATCAAGAACGACGGAACCGAGAGTAGTATTTCTGACAATAATCAGAAGACCGAAACCGGTGAGGTCGATACGATTGTGGATAAGGATAAGCAGGATGAATCCTGGAAACTGGATGAAAACGGAAAGCTGATCAAGACAGTGACCGCTGATGTGACCACCATCACCTATACCAATGCAAAATTCACTTCTACCGAACAGTACCAGACAGAGGCAGAGAGAGATGCTGCAGCTGCTGAAAAGGAAAAGGAATTGGAAAATGCCAATAACGGTAAGGAAGCAACCGTTACAGGAACAGAAAAAACGGATTATACTTATACCGGTAATGGAACCTACATTCCTACCTTTACGAAGACTGTGAATGTGAAGGATGAAGAGGTTGAATGGAAGCATACAGATAAAAAGACGGATTATGGTGTAAGAACAGAGGAAGAAGCAGTAGCAAAGGTTACGAAAGAGCAGGAGAAGGCGTTAAGCAATAAGATTAACGATGATGACGACTTATACCTGATCGGTGTAAGCAGTGATCTTAAGGTAACCGGCCATACAGAAGATCACTGGTATGATGATTCCGACTTCCTCGTATCCGGCACTGTATCCGCAACCTACGCAAAGGTTACCAAGAAAACTGTCGATCAGAGTACCTTCGGTTCTCTTTGGAATGATATCAAAGCCCTGCTTGGTAAGGGAGAAGCTACGAACAAGAAGCTGGAAGATGCAGCCAGAAAGGCAGTCGAGGCAGACGGTGGTATTTTTGTAAGTGCCAACTGGGATGACTGGAAGTTCGGCAAGGCAACCATCCGCTATGTGGCAGGTGTCAGCGTTAAGACCGATGAGAAGACCTCTGCTGAGGAGGCACAGAATGCGGTACAGGATGCAGCACTGGCACAGGCAAAAGCAAGTGGCGCAACCGGTGTGTACAATGTGAAGACTACAGATACCGATACCATTGCTCATACCAGCTATTCCTATGAGATTGATTATCTGGAGAAAACCGGAGAGACCACAACCAATACTGCTGTCAGAACTGAGACTTATGCAAATGCAGAGGTGCTGACCGGTCAGATCATCCAGAACCTGAATTACATTCAGGGCAACATTAAGCTCACCCAAAAGGATGAAGCATATCGTAAATTCGTAGATGATGCCAAGGCTCTGACCGAAAAGTATCAGAAACTGTTAAATGATGCACAGGACGCACAGAAAGATGTGGTAGCAGCACAGGGCAAGGTAGAAGAGCTGAAGGCAGAGATCGAAGCTCTGAAGAGTAACAGAACCAGTAACCTTGGAGCTCTGAAGGAACTGGAAGGAAAGCTGGCCGTGGCTGAACAGAACAAAAAGGATGCAGAAGATACTCTGAAGGAGATTCTGGGCAGCCTGGATGAGGCAGGCGGAGAGCTGGATAAGGTGATCGAGCGTCTGACTCCTGCACCTACACCCGGAACACCTGCAGGTGGAGAAGGTGAGACCGGAGATGCCGGTGATACAGAGGAAGGCGGCGCCGGAGAGGCAGCAACAGTTGTTACACCTGTTGCACTGGCAGCAGCACCCGCAGCACAGGCAACCGTAGTTGCACAGAACCAGGCAGCAGCACCCGTTGTACAGATCGCTGACGAAGCAGCACCTCTTGCAGAAGCAGCTCCTGCAAATACACAGGAAACCGTTCAGGCAGGTTCCGATAAGGAAGAGACCAAGGAAGCCGTAAATATCGAAGAAGAGACTGTTCCCCTGGCAGATGTAGCTGTGGAAAGCGAACAGGCAAAGATGTCCTGGTGGTGGTGGCTGATCATTCTGATCCTCGGTGCAACCGGATATGAAATGTACAAGAAGCACAATGAGAAGAAGCTGAAGGCTCAGGCAGAAAATGCAGGAGATATCGAAGAATAAAAGATAACAAAAACGACATCCATCGGGATTTTCCCGGTGGATGTCGTTTTTTAGACCTTGGAAAGCGGATTACTCGAAGAGCTCTTCAACTTTTTCCAGATCACCGTCTCCGGTCAGAAGAAGAGTCACTGTGGCCTGGGCACTGCTGATATCGGTTGTCCCCTCAACGCATAATTCACCGTCAGTATTGTAGAGAGCCCATTGGAACTCATTGACAGAGGAGGGCCAGTCTGCTTCCATAGAGATCGATTCCTGATCCGACAGGGAATCCAGATTTACCTGTTCCCCGGTCACGGGATCAATGACCGCTACCATACCGACTTCGATGCCACACATATTGACTACTGACAGAGTGAGTGCCCTGGTATCCTCCGAAGTGGATTCTATGGCAGACGAATCGGAATCCGGGGAAACATCGGCAGGCTGGGCGGCAACAGTCTCAGACGGGGAGGTGGAAGCAGTCGTGGCGGAGGATGTATCCTCTCCGTCAGAATTCTGACTGCATCCTCCGAATAACAGACAACAGGACAATATACTTACAGCAAAAATATGTCGTATGAAACTTTTTTTCATAATAATCTCCATTCTGCAGACGATTCCTTCCGTCGGAGAAATCGCGAATCAAATTTCAAATTTGATTCTGCGATAAGGGCTGCTTTGTGACGCCTGCAGCACAAATAGCCGTGTGAAAATCTATATCACCATTATATCGGATTTCCCATAAAAAGTAAATTTATGCGATAAAAATTTCCGGAAGCAGACCGGTAGGAATTCCTGAAAAAAATATCGAAAAATGTGAGCCGTTTTTCATGGATAAGTAGTCTTTATAGATAGAGACTAAGAAATAACGGAGGCGGTCGAGATGAGCGGCATGCTATATTCCATACCTGTGATTTTGACAGGTTATCGAATCGTACAAATTGAAGATGAAGCGACACCGCTTGCACAGGCAGCAAAGAGTGGATATTACGGTGACACAGTAGCCGGAATGCTGGGCATTGGTGTTTTATTACTCTTGGTGATTTATTTTATATTATGCAGAAAATACCAGAAAAGAATCATAGAATTGCAGGAAAATGCACATCCCGGCTGGAACTGGTGGAAACTTAGAAAGCAGGTAACCGAACTGGAGGATAAAAAGGCAGAAGGAATTGTCGAGGATATCCGGCGGGCAGCGCAAAGCTATATGACTGTTTAAATTTAATCAGAAAGATCCGGGGATCATCCCCGGATTTTTTACACCAGATTTATAAAAGTGAAGTATTTCGTTGCTGATGTCTGCCGGGAATGTTATAATCATGTATGTGGCCGGTTCAGAGACCTGCGCCACAAGCATAGGAAAGAAAAGGAAGGCAATCTATGAAAGTCTTGGTAACAGGCGTAAAAGGCCAGTTGGGATATGATGTGGTAAATGAGTTGACAAAGCGTGGCATTGAGGCTGTCGGCGTGGATATTCAGGAGATGGATATCACAGATGCGGCCAGCGTGGAAAAGGTGATCGGAGAGGCAGCACCGGACGCTGTGGTACACTGTGCAGCCTATACCGCAGTGGATGCAGCGGAGGACAACGTGGAAATCTGCCGTAAGGTCAATGCGGACGGCACACAGAACATTGCGAATGTCTGCAAGAAGCTGGACTGCAAGATGGTCTATATCAGTACCGATTATGTGTTTGACGGCGAGGGCACCAGACCCTGGGAGCCGGAGGACGAGCGTCATCCGCTGAATGTATATGGACAGACTAAATACGAAGGAGAACTGGCAGTACAGAATACACTGGAGAAATATTTTATCGTAAGAATCTCCTGGGTATTCGGAGTCAACGGCAAGAACTTCATCAAGACCATGCTGAATCTGGGCAAGACCCATGATCATCTCACAGTGGTGAATGACCAGTTCGGATCTCCTACCTATACTTATGATCTGGCAAGACTTCTGGTGGATATGGTCCTGACGGATAAATACGGTATCTATCATGCTACCAACGAAGGTATCTGTAACTGGTATGAATTTGCCTGCGAGATATTCCGCCAGGCTGGCATGAAAGTGGATGTGGCTCCTGTACCGGCTTCCGAGTATCCGACGAAAGCCAAGCGACCGGAGAACAGCCGCATGAGCAAAGCCAAGCTGACAGAGAACGGATTCGTAAGGCTTCCTTCCTGGAAGGATGCGTTAGAGAGATATCTGAAAGAAATCCTGTAAACAGACTTTGTGTAAGCAGGAAAATAACGGGAAATACTTCAGGGAGCGGTATCGGAAACGGTACGGCTCCCATTTTGGCGAATGTACATCATCGAGCTTTTAAGCGAGATGGTGTACAAAGTATACAAATCGAGTAGGAGCCAGCCTGCTCGACTTATAATATATGAAAAAGTCATGAAAAACCCTGTAAATTTCACGAAAAACCTGTTGACAACGGAAGTCGGAACAAGTATACTGTTAAAGCGTGCCAGAAAAGGTGCGTCTATTATACTATTAAGAAAGAGGTGAAACAGAATGCCAACATTTAACCAGTTAGTAAGAAAAGGACGTCAGACTTCTGTTAAGAAGTCTACTGCACCTGCTCTCCAGAAGGGTTACAACTCTCTTCACAAGAAAGCAACAGACGTTTCTGCTCCCCAGAAGCGTGGTGTATGTACCGCTGTTAAGACAGCAACTCCTAAAAAGCCTAACTCTGCTCTTAGAAAGATCGCCAGAGTACGTCTTTCCAACGGAATCGAAGTTACCAGCTACATTCCCGGTGAAGGTCACAATCTGCAGGAGCACAGCGTTGTTTTGATCCGTGGTGGTCGTGTTAAGGACCTGCCCGGTACCAGATACCACATCATCCGTGGTACCCTTGATACTGCCGGTGTCGCTAACAGAAAACAGGCTCGTTCCAAGTACGGCGCTAAGAGACCTAAGGATGCTAAGAAATAAGTAGTATCCGGGGCGTTTTGAACGTCGGACCGAGAGGCCGATGAAAATCCGCAAGGATTTTTGGAGATGTCAGTGAGACATCTTTGTACCACAAAAACGAAACTAAGAAAAGTGTTGGAATTCTGTGATACAGATATAACAGCGCGAACACTTGGGGAAACACATGTGAGTACCGATGATTTAACGTAACTAGTGAGAAGGCAAGACCGACATGAAAAGAGAGCGTAAGCTTGCTTACGAGCGAACTTTTTATGGAGGGATTGGTCGGCGAACAGCCGACATCGAGGCATCTTTGATGCCGAGATAACGTAATCTCACGAGAACAATTTGTTAAGGAGGGAAGAACCGTGCCACGTAAAGGACATATTCAGAAAAGAGATGTATTAGCAGATCCTTTATACAACAACAAAGTGGTTACCAAGCTTGTCAACAACATCATGCTGGATGGCAAGAAGGGTGTAGCCCAGAAGATCGTATACGGAGCATTTGCTAAGGTTGAAGAGAAGAGCGGCAAGCCTGCTCTGGAAGTATTCGAAGAGGCTATGAACAACATCATGCCTGTTCTGGAAGTAAAAGCAAGACGTATCGGTGGTGCTACCTATCAGGTACCTATCGAGGTCAGACCTGAGAGACGTCAGGCTCTGGGCCTTCGTTGGTTGACCATGTTCTCTCGTAAGAGAAGTGAGAAGACCATGGAAGACAGACTTGCTAACGAAATTCTTGACGCAGCCAACAATACCGGATCTGCAGTTAAGAGAAAAGAAGACATGCACAAGATGGCAGAGGCAAACAAGGCTTTTGCTC
>OJNN01001054.1_pt1 | contig 10598 bp, 9 predicted proteins | sample 1597851 | NCBI WGS metagenome assembly OJNN01 (sample SAMN01915222, study PRJEB22387) | human gut metagenome | isolation source: stool | host: Homo sapiens | place: USA | reverse complement strand
ATTTGCCTCATTTTGTATTCCAGGTGCAAAGGTATAAAGGCTTTTTGAAACAACATAATTTTAGGAGAATATTTAAATTACGTTAAACAATGTTGTATATGCTTACACTTTGCATAATAATACAAAAATAATGTTTTCATTTACTTTTCTTACTGTTTATCTGCATTTTTATCCTATTTGATTCATCAATAAGTTGTCTTGCTATACTATCTTTATATGATGCTACCTCAACCATTTTATGGTGTTGATAGACAGAATCTTCATAAACATCAACTCTGGTTCTGAGCTTGTATATCACATCTTCATCTCGTTGCACATTGAAATGCTTTTCGATGTAGCGAATATTCGGGTCATCAGATGGAAGAACCATTTTCAATGCCCTATATTTCAAGTCTGCCTCCTCCCAATCTTGATGCTCTCGCCATTGGGTGAGATTGCCCCAAATGGAAATGACAAGAGATAGAGCCAAGCCACCTATGAAAAGAAGAACATTCTTTGAGGTTGGCTCGAAGCGATGGGTTACAACCTTCTTTTGAGGAGAATTGTTCAACACTTCAAGTTTGTCCTGCAATACCTTCGAGAAAACATCATTCTCTTGTCTCATCTGCTTGACAGCATCAACCAAGAGCTTGCTTCGCTGCTCATTTTTGCCAAGTTCAACCTTAATAAGGTCAGCAAAAACAACAATGGCATCTCTTAATTTGGATATTTTACCAATGACTTCCTCTTCCTTGGTAAACATCGCATTGATTGACTTATCCAACTTGGTTATGTCATTACTTGCAGGAACGTTTTCTGCTCCTGCGTTCTTTGTGGAGGCAGAAAGTTCATCGACTTTCTGCTCCAATCTCTCAACTGTGCCGTAGATGGCTTCCAATAGTTCTTCTTTCATGTTCGATTCTAATTTTAAGTTTGTAACTTGCATCAAAGGCTGAAGCCTTTTCTGCGTTTTTTCTTTTTCTTCTTGGCGGATTCATCTTCTGGGAATGGCTCATAAGTTTGGGCATTAGACGGAGCGAACAAGCCGATGGAAGAAATACCACTCCAAGGGTCTTGGGTATGTTCTGCCGTTGGTTGAGTCTGTTCTACTTGGTGACAACTTGGTTGTCCTCCCTGCATAGATTCGGCTCTTGGCGATACACGATTATACTCTGTGCCAAGTCTTGCATCCAACTTGACAAAGCTGTATTCTCGGCTAATCTGCGTACCCTTGAAGCTATATCCATCCTTGCTGAATCGGATGCCTTGCACCTTGGTTCGCTCCTTGTCCTTATAGACAAACTCCAAGAGAACACCTCGCTTTGCAAGCTCATTCTTGAACTTCTGCCAACTACCTGCGGTTTTCAAGACATCCTTGACAACATTGTGAATCTCGTATTTGGCACGCTCCCTATTGCGCAATTTGCAAGTATTTGTCTTGCTCTTGTCCGTTCCGTAGGTCAGTCCATACTTGGATTTTAGAGCCTTGGTCACCTGCTCATTACGCCTGTAATCATTCCTGTCTGATAAGAGTTTGCTCTCATTGTTGATGCGGTTGTACACAATATGGCAATGTGGATTGTGCGTATTGTGATGCCTTACGATGATGAATTGAGTATCTTTTATCCCCATCATCTGCATGTATTCAAGGGCTATCTTAGCCATGAATTCATCCGTCAAACGTGGCTTGTCCTCGGGCTTGAAGCTCAAAGCTATGTGCCCCACAGGCTTCTTAATCCTTGGATTTAGCTGCCTTTGTAGCTCGAAAATTTGCGTCATCTCGGCATTCGTGCCGAGTAACACACCATCCGAGGCGATGATTTTCGCCTCGTCCTTGCCTGTCACGTAGCGGACGCAACCACCAAAAGATGCACCTTTCTTTAGCTTGCCTATCATGTGGTATCCTCCTTTCTGCCCATACTGCTTGGCTTCGGTTTATAACTTGCTTGGCGATACTCGCCAAGGATTTCTTTCAATCTTCTCAACAAGTCCACCACATATACATGGGTCTCATGGAAACCTCTCTGATGCGACAGCTTGGTAAGTTGGTTGAGATTGTTAGCCATACCGATGAGGTTCTTGGCAATGGCAACCGTCTCTGTGTTGTGTCCGCTCACCACCTCGCCGTTCAAGGCGGACTCACGGATGTACTCCGCCAACTTGCGGTTGGCTTTTCTCGCCCTCAGCCTCAGTGCCTCGTAGCTTGGCTTCGAGAACTTCACCGTGACAGACTTCGACAGCTTGCGAACCCTGCCCGTGGGCGGTCTTCCGCCCTTTTTCCTGTTCTGTTCCTGTATGTTTGTCATTCGATACACTGTTTATAGTTTGTACACTCACTTTCTGCGACCGTCGGGAGCAAAGTTCCTCCGCCCTTATGGTGGAGCGAGGCGTTTTGGGGTTCCCAAAACATAACCTCGCTCCCTCTCAGAACACGTTAGTTGGAACTACAGCCTTTCAGCTATCCACGTCCAAGGTCGCAGACCTTAATTCTCACAATTTGCGCCAAGCCTCGAAGTCCTCTTCATAAAGGCTTAGGTGGTGGCGCACGATGTTCTCGATGATGCCCGATACGCTCATGCGTCTCCCTCCGAGGATGCGGACGACACGATCAAGACGGTCTCGTACATCGGAACTGACGAAGACTGGCTTGCGGTCGTCAATCCTTGGAACTTGGAGGAAGGTCTGCTGATACTCCTCCAATGTCGCCTTGCGCTGCTTGCCACTGATGCGCTTCTGCGGATTCGGTGGCGATTGAGCCTCGTTCGTCAGCTCGTCCTCCATGTTGGAGGTTGTTGCAGCAACGTTCTCTACAATTGCTCTCAACTCTGGGTTCTCTACATCATCATAGAGAGAATTACAACTACTTGGATTGGCTTTGTTGCCATACGTAGATGGTTTAACAAAATCCAAATACTCTTTTTCCACCAGCTCCTTTTGCTCAGGAGTCAAGACTGCATCTTTTGTTCTTGCCATAGCTTATGCTGTTTTATTTGTTAGTATAGTGGTCACGGTATGCACCATTGACCGATTGTCGGGTGCAAAGTAAGTGTACTGAGTGCAGCCATGCAACTGATTGGGTGTAACGTGGCAATTTAGTTGTGGCTTGCTTATTTGCATACCGAGATAGTTGTGAGAACTTCAACGTATTTCTCAACTCATCATTGTTCATGTATTCGTTGCAGTCGTGCAAGTTTTTCTTGTTGTTTTTGGCGTTGAAGTCGGCAAACCCCGGCAACAAACTGCCACAGAAATTGAAAACGCTTGTTTTTAGATTGCCGTGCCTTATCTTTGCACTCACAAACGTGGAGCACAGCATATGCGTGGAGCTTTGCGACATATAACATAGTATAAACTTAGAAAAAAGAAAAGTATGGGATTCATCGTATTCGAGGAAGAGGCATTCAACTATCTTGATGCCCAGTTGGAGAACTTCGTGAAGCGCATGGACAGAATCCGTGAGCGCAGTGAGGACAAGACTATGAACAAGTGGCTCGACACGCAGGACGTGTGTCAGACGCTCAACATCTGCCCACGGACAGTGCAGACGCTTCGGGACAACGGAACTTTGGCTTATACGCAAATCAGCCACAAGACCTACTACAAGCCGGAGGACGTGATGGCTATCGTAGCAGTAGTGGAGGACAAGAAAAAGGACATGCGCTTTCGCAAGTGCACAGGTTAGGCTGTCAATATACAACAGCCACTTAATCCAAAGCAGCAAGTAAACCGAGTAACGTAAGTATCAACAATAAAACGAGACAACTATGAGCAATGAAGTAATGACAAGAAACAGCGAGTGGATGAACCACATCGTGAACCACCTCAACCGAATGGTTGACAATTTTGAACGTGCCGTGATGAACTACCGCCCCATGCTTGGCGGTGAGCGGTTCATGACGGACAAGGAGCTTTGCGCCAGGCTGCAACTGAGCCGAAGAACCCTGCAGGACTACCGAAACAACGGTGTCATCCCGTATATCCAGCTTGGCGGAAAGATACTCTACCGCGAGTCCGACATTCAGAAGATTCTGATGGCTAACTATCGTGAGGCGTACAGAATGAAGGGCTTGTAGGAGAAATACATGTCCTTGATGAGTGGGGTGAAATGAACAAGGCGACAACGTATAACTTACCGAGCGTGGTTGTTATAGGTTGTCGCCTCATTTTATTGGCTATACCGAGTTGGTCGTGTTTGCCGAGTGTTCTCCGTATGGTCTGTATAAAATCTAATACCATGCTAAAACACTGCGGTGGCTCGCCCAAGTGGCTGGAGGCGCAAAGCCTCCAAGGAACGTTGCTTTATATGGCTGTTCTATGCCATTGCGTTCTCTGTAAAGATACAGACCAGTTTAGTGCGGCTTGTCTGCTTGCCGATGACGGACTGCATGATGAACTCCCGAAAGGCTCTGCTCTCAATGCTGTCAATACGGAAGGCTACCGCAATGACGAGTTCAAGACTATACACATCATAGCTGATGCGGTCGTTCTTCCTGACATGACGGCGTACACCCTGCTCTTTCAGAATGCCATCCTTGAATATAGCCTTGACAGCCTTGCGCACATAGCTGCCGAATACATTATACATGTCGGCAATCTCCTGCATGGTCATCCATACAGTATCGGTCGGCATGGATACCGTTCCGCTCTCGCTGATAGTTATAACTCCTCTGTTCATTTTTCAATAGTTTTTTCGTTCGATAATCTGTTCCTTTCTCGCTTGGCAATAAGCTTATCCATGTCATTTGAAATCTTCTGCTCCGTCACCTGCGCATAGACCTGTGTGCTTGTGATGTCTGCGTGTCCCATCATCTTGGCTATGCTGCCGATGGGAATGTCCTCGTTGAGCATCAAGACTCCGAATGTATGGCGGCTGGCGTGGAATCCCAACTTATTACTTATGCCAAGCACCATTCCAAGGGTATGCACATCAAGATAGATGTCTTTCTTCTCACCCAGTGGAAAAACAGGCTTGCTGTCGTCCGCGGTATTGTAGAGCGAAAGAATCTTCTCGGCTATCGGATGGAGTGGCACGAAGAACTCCACGCCTGTCTTCTCTCTTTCCTTGCGGATGAACTTCCTACCATCGGAGTTCTCACTGATATGGTGAGGGTACAGTTTCTTTACATCTATATAGGATAAGGAGGTGAGCGAGGCAAAAATGAAACATCTGCGTGCAAGCTCCGTTCGCTCGTCAGCCATCGGGGTAGAGAGCATCTTGATGAAGTCTGCCTTGCTGATATGGGTCATCTTCGGGGCTGCCTTCTTCTCATACCCTATCTTGGCTATGGGATTGAAGCGGATAATGCTCCTGTCCACTGCCTTGTACATCAACATGTTCAGCCAGAGAAGGCAATGGTTCACGTAGCTGTCGATACGTCCCTGGTCTCGTTTCAGGAATAGCTTGTATTCCTCCCCGAAATTCTCGTCTATGTCCTCAAAGGCGATGTCGTCCTTATCCAACGAATGGACAAAGGCTCTCAGGTTCTTCTGCCATGTCCGCTTGTGCAGAAAGGTCTGTCTGGCTTTTGAGGTTCGATACCATTCCACGATGGTATCACCAAAGTTCAGCAAGAACCTTCCTGTCGTGTCCTTGTCCTTCAACACAGCCTTCAGCATTTCCACGGTGATGATGCCGTTGGTGGAAAGAAGTGAGTTGTATTTATCCTTGACCTCAGCAAGGAAACTTGCCAATCGTCCGTTGTCCCTTGCGTTCCGTACCTCTCCCTTCTTGGCGTTCCACTCCTGTGGTGTACAGGATATGCCTGTGGAAATGGCTGCGCTTTTGCCGTCAACGGTGATGCGGCAAAGTATGTTGGCTGTTCCGTCTGCCTTCACCTTCTGTCTGTTGATGTAAGGCAAAATTGAAAATGTACTTCTGCTCATAGTTGTTGTCCTTATAATATAACAATGTAGTTGAAACTGTAAAAAGAAAAGTTGAAAGCCTTGTTCATAATGCGAGAATAAAGTCCTTCTCGGTTGCAGCGATGAACTTGTCCATGTCCTCAAACAGCTTCTTTTGGGTTACTCTCGCATACCGCTGCGTCATCTTCACATCCTTGTGACCGAGCATCTTGCAGATGGTCTCCATCGGCACACCAGCCTCCAGCGTAATGAGGCTGGCGAACGAGTGTCGTCCCGAATGGTAGGAATAGGTCTTGCTCGTTTCCGCCAACTTGCAGATGGTGATGAGATCGATACGAACACGATTCGTGCTCAGCAATGGGAAAAGGGTATCTCTTGCCCCGTCCTCGTATTTCGCCATCAGCTCCAACGCCTCGGGCAGGAGTTTCACCCTGGCAAGTGTTCCGGTCTTCTTGCGGTTATAGATGAGCCATTTGTCACCATCCTCCAATACCTTGACATTGGCTTTCGTGATGGAAACGGTGTCTATGAAGGCTGTTCCTGCATAGCAGGCGAAAAGAAACAGGTCACGGCTAACGGATAGTCTCGGCTTGTCTTCGGGCAGTTCCACATCACGGATTTTTATGAAATCAGACATGCTGAGAGCCTTGGGTGTCGTAACCCTTGGAGTGCCAACCCGATAATGGGCGAACAGCAGGTTCTTGCACAAGCCTCGCTCAAAGGCAATGCGGCACATCTTCTTGAAGAGCGACACATAGATGGTGATGGTTCCTGATGAAAAGCCTTTCTCGTCAAGTAGGTAATGGTGAAAGTCACTGATGAAAGGCTCGGTCAGCTGTCCGAAAGCCAAATCAGTCAACCTATACTTCGCCCCGATGAACTCAGCGAGATTCTTGCGAATCTTTCTGTAAGTCCAGACACTGCTCTTCGACATATCTATGCCCTCATGGGTGCTGAGTTCACTGATATGCTCGTCCACGAAGGAGAGAAGGGTGGTCTGTGTCTTGACGCTGCCCTGCAAAGCCTCCTTGACATCCTTAGCCTCGAAGTCCGTTCTCTTTTCCACAAGCATATCGAAAGCCTTTTGGATGGAAAGCAACAACTGCTCGATGTCCTTGTTGGTCTCCACGGCTTCCTTGCTCTTGCCCTCCAATCGGCTGGCACGAGGATTCCAAAGCGATGGAGTGCAAGACAACTTGCAGGAGAACTGCGCCATAGTCCTGTTCACCGTGATGCGTCCCATGATGGGAGCTTTTCCATTCTTTTCCTTTCCGCTCTTTTTTAGGTAGAGCAACACCTTGAATTTTTCGATTTTCATAACGCTTACATTTTGAGTGTGCAAATATAATCATTTTGTAAGCGTTCCTTGATACGCAAAACATTGAGAATCAGCGCAATAAAATCCGTTGATGCACAAAGTTGCCTTTCCGCATTGTTACCTGCTTTGCATAGGTAACTGTGGCTCACGATTTAGTAACTGAACTACTTCAATATTCCTCACTCGCTTGCTTTATGCCGATTTTGCAACTTTGTGCAAATCTGCTCATTCCCAACTGTTTACGTTCCAACCTCTCTTATTCTCCTTTGGCTGCTTTAGAGCTTTATGTTAATGGGTTAAACACTTCAGGAAGAGTAGTCAGATAACTATTTTCACGATTATAGCCAAACAGAATTGATCTGCAAGATACAGCGTAAAAAAGCAAGTTAACTTCATGGGACAAGCAAGTTAAGTTGAAATGCCAAGCAAGCTAAGTTACTTACCCAATGTACTTAAGTTAATTTTTGAAGCCACAGAAGATTCATCTACCCTTTTTCCACAAACCAATTCCAATCGACCATTATAAAAAGAGGAGGATGCTCATGAATGAGCATCCTCCTCTTTTTATTTATTTCTTAAAAGAAACCTTCTTATGCCTTTGTTTCTTCCGGCATCTTGTTACCCATAGTCAGGTAAGCGATAGGAGCAGCAATGAAGATAGAAGACAATGTACCGATCACAACGCCCAAAATCATTGCAAAGGCGAAGCTGCGGATACTGTCACCACCCAGCACGAAGATACACAACAATACGATCAATGTACTTAATGAAGTATTGATGGTACGAGCCAAAGTAGTATTCAATGAATCATTAAACAACTGCATACGGTTACGTTTCGGATACAGACCGAAGAACTCACGGATACGGTCAAAGATAACCACCTTGTCATTGATAGAATAACCGATAGCGGTCAAAATAGCGCCAATAAAAGTCTGGTCAATTTCCAATGAGAACGGAACCCATCCATAACATAACGAGTATGCACCGATGATCAAAATAGTATCGACAGCCAATGCAACAGTCGCACCCACACTATAAGCTACATTGCGGAAACGCAGCAAGATATACAAACCGATAGCCACCAATGCAAACAATACAGACCAGACAGCCGAAGTCTTGATATCGTCAGCGATACTAGGACCTACTTTCTGAGAACTGATGATAGAACCACCGACACGATTATCACGGTCAATAAAGATTTCCAATGTAGTACCTTCGCCCAGCAAGTTACCATCTTTCAAAGACTGATACAAGAACTCTTCAATTTCAGAGTCGATAGTAGGAGAATCTTCATTAATACGGTAATTGGTTGTAATACGGATTGTCTTCTTGTCTGTACCCAAAGCAATAGCCTGTACATTATCTTCTGTGATTTTCTTCTTCAACAGGTCACGCACTGTTTCAGGTTCAACCTGCTGTTCAAACTGAACTACGAAGTTACGTCCACCGGTAAAGTCAATACTCTGCGCCAAACCACGGATAAAGAATGAAATGATACAGATAACGATAATCGCTCCGAATACCGTGAATGAACGTTTCATCATTCCCATAAAGTTGTAATTCACGTTCTGCATCAGATTCTTGGAGATCCCTGTAGTGAATGTCAAGTTCAACCACTTGTCTTTATTCATGAAGTGCTCATAAACAATACGGGTCAAGAATACTGCTGTAAAGAATGAGCAGAGGATACCGATAATCAACGTAGTGGCAAAACCACGAATCGGACCCGTACCGAAATAGAACAGAATGATACCAGTGATAATTGATGTCAAGTTTGAGTCAAAAATAGCAGAGAATGCGTTAGAATAACCGTCTGCTAAAGCAGCCTTAACAGTTTTACCGGCTCTCAATTCTTCTTTTGTACGTTCATAAATCAACACGTTAGCATCTACAGCCATACCCAATGACAACACCATACCGGCAATACCAGACATGGTCAGTGCAGCTTGGAACGAGGTAAGGATTCCTAATGTGAAGAAGAAGTTAACAACCAATGCGCAATTGGCAACCATACCCGGAATCAATCCGTACATAGCGCACATATAGATCATCAACAGAATCAACGCAACAACAAATGAAATAATACCTTGATTGATAGATTCCTGACCCAATGACGGACCAACAATATCCTCCTGAACGATACGTGCAGGAGCAGGCATCTTACCAGACTTCAATACGTTAGCCAAGTCTTTTGTCACCTCCGGGGTAAAGTTACCGGTAATCTGAGAGTGTCCCCCCGTAATTTCACCGTTTACATTCGGAGCGCTGTATACGTAACCATCCAGTACGATAGCGATAGCCTTGCCTACATTGTTCTTTGTCAGAACAGCCCAGCGGCGTGCGCCGTCAGTGTTCATAGACATACTGACACAAGGCTTGTTGAACTGGTCATATTCATCTTTAGCATCAGTGATCACATCACCTTCCAACGGAGCACGTCCGTTACGTTCAGTAGACTTGATAGCATACAATTCAAAAATACGTCCCTGCTTGTCAAAGTCAGCAGCCTTTACACCCCATTTCAAACGAAGATCTTTCGGCAACATTTCTTTCACTTCTTTCATAGCAAGGTACTGGTTTACCTGAGCAGTATCTTTATAATCGGCATAACCTACCACCGACCCGTAACCATTCGGATTTAATTGAAGAACAGAAGCCAACGGATGTTCTTTCTTCATCTGCTCCATTGCGGCAGAGTTACTTGCCGTTTCGCCTTTCAATGCGGCTGCAAGACTGTCGGCAGCAGAAATTGCAGAAGCCTGTGCGACAGCAACAGTATCAGTAGCTACAGAATCAGCAGAAGCAGCACCACTTTCAACGGCAAGAATATCACGCAGTCTGTTATCTACAGAAGAAAGATAAGGAACTATTTCTTTTGCGTCGAAAGTTTCCCAGAATTCCAAGTTAGCAGATCCCTGCAACAGTTTTCTGACACGTTCCGGTTCTTTGATACCCGGCAGTTCCACCATGATACGGCCCATCTTTCCTTCCAATGCCTGAATGTTAGGCTGTGCCACACCAAAGCGGTCAATACGTGTACGTAATACATTATAAGAGTTGTCGATAGCAGCCTTTACCTCTTCGCGCAATACTTTTTCAACTTCACTGTCGGAACTGCGGGTGGTTACTTTGTCTTTCAACTGCTGAGTAGCAAATAATTCAGCCAATTTGCCATTGGGAGCTTGTTTCTTATACTCTTTTACAAAAAGAGTGATAAAGTCATCCTGACTAGTGATAGATTGTTTTGATGCTTCTGCAACCGCTTTGTTAAAAGCTTCATCAGTCTTGTTGTCAGCCAAAGCCTTCACTACATCCGGTACAGAAACTTCAAGGATAACGTTCATACCACCTTTCAGGTCCAGACCCAGACCAATCTCCATCTCGCGACACTGTTTCAGCGTATAACTACCCAAATAAACTTTTTCATTCTGCATAGAAT
>OJNN01001038.1_pt1 | contig 10663 bp, 8 predicted proteins | sample 1597851 | NCBI WGS metagenome assembly OJNN01 (sample SAMN01915222, study PRJEB22387) | human gut metagenome | isolation source: stool | host: Homo sapiens | place: USA | reverse complement strand
CGCGTCCGCAGACGCGCCCCCAAGCTGCTCTTCCCCCAAGATTCCGTGATGAACCTCTTTTTTTGGGAGACAGCGTTCTCGTCGCCTCCACAGGTGCGCTTTCCCCTGCGGCGGAGCAAGTCAAGAGACAAAAGCATCTCCCCGCGAAGGGAACGGAAGGGCGGCCGCAAAGCCCTGCCTTACGGCTCATACGACCACCGAATCGCATCCACCGTGCCACTCGTGTTCAGCTCATAATCCAGCTGCCAAATGTGGCTGTCGCCGGTCTCGACGCGGTAGCGGATGATTTTCGTGCCATCCTCCTGCTTGTAGATTTTGCCCTTGTTGAACTCGCTCTCATACAGCCCGCGGTTGCCCGATGGACTTTCCACCTGTCCGAAATCCTTGTAGACGCTGACGACTTCATCCTCCGTGCTGCCAATTTGCGTCTTGCGCGGCGCGGTGAACTCGTCCCGCGTCATGTACAGTTCCACCAGCACATTCGCTGTCCGCAGGCGCGCAAAGCACGCATAGCCCCAGTCGTAAGTGACTTTTTCCATGTCCATGCCGATGGTGTAGTTGTACACGGTTTCCGTCGCCGTGCCCTCGCCGCACTTTTGCGTGAAAGCCTCCTTTGTCGTCGTGCCGAGCTTCCAGTCGCTCAATGTGTCATCCACCGTCATCATCGTTTTCATCCACGGCTTCTTGTTGAACTTGTAGCCGACTTCCTTGATGGTGCTGGATTTGCCGTACCCGTTGACGGAAATCGCCTTCAGCGTCACATTGCCGCCCGGCATTTTGATTTTCTCGCCCGTGGTGTACAGCGGGCTGTCCTCGTCTGGTGTTGAGCCGTCGATGGTGTAATAGATGGTGATGGTCTGTGCCACTTCGTCCGTGAGCGTGGCAGCATAGCCGGGGTTCTTCTCCAGCTGGTCTTTCGTCAGCGTGCCGGGGCGCAGGGTGATGCTGATACGCTTGTCGTATGTGTTGGGGGCAAGTGAAACATCCGGCTGCAAGGGCGTTGGCATGTAAATCTGGTAGCTGCCCTTCATCACGTCGCTGACCAAATCACCGTTGACGCTCACTGCCCGCAGCGACCAGTCGCCTTCGCCCAATTCAATCGGTCCGGTGTACAGCGTGCCTTCCTCCGGCAGCTGATTCAGGTCGTTGAACGTGTAGTACACGTCATAATCCTCCGCCACGGCAAAGGTAATCGTCTGCTTGGCGGTGTAGTAGCCCGCTGTAACGCTCGCGCCGGGCGTCGGCGGCAGGATGGACGTGCGCTGTGTGTTGAAGGACGTTACGCCCGTGGCCTTGTAGGCGACTGCCAGCAGCTCCGCCGCTTCCTTCTCGCGCCCCTGCGCCAGATAGATACGCACCTGATTGCGGTAGGCGTCCGACGCACTGGGCACAATGTCGGTGTACAGGTAGGCGTACACTTCTTCCGCCTTGTCCAGCTCGCCATTGGCCTCGTAGGCATTGCCCAGCATCAGCAGACCGGAGACGTTCGCGTTTTCCTTGCCGTCCTGCTCGTTCGCCTTCACAAAGTAGTCAATCGCGCCGCTCAGGTCGCCGTTGTTCATGCGCTCCTCACCAACCTGCCAGAGCGCGGCAGAGTTCGCCTCCCTGCCCATGCGCGCCATCAGCACCTGACCGGGATCTGTCTTTGTCAGGAACATATACGCGCCAAAGGCAAGGCCAATCATCGCCACAACTGCGCAGACCAGCACAACCATCCAGTTCGTGCCTCGCTGCAAATACTTTGCGGAACGCTTCGGGCCTTTCTCGTGTACGCGCGGGGCACGCTTTCCGTAGGCAATCTCCTCCTCCGGCGCATGGCTGGGGTTGAGGATTTCGCTGTCATAGAACGGCTCATCCTCGCCATAGACGCGCTTTTCCGCGTCATGCGGGGCTGCTTCCTGCGGCGCGTCGGGCATGTCCTCCTCCATGGCGCGAGAGGCGTTTCTGCGCCGCCGCTGCTGGGGTTTAGGCGGCTGCGGTGCCTGCTGGTGGGCCGCCAAATGTCTCCCCTGCCGGAAGGAGAGCAGGTCGCTGTCCTCCTGCTTCTCGCCGTCATCGGGCAGATTTACCGGCATCCCGCATCGGGGGCAGCGAACCGCGTCCGACGGCGCATAGGCGTGGCAATTGGGGCATAGCATTGTGCTTTCCTCCTTCCATCAGGGGCGATTGTTGATGGTTTGACCGTTGATAACCAAATCAAAGCTGCACTTCAGAAATGCCGCCGCCTGTTCACACATAACGATGCGGCTCATGTAGATTTGCAGGTATTCCATGACCGAGGACGATTCATCCATCGTCAATTCGTGGCGGATGATACGCTTCACCGGGTCAACAATCACGCGGTTCTCCTGAATGGAGAAGTTCACGCGGTCGTGAATGTCGTTCGGGTCGGGTTTGCCGCCGCGGACGCGCGTTTTGTGCGCATCGGACTTGTCGCCCAGCGCCAGCGCCGCCGAAACCGCGCTGGAGATGAACCCGCTCTGCTCCTCGTGATTGCCCACCGCGGTGATGATTTCCATCACGTCGTCCATCGCCATGCCTGTCTCGCGCAGGATAGGCAGCAGCAGCACCGCGCCCAGCGGCCCGTGGTCATGCCGATTGACGGAGTTGCCCACGTCATGCACCCACCCGGCAATCGCCGCCAGCTCCACCTCGCGCGGCGAAAAGTTCAGCGCTGCCAGAATACCCGCCGCCGTCCGGCTGACATAGCTGACGTGGCGCGGGCCGTGCTCGGTGAAGCCCATCGCCGCCAAATAGCGGTTGCCCGCGCTGATGAGCGCCTTGATGTCCTCGTTTTTCTGAATATCCGCCAGTGTTACCATGGATGCTCCTTACTGTAGGTTCGTGTCATCGTCCCCGTCGTCCATCGGGTGCAGCGCCTCGTATTCCGGGTCGTCGTAGAACTCGCGCTCCGGCGCTTCGCCACCCAGCTCCTCGATGGCGGCGCGCAGCTCGATAAAGTCCATGTAGCGGCAGTTTTCCTCGTTCGCAGCGGCAATCAGCACCGGCAGCGCGCGCGGGTCGCCCAGTTTCGCCAGATAGCTCGCGAACAGGGCGCGGCGGTTCGGGTTCTTCTCGAACAGGCGCACCGCCAGCTGATACACGTTCTCGTGGCCGGGGAAGTTCGCCAGCACATCCAAGAGCGCTTCCTGACCGGCTTCGTTCGCCTTGTTCAGGTTTTCCAGCATCGGCTGCAAGGCTTCCTTGCCCATGTCACGCAGGCTGTCCAGCGCGTTGTCCGCCAAATCATCCTTCATTTCGCGGTTCAGCTGCCACTGGATGTAGAGCATCTTCGGCAGGGTGCTGCCCATGTCGCGAAGAAGTCCGATGGCGGTCATGCGCGCCTCCTCCGGGATGTCGTCGCTTTCGTCGCGCAGGAGGGTCAGCAGGCGCTTCTCGCACGGGCGGCCCACCGCCTGAATCTGCTCCATCAGCATATCCGGCACGGGGATGTCCTTCTGGCAGTACTGCACCATCCAGTCCACCAAGTCCTTCGCGTCCTCGAACTGCGTGAAGTACGCGCCGGGCGTCACACCGTCGAGCCACTTCGCGGGCATGTTCAGGAACTCCGTGTACACGCGAGGCAGATCGTCCTCCATCTCGTCGTAGGTCTTATATTCGCCGCGGTGCTCCTTCATCCACTTCGCCGTGAAATCCGCGAACCGCTCGTCAAAATTGATGCACTTCATGCTGTATTCTCCTTATTCCCGCGTTGCTTTTTCCAGCAGCTGCTTGAGTTCCTCCGTCGTGAACTGATACTGCTGATGGCAGAAATGGCAGCCGAGTTCCGCGCCGGTATCCTCGTCGATGATGGTCTGCAATTCCTTGCGTCCCAGCGAAATAAGCGCCTTTTCCATGCGTGCGCGGCTGCATCCGCAGTGATAGCGCAGGGGCGTGCGGTCGAGGACGACCGGCTTCATGCCGCGGAACCAGTCTTCCAGCAGCTGCTCCTTGGGCGCTTCGGTCATTTCGCGGCTGATGTCGGCAAACATCGGGCTGCGGAGTTCAAGCTGCTCAAGCGTTTCCTCCTCGCACCCCGGCATCGGCTGAACGAGCAGTCCACCCGCCTTCAGCACCACGTCGCCATTCACCAGCACGCCCAGCGACACCAGCGACGGCTGCTGTTCGGACACGGTGAAATACTGCGCGAAATCAATGCCAAGTTCGCCGCTGACCAGCTCAATCGTGCCGACATACGGCTCTTTCAGCCCCAAGTCTTTGATAACGGTCATGCGCCCGGTATGCCCGATCGCTCCGCCGACGTCGAGTTTGCCATCCGCGCGCAGGGGGAGTTCGACCCGCGCATCATCCGCGCAGACCTTCACGTCGCCGTGATTCGCCACCGCCACGATGGTTCCCATCGGGCCGTCGCCGTGGACATTGACCGTCACGGACTCATTATCGCCCTTCATCATCACGCCGAGCATACTCGTCGCGGTCATCAGCCGCCCCATCGCCGCCGTGCAGACGGGCGTTGCGCCATGAATATCCGCCGCGCGCTGTGCCATCTGCGTCGTTTCGCACATCATCACGCGCACCTGACCATCCATCAGCGTCAGGCGAATCATTTCATCCCCTTGATGCCGTTCTATCATTTCTTCACTCATAACAAGTACCTCCTACCAGAGGCGCTGCCTCTGGACTCCGGCAGGGGCGCTGCCCCTGCACCCTGCAAGGGAGTTTCTCCCTTGACCCTTTTTCGCGATTCAATTGGTGACACTTTCATGCTGTGTCCGCGTGCTTATTGGAAGAACAAAAGGTTCACAAACTAAAAGACTTCCGATAAAGCTCAATAAACATGGAAGTGCGCCGAAGGTTTCCAAAGGGCGATCGCAGACTTTGTCTGTTTTCATTGCCCTTTGGTCGCCTCCGCAGAGGTAATTCCCCCTGCTACATGAAAAATCAAGCAGCACAGATGCCACCTGCGAAGGAAATTCCGCAAAGGAAACCCCTTCCCTTTACTCCGGCTTCCGCGCCGCGATATGCCACCGATGCTCTTCCGGCGCGGGATGCGTAAGCGCATTCGTCCCAAACACCCGCACATCCACAAAACCAATCGACTGCAAGAGCGCCACCAGCTTCTCCGCCTGATACGCGCGCTGTACCTGCTCCTCGTCAATCCGCCGATACCGTCCGTCCGGCTCCTTCACGAAGATAGCAAGGTGCATTTCCACCTGCTGGCGCTCCGGAAAATACCGGTTCTGCCACATGTACGTCACGTCCCGGCGATCCTCGCCCATGAACTGGCTGCCCAGCAGGTGCTCCAGCTTATAAGGTGTCGACACATCGAAGAACAGCCCGCCGCCGGGTTTGATGGCATCCCATGCGGATTGGAAGAACGCTGCCGCGTCCACGTCCTGCAAAAGGTAATTCACCCCGTCGCACGTCGCCAGCACCGCGTCTACCGGGCGATGCAGCCGCAATTGCCGCATGTCCTGCCGGATGAACGGGATGCCGAACCCCGCCTTGCGCGCCTTCTGCGCCGCCTGCCAGAGCATTTCCTGCGACAGGTCAATGCCCATCATCTCATAGCCCAGCTGCTGCAAGGGCAGTGTCAGGCTGCCCGTGCCGCACGCGCACTCGCACACCTTCGCATTGCGCGGGATGCCGTACGCCGTCATCATCCGGGCGTACATGTCCGCCCACGCGCCGTAATGCACGTCGTTCATCAGCGTGTCGTAAACTTCCGCAAATCCTGTATACATTCGTTTTCCTGCCTGATTATCTGTTTTTTCCGCGCATCGTACCGCCGATTCTGCCCGCTTCCTTCGCGGACAGACCCGCCCAGCCGACACTGCGCAGCTTTTCCGTCAATCCGAGGGCTTCCGCCGTTTCGTACTTGCGGCGGAGCTTGTCGGGCAAGCGCCAAGTTTGCATTCTATCACCTCCCGGTGGGGGAATGCTATTTCCGCATAGAATTGCGCTTCATGCAGAGGGTTTCGCCTCTGCGGAGGCGAGTCGGGGGCAATGAAAACAGACGAAGTCTGCGGTCGCCCCCGACACCCCTTTGGCGCCGTCACTTTTGGGGTTAGCCCATGTTGGTGACAGTCGAAGAAGTCTGCTTGCGCATTCGCTGGTTTCTATCCGAAAATAGTCTACAAATAGAATGCACACCCTGCGCCGCCGTTATCCCTTAGCGCTTGTCCGTGTAGCCGTTTTCCCACGGCTTCAGTTCGTGCTCTTCTTCCTGCTCGTCGTTGTCATCATCGTCGTCATCCTCCTGCGACAAGCCGCGGTTGACCTGCGCGCCCTCAATGCGGGAGTTGATGTACTTGTCAAACACCGCGTTGGTGAAGCTGGCGGTGATGAAGCGGCTGAACGCGAAGCCGAAGATGAGGTAGTACGCGAACAGGAGCATCAGCACCCACGGCTGAAGCGTCAGCAGGAAAATCACGGTGAACAGCGCCGTCGGGACGCAGTGCAGCAGCCGAATGCCCACGCTGCCCGGCAGCCGCCCGACCGCAAGGATAAAGCTGTTGCGGATGATGGTGCGGAAATTCATCTGATACGTCACCATCATCGGGTACATATACGTCACTGCGAGCGCCCAGAGAATGCCCAGCATCAGAATCAGCATCTGCGGAATGACCCACACGGCGTTTTCCACCGCCATATCACCATAGAAGCGCCAGCAGATGTAGACAAGGAACGGCACGCAGCCGGTAATCGTGCTGACGAGCAGCCCCTGCTTCCAGTTCGCCTTGATGGCATCCTTATAGTCCGCCCACGGGAAGGCGTGTTCGTCGCGCGCCCAATTGCGGGTAACGTAGCTGAGTCCCGCCGTGAACGGCCCAGTAATCGCGATGCACGGAATCAGAATCAGCAGCGTGACAAAAATCATGTCGCTGCTGGTCTGCATGGCTTCACGGAGGGCTGTCTGGTCAATCGCATCCATGACTGCGCCCGTCTCGTCCACCTGCACCGTGCCCGCCAGCGTCATAATCAAGCTGACGACACACAGCGCAATCGCAATCATCGCGGGCAGCCACGTCACGAAGTACATCAGGTTCATGCGGCACAGCCCGCTCATGCGCGTGCGGAGCATCTCCAGAAACAGCTGCCAGCGGTTCTTCGGCAGGTCGTCGGGCGTGTAGTCGCCCTTGCCGCTCTTGCCGTAGTAGTAGGAATTCATCAGCTTGTTAAACACCGTTTCGTCCTCCTCGTCAGGCGAATGTCATCCCCGATTTTCCACCTGAATCAAGGGATGATAAACCAGTTTCTTATTATACCATATTCCGCGCAAAAAGCAAAGAAAAACATGTCCTTCGCAAAAAATGTTACGAAATCGTCACAAAGTGACACAAAGCCCCGGTCAGCCGTTATCTTGCTGACCGGGGCAAAAAAATCCATATTACTGGCGTCCGCGCTTGCTGCGGCCGTAGATTTGCGCCTTCGCGTCCTCCATGGCATCGCCGTCTTCCGCCATGTCGTCCGCGGTAAAGACCTGCTGCGCCTCGGCGCTTGCGGGCTTTTCGTTTGCTGCCACGTCGTCCGCCGTCTGCACCGTGTCCGCCGCTTCTGCCATTTCAGGCTTTTCCTCGGCTTCCGGCGCATTTTCGCTTTCATCCGCAATCATCACGCGCTCGTCTTCCGGCACCTCCTCGGTGTAGTTGCGGCGTTCGCTGAGCTGCAGCTGCTCCTGCCCATCCTTCGGGCGATTCATCACGCGCCCGGCAATGCTCACTGCCAGCAGCACGGCAGAAATCACCGCCAGCACCGCGAAGATGTAGTACAGCGTCGTCAGCACACCCTGGAAGGTCGTCACGGCGGCAGGCAAGGTGTCCTCCGTGGGCAGTTCCTCCGCCACAAAGGGCTGCGGCGTGGTGACAGGCACCTGCGTCGGCACGCTCGTAGGCGCTGCCTGCTGCACCTGAATGATGTTGCCCTCGAAGGTCGTAGCCTCATCGAGTTCGTTGCGCAGGGTCGCGTCGAAGCGGAATTTGCCCACCATGTTCACCTGCACGTCGCGCATCGTCGTGAAGGACTCGCCGGGCGCAAGCAGGGCAATGTTCGCCAGTGACACGCCTGAGGACGAGACGGTGATGTTCTTCGCGTCATAATTGCCGGTGTTGGTCACGGTGGTGGTGAAGCGGATGACCGACGGCAGGGTGAACACAACATCCGTGCTGGCAGTCGTTTCCACCGTCAGGCTGGGTGCTTTCGCCGGGTCAATAGCGGTCAGCGGCAGGCGGCCCGTCGCCGTTTCAATGCCGGTCTTTCCCTCCATGCCCGTCACAGTGAACTGATATTCCGCCGTTTCGGTCATGGTGATGGTCTTTTCCAGCTTGACCGTCTTGCCCGCGTCCACCGTCACATCGGTAAACACCGTGTTCAGCGTCGGGTCAGTGACGGTGATGCCCGTGATGTTCTTCTTGCCCGTATTCTTGAGCGTCAGCGTCAGCTTGAGTTCATCGCCGACATTGCCGCCCTTGCGATCCGCGGTCAGCGTTGCGGTCAGGTTGACCGTGCCGTACTTGATGGCCGCATCCGCCACCTTCTCGGTGTAGCTCTTGCCGCCCGCGGAGTAGGTGACAGTCGCGTTGGACGTGATGTTCTTCGTACCCATCGTCACGGTAAAGGTATGCGACTTCTTCTCGCCCGCCGGAATCGCGCCGATGCTCGCCGTGTTTGACGAAACAGCGGAGGACTCCTTGATGCGCACGCCCGTCACATCCACTGTACCGACGTTGCGGATTTCGTACACCACGCTCACTTCCTGTCCCTTGCGGGCGATGCCGGGCGTGATGGTGCGGCTGACCTGAATTTCCGGTTCTGCCTGCACCTGCGAAATGCGCTTGACAAAGTTGTTGCTCGCGTTGGAAACGATGCCGTTTTCATCCTTGCGGGGATAGCGCACGCGGAACGCCAGCTGTCCGGCGTTCAAATCCGCCTGCGTCACGTTCCACGCAATCGTGCAGCTCTGGCTCGCGCCCGCGTCCAGCAGCGGCGTGCCGAACGCCTCGATGATGCTGCCGTTGGGGTCAAGCACCGACACGGGGGACGTAAACTTCTCGTCCGTTACGTTCGTCACTCGAATCGTGACGGTAATTTCCTCCGGTGCGGTAAACTGGTACTTGGAAAAATCCAGTTCCACCTTAATCGGCAGCGTGCTGGCGGTGCTTTCCGCCCCGGCGGTGCTTACCAGCCCCAGCAGCATCAGCAGAGCACAGAAAAGCGCAAAAATCCGTTTCTTCATCATATCCCCATCGGGCAGCGCACAGCCGCCCTTCCTCCTTCCGCGCCATGCGCCGGAAAAGGCGGACGCATCGAGCAGAAATCATGCCTGTCCACTTCCCTTGGAAATGGAACCACATACCCTATCCTATTTTACTCGTTAACAGCCCCTTCTGTCAAGGTGCACGCCCCTTGGAAATGTAAAATGTTCATCGAAAAGACGGTTTCTGTGGCGAAATTTTCGTTTTTTCCCGCCGGACGGTTGTTTTTTTCGCACGTCCACCTTGAAAAATCGGGCGGAGAACGGTATAATAAAGACAGCTAACCGAACGTGTCCCGCAGATTTTTTCGCTGCGGACGCGAAAAATAAGGAGGCAGTACCCCTATGGACGTCAAGACCGCTTATGAACAATGGCTGCATGATTTTGCCGCCGATGCCGATACGATTGCCGATTTGAAGGCAATTGCGAATGACCCCGCGGAAATCGAAGACCGCTTCTATACCGAGCTTTCCTTCGGTACAGCGGGGATGCGCGGCGTACTGGGCGCAGGCATGAACCGCATGAACCGCTACAACGTCCGCCGGGCAACGAAGGGCTTGGCAAAGTACCTGCTGCAGAATCCGCAGGAAGCGCAGCGCGGCGTGGTAATTGCGTATGACAGCCGCCGCTTCTCTGCTGAGTTTGCCCGCGATACGGCGCTCGTGCTGGCGCATGAGGGCGTTCCGGCGTATCTGTTTGACGCACTTCGTCCTGTCCCGATTCTGTCCTACGCGGTTCGCCACCTCCACGCCATCGCCGGCATCGTCATCACCGCCAGCCACAATCCGCCGCAGTACAACGGCTATAAGGTCTACGCCGAGGACGGCGCGCAGGTCGGCCCGGAAGCCGCGGACGGAATCACCGCGTTTATCCGTTCTACCCCCTACACCGACTGCAAGCTGATGGATGAAGAAGAAGCCAAAGCGAAGGGGCTGCTGAAAATCATCGGCAACAAGGAAGTCGATGACGACTACATTGCGCAGGTCAAGACGCTGTGCATCCAGCCGGAGCTGCTTGCCGAGGAAGGCAGCAAGCTTTCCATCGTCTACACGCCCATCCACGGTTCGGGCAACGTGCCGGTTCGCCGCATCCTGCGCGAAGTCGGCATCAGCAACGTCTCCGTCGTCAAGGAGCAGGAGCTGCCTGACCCGAACTTCTCCACCGTCAAGGTGCCGAACCCCGAAGACCCCGGCGCGTTCGTCCTTGCCATCAAGCTGGCGGATGAAGTCGGCGCGAAGGTCATTTTCGCCACCGACCCCGACTGCGACCGTCTGGGCGTCGCCGTCAAGACCGGCAATGGCGACTGGCAGCTGCTGACCGGCAACCAGATCGGCTGCGTGCTGCTGCACTACATCCTCTCCACCAAGCAGAAGCAGGGAACACTGCCCAAGAACGGCGCGGCGGTAAAGTCCATCGTGTCCACGTCGCTGGCGAACAAGATTGCCGCT
>OJNN01001030.1_pt1 | contig 10701 bp, 10 predicted proteins | sample 1597851 | NCBI WGS metagenome assembly OJNN01 (sample SAMN01915222, study PRJEB22387) | human gut metagenome | isolation source: stool | host: Homo sapiens | place: USA | reverse complement strand
ATTCATGGCATAAAAAATAGACACATAATTAAAAATAAAAAATAATATAATAGAAAAAATGCTATAGGCGGCGAGGAACATTTGAAAAAAATTGACAATGTGCAGGAGGTGACTGACAGATGGCAGTATATTATGCTGGCGGTTGCCATATTTCTTGCCATAATTTTCTGTTGTTATTACATAATCAGCCAGTCGAGGTGGGGCTTTTATACTGCCGGAGGGCCGGTCAGGCAGCAGGCAAATGTCCTGGGGGCGGATGAGAGCACACCATCGGAGGTGGATGGGGCAAATGATACCGGGGAGATGCAGCCGGAGAAGGACGAAACGGAGTCTGATGCGGAGCCGGAGATAACGAAGAGGGCGTATCTCACATTTGACGATGGGCCATCCGGGAACACAGTGGAGATACTGGATATCCTTGATAAATACGATGTGAAGGCGACATTTTTTGTCGTGGGGCGCGACAAGAGCTATTATGATGCCTACCGGGATATAGTGGATAGGGGACATACACTGGGGCTTCATTCGTACACCCATGATTACGATAAAATATATGGAAGCCTTGCTGATTTCTCCGAAGATATTGAGGAATTGCGAAATTTATTGTATGATGTAACAGGTGTAGATTGTGTATATTACAGATTCCCGGGCGGCAGTTCAAATACGGTATCCAGAGTGGATATGAACACCCTGATAGACTATGTGAATGCCGAGGGGCTTATATATTATGATTGGAATGCGCTGAACAATGATGCCGTGTGTGGCAGCTACACGCCGGAGCAGCTTGTCGACAATATCATGAAGGATGCACTGCAGCACGACGATGTGGTCATATTGATGCATGATCTTGAGTCGAGGCACACCACGGTGGAATCACTGCCGATGCTCATTGAAAGACTCCGGGATGATGGGTATGAGCTGCTGCCTATAGATGAGAATGCACCACTTATCAGGCACAGATGAGAAGGGACGGATATATGCCATGACTTATGAAGAGGCAAGAAGTTATATAGAATATACGGACACTATGGGAAGCGTTCTGGGGCTTGACAGTATAAAGGAGCTGCTGAGAAGGCTGGGCGATCCGCAGGACGCAGTCCCGGTTATACATATAGCAGGAACAAATGGCAAAGGCTCGATATGCGCATTTCTGGACGAGATACTTGAGAGTGCAGGATACAGTGTGGGAAGATATATATCTCCGACGATATTTACATATCTTGAGAGATTTCAGATAGATAAGGAATATATGTCTGAGGAGGATTTTGCCGTATATCTTGAGACGGTGAAAGATGCAGCGGATGACATGGTGTCGGACGGCTGGGGAAGACCCACATCGTTTGAGACGGAGACAGCGGTGGCGTTCTGTTATTTCTGCGACAAAAAGGTCGATTTCCTGTTGCTTGAGACCGGAATGGGAGGCCTGGAGGATGCCACAAATGTGTGTAGCCACCCGGTCTGTACGATAATAGCAAGTATAAGCATGGATCACATGCATTTCCTTGGAAATACCCTGAGGGATATATACAGACAGAAGCTTGGAATATTGAAAAAGAACTGCCCATGTGTGGCGTACCCGCTTGCCTCAGAGCTTGAGGATATGTGGGATATGGCATGTGAGCAGAATAATATATCGGACTTGGCGGTACTTATCAGGGAGAAGGATATAGAGATATGCAGAGAGTCAGTAGGTGGAAGTGAATATATATATGACGGACAGAGATACGAACTTCAGGTTCCGGGCATATATCAGATATATAACAGTGCCACAGCGGCTGCGACCGCACATGTTCTCATGAGGCTTGGATATGAGCTGACTGAGGATGACATAAGGAGAGGACTTAAAGCGACGTTCTGGAAGGGAAGATTCCAGAAGCTTATGGACAAACCTCTCGTGTATGTGGATGGCGCACACAATCCGGGAGGCTGGAGAGCACTTAGACAGAACATAGATGAGTATTTTGCCGGAAGAGACCTCATATATATATGTGGGGTGTTCAAGGACAAAGACTATGAGCAGATGCTCAGGATCATGATGCCGGGGGCTTCTGCGTTCGTAGCAGTTGAGCCGGATAACCCGAGAGCACTTTCAAGGCATGAGCTGAAAAGGCTGGCAGGGACATATATAGATGAAGTCTATGAGCAGGAAGATGTGGACGATGCCGTGAGGCTGACGATGACGCTGGCTGATGACAGGCAGGATCCGGTGGTGATGATATTTGGCTCGCTGTCATTTATTGGGCCGATCATAGACCGTGCGGAACATGGAGGATATATAGAAAGCTGATGCAGACAGAGATGGACAGAGTGGACAGGATCATATACAACGATGAATACAGACGTCTCATGGAGACTGTGCGGAACAAGGAGACCGACAGGATATTCTGCCGGCATGGACTTGAGCACTGCCTGGATGTTGCCAGGATAGCGTATATAATGAATATCGAACAGGGATATGCGATAGACAGGGAGATCATATATGCTGCGGCACTTCTTCACGATGTGGGACGGGCAGATCCTGATGACACCGGCAGGAAGCATCATGAGCTGAGTGTTGAGTATGCGGGCAGGATACTGGAGCAGTGCGGATTTTCCACGCAGGAGAATGAGCAGATATGTGATGCCATAGGCTCACACAATACAGACGGTGCTGAGCGGGAAGGACTGGCATATGTGTTGTATAATGCGGATAAGCTGTCTCGAAACTGTTTTGACTGCAAGGCATCAGACCAGTGTTACTGGCTGGAGAGTGCACGCAATACAGGGATAAAATATTAAGGGAAGTACCAAGGGATCGCACGTCATGTGCGGATATTTTATATCTGGAGGATAAAAGGATGATAATAGGAAACAAGACATTTGAGAGTGGAAAAGAACCTTATGTGATGGGGATACTGAATGTGACCCCGGATTCATTTTCGGATGGAGGACAGCATAACACCATGGACACAGCTCTGTTTACCACAGAGAAGATGATAGCTGAGGGTGCTGTGATAATAGATGTTGGCGGTGAGTCCACAAGACCACGGCTATACACCCTGTATGCAGAGGGAAACGACGTGATAATAGATGTTGGCGGTGAGTCCACAAGACCTGGATATACAAAGATATCGGATGAGGAGGAGATAGAGAGGACCGCACCGATCATAGAGGCGATAAAGAGAGATTTCGACGTGGCAGTATCACTCGACACATACAAGTCTGCGGTGGCTGAGGCTGGTATACATGCAGGTGCAGATCTCATAAACGATATATGGGGACTGAAGTACGATGAGAAGATGGCGGCTGTCATAGCGAAGTACGACAAGGCGTGCTGTCTTATGCACAACAGGGAGAACACAGATTACACAGACTATCTGGCTGATGTTGTATCAGATCTGGATGAGTCGGTTAACATGGCTCTGGCAGCAGGCATAGACAGGGACAAGATCATGGTGGATCCGGGAATAGGATTTGCAAAGGATCTGCATCAGAATCTGCTCCTCATGAACAATCTGGAGCTGCTCCACAAATGGGATCTCCCGATACTCCTCGGAACGTCGAGAAAGTCGATGATAGGACTTACACTTGATCTTCCGGTGACCGAGCGCGAGGAGGGAACAGTTGCCACATCAGTGCTTGGGCTTGTGAAGGGCTGCGATTTCTTCAGAGTACACGATGTGAAGAGCAACTACAGAGCACTCAAGATGACGCATGCGATGCTGAGTGCCAGATAAAATATAGCGGAGGTGCGGTATGGACAGTATCAATATAAAAGGACTTGAGGTATTTGCACATCACGGAGTGTACAGGGAGGAGAATGTCCTTGGACAGAAGTTCGTGGTGGACGTATCCATGCAGGTGTCGACCCAGGAGGCCGGCAGAAGTGATGATATAAGAAAATCTGTGAACTATGGCAGCGTGTGCGATGGCATACAGAAGGTCATGAAGAACAGAAATTATAAATTGATAGAGACTGTGGCTGAGGAGATAGCAGACATGATACTTCTCACTTACGATGATGTGAGAGGGGTAAATGTGACGGTGAAGAAGCCGTGGGCTCCGGTCATGGTACATGTAGATACAGTGTCCGTGTCCATAAGCAGAAAAAAGCACACAGCATATCTTGGACTTGGGTCAAATATCGGCGACAGGGAATCATATCTGGACATGGCCATAGATGAGCTGAACAAGGATAAATACACCAAGGTGACAAGAGTATCAGATTTTATAGAGACCGAGCCGTATGGCGGCGTTGAGCAGGACGATTTCCTGAACGGCTGTCTGGAGATAGAGACGCTCAGGACTCCTGAGGAACTGCTGAGACTGGTGAATGGAATAGAGAAAGCGGCGGGAAGAGAGAGGCTGATCCACTGGGGACCGAGAACTCTGGATATCGATATCCTGCTTTATGATGATGTCGTGTATGACAGTGAGGATCTTCACATACCACACGTGGAGATGCACAAGAGAGATTTTGTACTTGAACCGTTGTCCGCGATAGCGGGATACAAGAGGCACCCGCTGCTTGGCAAGACAATATCCGAGCTTCGTGCCGGGCTGGACAAACAGTGACAAAATTGACACTTCAAGTGGAAGGATAGATAGAATGAATACATTGGAAGAGATAAACAGTCTGGAGGAGCAGATACAGCAGCTTATCACCAGAAAGAATGAGATTATCGACAGAGCGTGTGTTGAGGGCAGAGATATTGCGCTGGCACATATAAGCTCTGATGTGGTGAGCGGGTTTGTGCCCGTGGATCATCTGAAGGTCGATAAAGACACGGTGGTTGTATACCAGGGTGTTCCGGGGGCTTACAGTCATCAGGCTATGCATGACTATTTTGGCAAGGATATAAAGAATGTAAATGTTGCAAAATTTGAGGATGTCATAGAGACGGTGAAGAGCGGCAAGGCTGATTACGGAGTCCTGCCCATAGAGAATTCCTCTGCCGGATTTGTGAGTGGTATATATGATATGGTTGGCAGCAGCGGCCTGACCATCGTGGGCGGAGACGAGGTCAAGGTGGCACATATGCTCATGGGAGTTCCGGGCTCAAAGCTTTCTGATATACAGACTGTATATTCCCATCCGCAGGGGCTTCTGCAGTGCAGTGAATTCTTAAACAGAGCCGGATACGCACAGTGCCCGGTTGCGAACACTGCAGTGGGTGCGGTGAAGGTCAGGGATGAAGGTGATATTACCCAGGCTGCCATAGCGAGCGCTCTTGCCGCAGATATATACGGACTTGAGATACTCAAGGACGATATAGTCAACAATGAGAACAACACAACGAGATTTATCATACTGTCAAAGAAAAAGGAGTATGTGAAGAGTGCGGGAAATATATCCGTATGCTTTGCACTGCCACATGAGAGTGGAACCCTTTACAGTATACTTGGACATATAAAACATAACGGGCTCAATATGACAAGCATTGAGTCGAGGCCTCTCAGGGGAAGAAAATGGGAATATTCATTCTTCATAACTCTTGAGGGAAGTCTCATGGACCCGACGACGATAGATGCGCTGGACCATATAAATAAGGATTCTATGGATTTCAAGATAATTGGAACATACTGATAAGTAACATGAAAGGTGGGGTAGATATGGCAAGTAAGGTATTTGCAGCCATCGATGTAGGTTCTAACGAGCTGTCAATGAAGGTGTATGAGATAACTCCCAAAAAAGGGGCGAGGGAGATCGATTACGTCAACAGCACAGTTGAGCTCGGAAGTGATACCTACAACAGTGGCAGGATAACCGAGGATTCCATAATGAAGGTATGTGAGATCCTCAACAAATTCCGCAGGAAGATGAGGGAATACGATGTGCGTGAATACAAGGCGTATGCATCGTCCGCTGTGCGTGAGGCGGAGAATTCAGTCATGGTCCTTGAGAGGATAAAGCAGCACACAGGCATCGACGTCTCAGTGCTCAGCAACTCGGAGCAGAGATTCATGAACTACAAGGCGTATGCGGCAAAGTCGAAGTTTGAGGATGCCGACACGAAGAACAGGGCGCTTCTGGACATAGGAGCGGGAAGTCTCCAGATATCTATATTTGACAAGCAGAATCTGATCCAGACACAGAACCTTCCTATAGGAGCCGTGAGAATAAGGGATTATCTGGCAAAATACGGCGCAGACACGGTGGCTCTGGAGAATATCATGGAGGAGTTCGTATCGAACTTCATAGAGGAGTTCAGGAACCTCTTTATAAACGATAAGGACATCAAGAGCATAATAGCCATAGGAGACGGAATCGCAAATCTGAAGAAGGTCGGACCGGAGCTGAATATCACAGACAAGATCACAAGAGATCAGTTCCGCGTGCTTTATCACAAGGTAGTTGAGACCACCCCGGAGGTCCTTTCAGAAAAATATGGTGTGCCATACGAGAGGGCGACACTGATGCTTCCGATGGCGATCATTTACCAGTCATTCCTCGACAACTCAAGGGCGGAGGATATCATCACGCCGGATGTTACGTTCTGTGACGGAATAGTTGCCGATTATATGGATAAGAACGGAACGCTTCTGCTGAATAAGAATTTCGACGAGGATATCATTGCATCGGCAAACAGCATAGCCAAGAAATATAAGGTCAACAGGAAGCACACACAGAATGTGACGCAGAACGCACTGGATATATTTGATTCCTTCAAGAGCGTCCACGGACTCGGAAGGAGAGAGAGACTGCAGCTCCAGATCGCAGCCATGCTCCACAGTTGTGGCAAATTTGTAAATATGAACGTGGGCACCATGATGTCCTATCACATAATCATGTCCACGGAGATACTTGGACTGTCCCACAAGGAGAGGGAGGAGATTGCAAATATTGTGAAGTTCAACGAGTATTATCTCCCTTCACAGACAAAGGCACAGGTATCGCTGATGACTGCGGATTACATGAAGGTCGCCAAGCTGGCATCCATACTGAGACTTGCGGATGTCCTTGACAAGAGCCACAGGCAGAAGATAAGTGATATGAAGTTCAGCTTCAAGGACTACGTGCTCACGATGACGGTAGATACACTGAATGATATTACGCTTGAGGCAGGGGTGTTCAAGACCAAGACTGAACTGTTCAGAAAAGTCTTTGGAGTGAAGCCTGTGTTAAAACAGAAAAGGGGGTTGTAAAGGATGGCAGATAAGAATCCGATATTTTATAACAGAGAGCTCAGTTGGCTTGAATTTGACAAGAGATGTCTGTCCGAGGCGAAGGACAGGACCATTCCTCTGTTTGAGAGAATAAAGTTCCTGAGTATAACGGCATCCAATCTGGATGAGTTCTTCATGGTAAGAATAGCATCACTCACGGATATGGTGCATGCCGGATACACCAAGAAGGATATAGCCGGAATGACGGCGCGGGAGCAGCTTGACGCACTCCATGCCAGCACCAAAGAGTTCATGAAGAACCAGTATCAGACACTGAACAGATCCCTCATCCCTCAGCTTGCCCAGAACGGATTGAAGCTTGTGAGACACCATGAGGATCTCACTCCAAAGCAGGCAAAGTACGTGGACAAATACTTTGAGAAGGATGTATACCCGGTACTCACACCTATGGCGGTGGACTCGTCCAGACCATTCCCGCTGGTGCGCAATAAATCACTGAATATAGGTGCACTCATATACGATAAGAAAAAGGACGTGACGGATATAGCGACCGTCCAGGTTCCATCTGTACTTCCAAGGATCGTGAGACTTCCTTCTGAGGAGAAGGGCGTTACCGAGATAATTCTTCTGGAGGAGGTTATCGAGAAGAACCTTGACAAGCTGTTCCTGAACTACGACATAGTGTGTGCATATCCATACCGTATCATGAGAAATGCAGACTTCTCCATAGATGAGGAGGAGACCGCAGATCTGCTGAAGGAGATCGAGAAGCAGCTCAAGCAGAGACAGTGGGGCGAGGTCATAAGACTTGAGGTGGACGAGGCCATGGACAAGAAGCTCCTTAAGGAGCTCAAGAAGCATCTCGGAGTCGATGACGAGGTCGTATACAAGATCAACGGACCTCTGGATCTCACATTCCTCATGAAGGTGAACGGCATAGATGGTTTTGACCATCTGAAGTATCCTAAGTACAAACCGCAGCCTGTACCTGGAATGGGCGATTACAGCCATATATTTGACAGGATAAAGAAGGGAGACATCCTTCTGTTCCATCCATATTATGAGTTCACTCCGGTCATTGAGTTCATAAAACAGGCGGCAAATGATCCTGATGTCCTGGCGATCAAGCAGACACTTTACCGTGTCAGCGGCAATTCACCTATCATCGCGGCACTTGCACAGGCTGCCGAAAATGGCAAGCAGGTAACTGTTCTCGTCGAGCTCAAGGCAAGATTTGACGAGGAGAACAATATAGCGTGGGCCAAGAAGCTGGAGCAGGCGGGCTGTCATGTTATCTATGGCCTTGTGGGTCTTAAGACACATTCCAAAATCGCACTGGTTGTCAGACGCGAGGAGGACGGAATCAGAAGATATGTGCATCTGGGAACAGGAAATTACAATGATCAGACCGCAAAGCTTTACACTGACATGGGACTTCTCACCTGCAGCGATGCCATAGGAGAGGACGCGACGGCGGTGTTCAACATGCTGTCAGGATATTCAGAGCCGAAGAAGTGGAACAAGCTTGCAGTTGCCCCGATCTGGCTGAAGGACAAATTCCTCATGCTGATAGGCCGTGAGGCAGAGAATGCGAGACAGGGCAAAAAGGCAAGGATAGTTGCCAAGATGAACAGTCTCTGTGATCCGGTGATCATGAATGCGCTCTACGATGCCTCAAAGGCAGGCGTAAAGATCGAACTCATCGTCAGGGGAATATGCTGTATCAAGGCAGGAGTTCCGGGACTTTCAGATAATATATCAGTAAGATCCATAGTTGGAAATTATCTTGAGCACTCGAGAATATTCTATTTCTACAATGACGGATTTGAGGATATATACATGGGAAGTGCGGACTGGATGCCTAGAAATCTGGACAAGCGAGTTGAGATAACGTTTCCTGTAGAGGATCCGGAGCTTAAGAAGAAGATAAAGAATATCCTTAAGATACAGCTTGAGGATACACTCAAGGCTCACATCATGCAGCCTGACGGCTCATATGCGAAGCAGGATCTCAGGGGCAAGGCAAAGCTTGATTCACAGATGTATTTTGTGAAGCTTGCGCAGGAGAGTCAGAAGCCGGTGAAGGAAGAGGACAATGACAGGGTGTTCATCCCGGTTGAATCCCACGGCGATAATGAGTGATATAAAGGCAGCACAGAGGCATATCGACAAAAGAAAAATAACAGTTGACACACGGCTGGCGATGTGGTATTCTACCATTGCTGTGTGAAACAGTGAACATAGAAGCAGAGTATCCACTCTCACCTCAGCATGGTCTGACATGACTCGGGTTAATATTTAGCTTAGAAGATTTACAGGGTTTTCCTGAGTTTGAATATGCTTTGTATTAAGAAAGTGGATAGATGGTTCTATCCACTTTTCTTATGTCAGAGAATTGAATTTTAAAAGTGTGGAGGTAGAGAGTCATTAGCGATTTAATGATCAACGAACAGATTAGAGACAGAGAGGTACGACTCATCGGAGAAGATGGTCAGCTTGTTGGAATAATGTCATCCAGGGATGCATACAAGATGGCTCAGGATGCAGGACTTGATCTTGTGAAGATAGCACCTAAGGCACAGCCACCGGTGTGCAAGATAGTTGACTATGGTAAGTATCGTTATGAGCAGGCCAGAAAAGAGAAAGAGGCCAAGAAGAAGCAGAAGACCATGGAAGTCAAGGAAGTCAGACTTTCACCGAACATCGATGCGAATGACCTTAATACCAAGATCAATCAAGCAAGAAAGTTCCTTGAGCATGGCGATAAGGTTAAGGTTACACTGCGATTCAGGGGAAGAGAGCTTGCGCATGTAGAGCAGTCAAAGGTTATTCTTGACAACTTTGCTGAGAAGCTTGCAGAGATAGCAGTTATCGATAAGCCTGCTAAGTTTGAAGGAAGAAGCATGATAATGTTTTTAACACAAAAGCGTTAAATTATTATAGACATATAATTCAAGGAGGAAGTAAGTAAAATGGCTAAATTAAAGACAAAAAGAGCAGCAGCTAAGCGTTTCAAGAAAACAGCTAACGGCGGTTTAAAGAGATCTAAAGCTTATAAGAGTCATATCTTAACAAAGAAGACCACTAAGAGAAAGAGAAATCTTAGAAAGGCTACAATGACAGACGCAACAAACGAGAAGGTAATGAAGAAGATATTACCTTATATCTAATAGATCAGGAGGAAGAAAACCAATGGCAAGAGTTAAAGGCGGAATGAACGCAAAGCAGAAGCACAATAAGGTATTAAAGCTTGCAAAGGGCTACAGAGGAGCAAGAAGCAAGCAGTATAGAGTAGCAAAGCAGTCAGTTATGAGAGCACTTACATCTTCATACGCTGGCAGAAAGCAGAGAAAGAGACAGTTCAGACAGCTCTGGATCGCTCGTATCAACGCAGCAGCAAGAATGAACGGTCTGTCATACAGCAAGTTCATGCACGGCTTAAAAGTAGCTAACATCGAGATGAACAGAAAGATGCTTGCAGAGATGGCTGTAAATGATGCAGAAGGATTTGCAACACTTGCAGAAGCTGCAAAAGCTGCTTTAGCTTAATTTTAATAGAGAATTTTAACACGCAGGAAAATCCTGCGTGTTTTT
>OJNN01001016.1_pt1 | contig 10773 bp, 9 predicted proteins | sample 1597851 | NCBI WGS metagenome assembly OJNN01 (sample SAMN01915222, study PRJEB22387) | human gut metagenome | isolation source: stool | host: Homo sapiens | place: USA | reverse complement strand
CGGCTCTACTTCTTCCACTGTGTCAATCAGCAAAAACGGATGTCTGTGCGGCAGAATTTCCATAATTTCCTGTGTTGTCATACTCATAGCTTCTACTCCTCGTATTTGCGAACCAGAAGACTTGCGTTATGTCCGCCAAATCCAAGAGAGTTTGACAGTGCATAGGTAAATGACTCGTGGGATTCTTCTTTACAGTAGTTCAGATCCATCTCGTCATCCGGTGTCTCATAACCAACTGTACGGTGAATGTATCCCTCTTCCAGCTCTTTGACACAGGTGATAAATTCAACCGCACCTGCGGCACCAAGAAGATGACCGATCATGGACTTTGTAGAATTGATCTTAATGTCCTTTGCATGATCCCCAAACAGTAACTTAATGGCACGGGTCTCAAAAAGATCGTTGTGATGCGTTGCAGTACCATGCGCATTGATGTACGTGATCTCGTTTTTGTCTACCCCCGCATCCTCGATGGCATTCTGCATAGCGCGTGCTGCACCTGCACCGTCTTCGAGTGGGGAAGTAATATGGTAAGCATCTGCAGAACATCCATATCCCACAACTTCTGCATAGATTTTTGCGCCTCTTGCCTTCGCATGCTCAAGTTCCTCAAGAACAACAATGCCGGCACCTTCACCCAATACAAAACCGCTGCGGTTTTTATCGAAAGGAAGGGAACATTTTTCCGGATCATCGGATGGAGAAAGCGCCGTCAGTGCACCGAATCCGGCAATCGCACATGGACATACGGCTGCCTCTGTTCCTCCGGCTACCATGACATCTGCCTCTCCGTACTGAATGCTGCGGAACGCATCACCGATATTATTCGTACCGGTCGCACAGGCAGTTACATCATTGGTACATTTTCCCTGCAATCCCAGCTGGATGGAGACATTTCCTGCTGCCATGTTTGAGATCATCAATGGAACGAAAATCGGATTGACTCTGCCCGGTCCTTTTTCCACAATCTTTGTATACTCGCGCTCGATTGCCTGAAGACTTCCAACACCGCATCCAACGGCTGTACCGCAACGGTAAGCGTCCTCTTTTTCCATATCAAGCCCTGCATCCGCAACGGCTTCTTTGGCTGCTGCTACTGCGTACTGTGCAAACAGTTCCATACGCTTTGCTGCCTTAAAATCCATATGCTCTTTTCCGACAAAACCTTTGACTTCTGCCGCAAGATGTGCTTTATATTCACTTGCATCAAACTTCGTGATAGGACCAAATCCAATCTGTCCGGCATGGATTCCTTTCCAGAATTCTTCCACATTCAGGCCGATCGGCGTGATTGCTCCCATTCCCGTCACAACGACTCTTCTCATTTTCCTTTTCCTTTCTTTCTATCAGGTTCCTTAAATGGCCATACCACCGTCTACGGAAAGTATCTGTCCGGTAATATAATCCGACTCCGGTGATGCAAGAAATGCGACTGCATTTGCAATATCCTGTACCTGTCCGGCTCTGCCAAGCGGAATCTGCTTTTTTAATTCTTCCTGGGTCTTTTCCGGCAATACTGCGGTCATCTCTGTCTCTACAAATCCGGGAGCAACCGCATTGACGCAGATTCCCCTGGATGCAAGCTCCCTTGCAACAGATTTTGTCAGACCGATCACGCCCGCCTTGCTGGCTGCATAGTTTGACTGTCCCGCATTTCCAAGGATTCCGGATACCGAAGAAATATTGATAATTTTTCCGGCACGCTGTTTTAACAGATAGCGTGACAGATGACGAATTGTATTGAAAGTTCCCTTCAGGTTGGTATTGATCACAGCATCAAAATCGCTTTCCTTCATGCGCATCAGCAGATCATCCCTTGTAATTCCGGCATTGTTCACCAGAATATCCATATGCTTATATTCTTTGATAAGGGATTCAATCATCTCCTGACAGGCTGTAAAATCAGAGACATTGCAGCGAACACTCACGGCATCTCCTCCGGCCGCTTTGATCGCTGCAACCGTTTCATTTGCAGCATCTTCGGAACCATTGTAGTTCACCACAACAAATGCTCCGCGTTTTGCCAGCTCCAGCGCAATGGCTCTTCCGATTCCCCTGGAAGCACCTGTAACAAGTGCATTTTTACCGGTTAACATATTTATTGAAATCCTCCATTTTGTCGATGTTGCATGTGGTAACCTCGCGATTGATCTTTCTCATAAATCCAGAAAGGCTGCGTCCCGGTCCGATCTCCACAAATTCCTCTGCTCCGTCTGCAATCAGGCGCTCAATTGTCTGCTGCCAGCGCACGGAAGAAGAAACCTGACGTACCAGATAATCCTTGACGTCTGCCGGATCTTTGACATAATCTGCAGTCACATTGGTCAGATACGGAATCGTGATCGGCTGAATCGTTACATCTTCGAGTGCCTCCCCGAGTTTCTTTCCTGCTTCTGCTAAAAGTGCAGAATGGAACGGGCCACTGACTTTAAGCGGAACCACGCGCTTTGCTCCGGCTTCCTTGCAGGCATCTCCTACCTCACCTACAGCATCTGCTGCTCCGGTGATAACGATCTGTCCCGGACAGTTGTAATTTGCAATGGAAACAACTTTGTTTGTTTTTGCAGCGGTTTCCTCACAGATTGCTGCGATCTTTTCCGCATCCAGTCCAAGAATTGCAGACATACCGCCGCCTACCGGATATGCCTGTTCCATATAAATACCGCGCTTGCGGACAACCGCAAATGCATCCCGCATTGTCATCGCTCCGGATGCAATCAGCGCACCATATTCGCCAAGGCTTAAGCCTGCCGTAACGTCGCAGCCAATTCCCGCTGCTTTTAATGCTGTATAAATAGCCGCCTCGGTTGTGAACATACAGATCTGTGTGTACTCTGTAATGTTCAGCTTATCATTTTCTTCAAAGCAAAGAGCTGCCACATCCAGACCTGTCACTTCATTTGCCAGATCATAAACCGCTTTTGCTTCCGGCATGGCGTCGTAAAACTCTTTTCCCATACCAATATACTGAGATCCCTGTCCAGGGAACATAAATACTCTCTTCACTGTCTTCTCCTATTTCTGTCCCAATAACTTTTCGGCACCACTCATAACATCCCGGATAATTTCCGCACAGGTCTCTTCTTTTTTTCCCAGCCCCGCAGACTGGCCTGCCATAACGCTGCCGTACATGACATCGCCCTCGACAACTGCTTTGCGCAGTGCTCCGAGTGTCATCTGCTCAAGTTCTTCGAACGGTGCACCTTCTTTTTCTTTCTTTAAGTACTCGCGGGTCATTTTGTTACGAATAACGCGAATCGGATGGCCTGTGGACATGCCGGTCACTTCACTGTCAATATCTTTTGCTTTGACCACGCGCTGCTTGTAATTTTCATGAACCGTGGATTCTTTTGCAACAACAAAACGGGTTCCCATCTGTACTGCCTCTGCGCCAAGCATCATAGCTGCCGCAAATCCACGTCCATCTGCAATTCCACCGGCTGCAATGACCGGAATGGATACCGCATCTACTACCTGTGGTACGAGTGTCATCGTCGTCTGGGCACCGATGTGTCCACCGGACTCCATTCCCTCAGCGACCAGTGCATCCGCACCGCCACGCTCCATCAGCTTTGCCAATGCCACGCTTGCCACAACCGGGATTACTTTGATTTTGGCTTCTTTCCACATGCTCATATATTTGGCCGGATTGCCGGCGCCGGTTGTTACTACCTTAACGCCTTCCTCCACAATTACTTTTGCAATCTCATCCGCTTCCGGATTCATCAGCATGAGATTTACTCCAAACGGCTTGTCGGTTTCTTTTTTTGCTGCCTGAATCTGCTCACGCACCCAGGAAGCCGGTGCTCCACCTGCTCCGATGATGCCAAGTCCGCCGGCATTGGATACCGCACTGGCCAGTTCATGTGTTGCGACCCATGCCATACCGCCCTGAATGATCGGATATTCGATTCCCAGAAGCTCTGTCACTCTTGTTTTCATAGCTTATGCCTCAACACCCTTATTTTTCATATAATCAATGACATCCTGAACGGTAAGGATCTTCTCTAAATCCTCAGAAGGAATCTCTACACCGTACTCTTCTTCCAAAGCCATAACCAGCTCAAACAGATCTAAGGAATCTGCCTCAAGATCCTCTTTGAAACGGGACTCTGCGGTGATAGAATCTGCGTCTACGTTTAACTGGTCTGCAATGATTTCTTTTAACTTTTCTAACATAATGGGTTCTCCTTTTACTGTCTTCAATTTTGTTTGATTGCGAAATAGTTTGATTGTCAAACAGTTTCTTAGTCAAAGTATATGCAAAGATAGTTTGATTGTCAAGATATTTTTTCAACAGGGTAATGATAAAAGAGTACAAAAAAGCACAGCAAACACTTTCTTCCTACACGAAAATGTTTGCTGTGCATATGGTTCTGTTTTTTGAACTTATCCGATAATGAGTTGCATTGCCCCGTATATTCCGGCATCATTGCCAAGCTGTGCCAGTTCAAAGCGGGTATCACGACATGCATGGAAGCAGCTTTCCTTAAAGTGCTTCTGGATCGTATCGATTAAAATCTGTCCGGCTTTGGACACACCACCACCGATCACGATAACTTCCGGATTGGTCACGCATGCAATATTCGAAAGGGTTGACCCTAAAATTTCTCCCACTTCATCTACCAGTCCAAGAGCTACTTCATCGCCTTCTTTTGCCACATCAAAAATGTCTTTTGCAGTAATATCTTTATAATCACGAAGCTTTGTCGCATCCTGTGTTTTGGCAAGTTTACGTTTTGCCATGCGTACAATACCGGTCGCAGAAGTATACTGTTCCAGACATCCATACTGCCCACAGTTACAAGGCTCGATCTCATCATGATTTACGGTAATGTGTCCGATTTCTCCGCCTGCACCGTTATATCCGGCAACCACATGTCCGTCCACGATAATTCCACCGCCGACACCGGTACCAAGCGTTACCATAATGACATCTTTACTTCCTTTTCCACCGCCCTGCCACATTTCGCCAAGACCTGCAACATTCGCATCATTTCCGACTTTTACTTTCAGACCTGTCTGTGCACCGAGTTCCTCCGCAACATTGATCACTCCCCAGCCGAGATTGACACATCCGTTAACAACGCCATCACTCCGCACAGGACCCGGAACACCGATTCCCACGCCCTCTACATCACTCTTACTGATGCCTTCCTGCGCCAGCTTATTATCAATCGCCTGTGCAATATCCGGCAGTACTGCCTTTCCGTTATCGCTGGTATCGGTCTTGATTTCCCATTTGTCAAGAAGCTCTCCGCTTGTCTCAAAAAATCCCATTTTTACGGTGGTTCCTCCCACGTCTACGCCAAATCCATATTTCTTCAATTCCTGATTCCTCCTTGATCTATGTGATATGTATTTTTCTTCTACCCCATGTATCTATATTCTACCATATTCCGGAATTTCTGCCTAGTATCGATAAAAAAAATCAACCGATGTATCCATAAATACACCGGTTGCACTGTTTTATATATGTTTATTGTACGTTTCCACCACCGGTATCTCCACTCTCTCCGGTATCACCGCTATTATCCGTGGTTCCGCTATTGTCCGGTTTATTGGTATTTTCTCCATTTTCCGGCGTATCAGTGTTTCCTCCGCTTTCTCCGGAATCGTTGTCCCCACTATGTTCCGGTTTGGAATTGTTATTCTGATCACCGGCATTGCTGTCGTTATTGTCCGGCTGGTTATCATTTTCGGAGCTTCCGTCCGTTGTATTATCTTTCTGCTGGCTCTCGGAAGTCTGCTGGTCATCCGTCTGGTTTTCTTCTATCTGGTTTTCTTCGCGCATCTTGTCGTGTTCTTCCTCTTCCTGCTTCTGCTGATTTTTAAAATCATCCGAAAGCTGAGCATAAGGAAGGAAATCAAGCGAAGATAATCCCTCGTGGGCCGCAGACATATATGCTTTCCAGATCTGTGCCGGATATGTGCTTCCACTCAGATTGGAAATGGCTTTTGGATAATCACATCCCACCCAGACTGCGGTTGTATAATATCTGGTAAATCCGCAGAACCATCCATCTTTGTGATCGTTTGTTGTACCCGTCTTTCCGGCACACGGCATATCGGCAAGCTTTGCAGAACGTCCGGTTCCACTGTCCATAACGGAGGTCATGATATCCGTCATCATCCGCGCCGCATCCTGCTTATAAACCGTTTTTTCCGTCAGGCTGGACGTATAGACTACATTTTCGTCAGAATCCACAATTGATTTTACACAGGTCGGTTCCCTGTAAAGTCCGTCATTTTCAACCGCTGCATACCCGGATGCCATCTCAAGTGGAGAAACACCTTTGGTAAATCCACCAAGAGATGTGGCGAGGGTATAATCTCCGTCCTTGATCTGTGCAAAATTCATATTTTTTAAATACTGCAGGCCTGCTTTTGGTGTCAGTTCATCATACAGCTGCCAGGCAATCGTATTAATGGAATGTGCAACCGCATATCTGAGCGGAATCTTTCCGGCATATGTATTGTTTGCATTCGACGGTCCGTCTTTTAGTTTATGGTCATCCACAACGGTATCCGGAGTATACCCGCGCTCCAGCTGCGGAGTATATACCAGCAATGGCTTAATCGAACTTCCCGGCTGACGGTAACTCTGGTATGCACGGTTTAACGTATAATTATCCGAATCCTGCTTACGGCCGCCCACGATTGCCACAACATATCCGCTGTTGTTATCAATTGATACTGCTGCCGCCTGCATCTTGTAAGTTCCGTCTTTGGATTTGTCTTTAAATCCTTTCAGGGTATCATCAATGGCAGACTGCAGTTCCTTTTGTTTTTCCATATCAATCGTCGTATAGATTTTGTATCCTCCGGAAAACAGTTTCTTCTGACACGCACTGTAAAGTTCGTCATATGCTTCCCCATAAGACTTCTTTTCCTTATCCGAATCAAAATAATATTTAAACTGGAAACCTTCCTGTTCCATCAGTGCACGGGTTGCGCAGTCATACGTGTAAGTGTCAATCGAACTGTTAATTTTCTCCGTGTCACTCTTTTTCGGCCGGTTCAGTGCAATCTCTTCTTTGGTTGCCTCATAATACTCTTCCTGGGAGATTTTCCCGTCATCCCGCATATTCTTTAAGATCAGATTCCGCCGGGTAATGGTATTGTCCGGGTGTGTCACCGGATCATAATTGGACGGGCGGTTCGGGATCGCACACAGATACGCGGTCTGCGATACATCAAGATCTTTCAGTTCACAGTTAAAATATCCATGACAGGCAGCGTCAATTCCGTAATAGCCGTTTGCAAAATACACGTTATTCAGATAAAATTCCATAATTTTATCCTTACTGTAACGTTTTTCGAGTTCCCACGCAAGAAACATCTGCTTCACCTTGTACTGCCACGTCTGTTTCGGCTGCATATAAATCAGCTTGGCAAGCTGCATGGTAATCGTACTTCCACCCTGCGTACCACCCTGCGATTTTTTCAGTTTCGACATGACTGTGGCTTTGACCGCGCGCACAAGTCCTTTCAGATCCACACCGTTATGCTGGTAAAACTTCTTGTCCTCAATACTGATAATCGCTGCGACAAAATTCTTTGGAATATCCTCGTATTTGACATACTGCGCATTCTTGTCTCCCCTTCGTTCAGAGATCAGTTTTCCGTCTTTATCAAAAACGGAGCAGGTCTGTGAAGGGATAAACGTAGAATCGTCGGAAGCAGATACTTCCTGCACTGCCTCACGGCGCATCTGCTGTATCTGATCCGCATATCCGCCAAAATAGTAGTATCCAAAACCTGCCAGCACAACAAGCATCAGCACGATCTGCAGCTTTATGACAAACCAGAAAAAGCGATGCTGCTTTTTCTTTCTTTTCTTTTTTTTCTTGGTTGACATATACTCTCCTCCATATTTATTTTGGAAACATACATCATACATTTTATCTCTTTTGGACAGTATATGCAAATTATCTTTTTATTAAGATTTTATTATTTTCACTGCTCCATATTTTTCCCCAGAAAATTTGCAGCTGTGGCAGACAATGCTTTCAACAGTCCAAGTGTTTCCTTTTGTCCGCTGTTATCTGCCAGAATCACAGCACCCTGACAGTCTCCATTGCACAGAATACTTGAAAGCACAATTCCCTTCGGAAGGGTTGACATTGTTTTTTTTGTAATGGAGCAGGCCTGTTCTTCTCCTGTTTTCACAACTGTGCTGCGCTTTTCAATCATTTCTTCCATTTCTTCGCTCAGCTGTTCCCCCTCAACTTCCTTTTTCCCGGTTCCCGCTGCTGCGATCACATATTCCCGATCCGTAATGCAGACCAGAGCCTCTGTGGTCTGTGCCAGTGCCTGTGCATAACTTCGTGCAAACTCGCCCAGTTCCCCAACCGGTGAGTATTTTTTGAGCATAATTTCGCCCTCCCGGCTTGTAAAAATCTCTAGGGGATCCCCCTCCCGGATGCGCAGTGTCCTGCGAATTTCTTTCGGAACCACAATTCTTCCCAGATCATCGATTCTGCGCACAATTCCAGTTGCTTTCATATGATAAATTTCCTCCTGTTTTCCAGATTACTTTCCATATTCATGTTGTATGGGTAGTATGCCGGAATCCCGGAAAAATTATGCACAGAAAACAAAGCATTTTACTTGAAAAAACGTTCATCCCGTCATACAATAGAATTAGCTTTCACATAGGAGAAACGTATTATGGATTATAATGAAAATGAATTTAAGGCCAAGGCCAATATCAAAGCCAGACGCATCTGGCTTGTATTTGCCCTTCTTCTTAGTGCAAACTACGGCACAGATGTATCCCAGGGTGGGTATCCTTCCACAAATTTCATCATTTTTTTAATACTGTGCTGGGTTCCTTTTTTTGCCGGTGATCTTCTTTTGCGCATCAGGGGAAAGGCTGATGACCGCTATCGGTATGCGCTTGTCGTCGGTTACGGTATTTTTTACACGTTCCTGATCTGCACCACCGATTCACCGATTGCCTTTACCTATATTCTTCCGGTTGTCAGTCTTCTGGTTCTTTACAAAGACCGGAAATTTATGGTGGGATGTGCAATCGCCAATATCGCCAGTGTCATTATCAGTGTCATTTATCATCTGGTCGTTCTCGGTCAGAATACTGCAACGGACCAGAAAAATTATCAGCTGCAGATTGCCTGTCTCCTGCTCTGTTATATCGGCTATATCATGTCTATCCGCCATCTCATCGAATCCGATGGTGCCCTGACAAACAGTATCAAAGCCGATTTAAAACGGGTTGTTACAACTGTTGAACAGGTTAAAACCGCCAGCAATACCATCATGGATGGAATCACCGTTGTCCGCGAACTCGCCACGGAAAACAAACATGGTTCTGACATTGTCGTAGACGGAATGAACAAACTGACCGACCATAACGGCCAGCTGCAGTCCCGGACAGCCTCCTCGCAGGAAATGACAGGAGATATTAATTCCCAGGTACAGAATGTTGCTTCCATGATCAATGATATGGTATCCCTGACTGCGGAATCCGGCAAACATGCAAAAACAAGTTCCGTTGATCTGGAGAGTCTGGTACAGACTGCCGGAACGATGGCAGATCTGTCCAATGAGGTAGAACATATTCTGGACGCTTTCAAGGCAGAATTTGAAACCGTAAAACAGGAAACCGGAACCATTGACAGTATTTCCAGCCAGACCAATCTGCTGGCACTTAATGCTTCCATTGAAGCTGCCCGCGCAGGGGAAGCCGGAAAAGGATTCTCCGTCGTTGCGGAACAGATCCGCAAGCTGAGTACCGAAACCAAAGATTCTTCCGGACAGATCAGCGAAGCACTCTCGCGGCTGGATGAAATTTCAGGAAAAATGACTTCTTCCATTGAAGAAACCTTAAAACTTATTCAGGTCACTCTGGAAAAAGTAACCCAGACCGGTGAAAATGTAAATAAAATTACACAGGATTCTTCTCTTCTGGGTGAACACATCCAGACAATTGATTCTGCCATGAAAGAAGTGGAATCTTCCAATCGTCAGCTGGTAGAAAATATGGAACAGGTATCTTCCATCGTGGAAACCATGACCACATGCATCAGTGATTCCGATGAAACAAGCAAACGCATGCTCAGCAAATATGAGGAAAGTGCTTCCAACATCAATAACATAGAAAATGTAATTCAGGAGCTGATGTGTGAACTGGGCATCGGTGGTTTCATGGGTCTGGATGATATTCATGCCGGTATGAAAGCAAAAGTTATTCTTCCAAAACATCTGGAACGCATGGAGTATCACGGAGAAGTCAGATCTGTTGCGGAAAATAGTATTTCCCTGATTTTGTCTGACGATCCACAGTTAAACGGATCCGAAACCTGTAAGGTTCAGGTCACGGTTGACAATGTTCTCTACTGTTGGGATCAGGCGCAGATACAAGCTGACACGGCGTCCGGTTCCCACGTCTATGCATTGCAGCTTTCCGCACGTCCGGAGATTAAAAACCGCCGGAAATACCCACGGGCAGATGTGTCCAATCCATGTACCATCACGCTGAAAGATTCCGACACAACGTTCTCCGGTCAGCTTGACAATATCAGTGCCAATGGATTTGCATTTCTGATCCGGGATCCATTTTTCATGGATCACAAACATGCAGATGTTGCTATCGATATCCAAAATTTTGCCCTTTCGGATCAGTCCCATCTGGAAGGACATGTCATCCGGTGCTCGGATGATGAAGGTGTATATATTGTGGGATGTCAGATGCCGGAAGACAATTATGCAATACGCAATTATGTAGATTCCCTTCTCGGTCAATAAAGA
>OJNN01001015.1_pt1 | contig 10775 bp, 5 predicted proteins | sample 1597851 | NCBI WGS metagenome assembly OJNN01 (sample SAMN01915222, study PRJEB22387) | human gut metagenome | isolation source: stool | host: Homo sapiens | place: USA | reverse complement strand
CTCAATGTCAATAGTTGGGGTAACCCGAAAAAACAGAATATATGAGAATTACAAGTGGCAGCGAGTACTGGCTTGCTATTGAAAACCTTATGAGCGGTAAAACTCTTGCAAACCTCAATGGGCTGTAAAAACAGCCCTGCAAAAACAAAAAGGCACATAACCGAAAACAGTGACGGTTATGTGCCTTTTTGCGGTTTATTTATCCTTATTGTTGCTGAATTATTTCTTAATCCAAAACCCATATGGGTTTTATTTTTTAACAAAAAAGCATCAGCATACCTGAAATATACCGCAAAATAATTGCTTTTTAAGAATAATGAAAATGCACGATATATTGACAAAATCTACAAAAAACACACCGTAACTTGTGCATAACATAAAACCCTGTTGTGAAAACGGCAAAACTGAATGTAAAAATAAATATAAAACTATCACATTAAACAAATACAAAAAAATCTCGTGATTTTATTGAAAAAATCTCTGTCAAATGGTATAATCAACTATAAAGAATATGGGTTAGTGTTCGCATTTTGACTGAAACAGGTTAAGGATACAATTTTCGGCTGAATTCTCGTTGTTTTTTTGTAAATTAATTGCAAAATTCCGTGGCTTTGCCGATTATGTTTCACCGTTGGTCAGGCGGTAAAGGTCGAACCAGAACCTAACCAAAACCAAAATATTCGGTTATGGAGGTAATAATTATGAAAACAAAAATTTCTCATTTAGGCAGAAGCACTGTTTCCGTCGTCCTTGCGGTAATGATGCTCCTGTCAACAATGCTTATCGGTACTGTTTCAACAGTTAATGCTGTCACTAAGACTTTTGAAGCCGTAAATCTTGTTGGTAATATTAACGGTAACACTAAATGGGATTCAACTGAGTATCCTTTTACTTTTGATGAAACAACAGGTTATTGGTATTTAGACATTACCATTACACAGTCGAGTGAATTTAAAGCTCGTGTCAATAATGGTTGGGATATTAGTTTCGGTGCTTCTGGTGGTGACAACTATACTATATCTGAGTCTGAAATTGGTGATTACAGAATCTCCGTTAAAGACGGTTCTGATAATAATACTGATCTTACTGTACAAAAGACAGTAAAAAAAGTTGCTGATAGTGTAGCTCTCACAGCTAATCCTACATCTGTAAAAGTCGGAAATTCCGTTACTCTTACACCTACAGTAAGTGGTGCAAAATCGGATAATCTTACTTATACTTATAAAAAGACATCTGATGGCACAGCAACTGAAGAAAAGAATGCTGACAATTCTCTTACTGTAACCCCGACTGTAGCCGGCACTTATAAGTATACGGTCACAGTTTCAGCAGACGGTTATTCGCCTGTTACAAGCAACGAGATTAGTTTTACAGCAACTGATTCTGTTAAATATTATATTTGCGGTAGATTTAATACTACATGGCATGACCCGTCAGTTGATGATCCGCAGTTTGTAGAAGATGAAAGCAATCCTGGTCTTTTCTACTATGAAACCGGTAAAACTATAGCTGATTTGTCAGGTACGATATCAGAAACTTACGGCGATACTCCAAAGTATTTTTATATATACAAAACAGCGACGAATGAATCAACTAATTATCTTACCACAAGTGATAATGCCGGGCACAATTTCCAGAACAATACTGTTGATAGACCACTTGCGCTTAGTAATAAAACTGGTACAGATGAGAAGTACCTTGTTCGTTTTAACGATGATAAGGACACTTCTACAACTCCGGTTACCATTTGGCTTGATACTAGAAATAACGAATATAAGCTTTGGTATACAACAGCACTTTCTCATATAGTTAATGTGGCAGAGGGTGTATCGGCAACTGTTGATAAGGAAACAGCTACAGCCGGCGAAACGGTTACTGTTACTGCAACTCCTGGAACTGGCGAAGTTCTTAACACGGTAACTGTTGTGGGTGAAAACGGTAGTACTCCAATTGAAACCACCGTAAGTGGTAAAACTGCAACATTTAAAATGCCTGATCAGGATGTTACCGTAACAAATGTAACATTCCGTACCGCAAACACATACACAGTAACATTCAGTTCAAGTGACGATAAATTCGGTACTGTTTCCGCTGAATACAACGGAGCTGATTTTACTTCCGGCAAAACAGTAACCGAGGGCGATACAGTAACATTCACTGCAACTCCAAAGGATGGCTACGCTCTTTCCGGTTGGACTGTAAACGATGCATCAGTTTCTTCAACAGCTAAACAGTATGCAATTACAATCGATAGTGATACAACTGTAGTCGCTAACTTTAAAGAAGTAACCGGCACTCTGTCAAAATATTATCTTCTCTGTGGCACAGGCGCAACATTCAAAGCGGATTCGTATACGCATGTTCCTCTTTATACAAATGAAGATGGTGTATTCTACGCAGACTTTGATGTAGCCAAAGATTCCATTCCTAAAAGTAAAGATTATTTTATCATTTTTTCTACAAAAGAAGATACTTCCGGCATAATTGTTGATAGTAATAATGTTACAGTTAATGCGGTTAATAAAAATGGATTCTCTTTTAGTGACTATAACGAGAATGTTCAAAATCCAAGTGGTGGTACAAATAATGTAAAATTTGCAAAAGTTTACATTAACAAAGATGAAGTTACCGGCTTTACCATTAAAATAACCAATCTTGATTTAACTAATAAGAAAATCACATACTCTGCTGAGCCTATTTTTGATGTAGCACCTGCTGATACTGTTGAAATCACGGCGAAAGACGGTACAATTCGTGCGGGCTATACTGATACTGATGCCAGTAAAACAACCGCTGTTTTAGGTGATACAACTCTTTCAATAAAAACTCCTGATGCTAAAGAAATTACTGTATCTGATTCATACGAGATTGATGGTAAAAATCGTGCTGTTACTGCTAAAAGAGTTCCTAATGGCTCAACAGTAACCGTTACAACCACAATTGACCCTACGGCAACCTTTGCAGGTCACAGTGGCAGTGATTACTATGTTAAGGGATTCAGCGTAAACGGTATCTTTGGCGGAGTTCTTTCACAGACTGAAGGTAAAGATCATAGTAGTGATGTATATACTTATACTTTTGAAGTAAATCAAGAGATTTATGGTTCAAAGCTTGAAATCACTCCTGTGTATTTCCTCAAAAATGATGAGAACTGCGTATATTTCTACATTGAGAACTACGATTCTGCAAAACAAATTTGGGGCAATACTCCTTCATGTTATGTATATTATGGTAGTGGTAAGACAACATTAGAAGCATTAGGCTATTACCCCGGACAACCAATGGTTGACTACAACGGTTCTATCTTTACTCAGATTCCTAAATCTATAGTCAATGGTGGTACCACAGAAAAAATTACAGGTATGACGCTTAATAACTATGTTTGGGACGATGTTCACAGTGCTTATAACGGTAAAAATCAAAAAAGTGATAATGCACAGACATACGACTACGATGATTTTGTTAAGATAGCTGATAGCAGTGTTAATGCTGATAACATTATTTATCGTTTTAAGTATAATACACACGATAATGTACCAGAAGATACATTAGATACTTCTGATACTGATGCTGATGGTTGGGAAGTATTCCTCGACTACCAGAATTATCCGACAGATATTTTTGGTAATAGAATTGGTAATGAGAAGCTTGACTATAAGGACACTCAGAGTGTAACCAGTAAGGATAAGTGTCTGTCAATTATTTCGGACGGTTATCAGAATAACTACATCGGTAAATATGCAACTGCGTGGAGCATTTATAACAAGGCTGGCAAAAGAGTGGCTACTATTCCTTCATCAGCTCTCTTGTATGCCCTTGACAAGACCGATGCGCAAATAAAAAAAGCCATTGATTCTGCATTAACTCCTGCTGACTTCCTCCCAGGTAAGGAAGATAGAGATACTTATTGGGCAACATTTAAAACTTTATATAATGATTATAAAGGTTTTTATGCTCAGATTAACTTTGAGGCAGCTATCAAAGGTGGTGCCGATTATGGCAATCGTCTTGACGGTCGTTGGTACTATACTAAGAGCAGTCAGAAAATCACCGGTGAAATCAAGATTCAGTATGCAAATACACTTGATGACTACAAAGTAGGCGGTTTCCATGAAGATACATTTGCTGATGAAGATGCTTCATCAATTGTCGGTACGACAACAGGAGCAAGTGCATACTTTACCGATCCAGCGGATAGAGTAAGAAAACTTGAAACTGAAGCTGATAATACTCAGGATTATAAGTTTGAAGTTAATGCAACTTCAACTGCAGCATACACATTTGTTGGTTGGTACCGTCTTATTGATGGTGATTACAAGGCAATCAATCCTTCAGATATGAGAAGTTTGACAGGTGCAGTTACACGAAATTCAGATGTAACGCTTGTTGCTCGTTATATCAAAACCCCGGGCGGTTCAATGACCTTCCACCATTCATTGTACAACGGAACAAATGCAGGCGGCGGTAAAGCCACTCCCGAAATTCAGGTTGTTGTTAAAAACAACGAGGGTAAATCTCTTTATGATTCAGGCAGGATTGCCGGCACAGCTTCAATCGATAAGACTAAGATTGCTGAATTAGCAGCGCAAACAGGTCTTACTGTAACTGTTACTCTTTACACAACAACAAAGAACCTTTATAATTTCAATGGTTACTATTCTGCTGAAAACACAACAGATATAACTGCTTTTAATCCTACTACTGGTTTTACAACAAATGTTAGCGGAGACAGAACAGAAGGTCTTGTAACTACATCAGAATATACGTTCTCGTTTAATGAATACTATAATAAGTATGCAAGCACTCTTACTGCTGCTGATGCGGGAACAGTATATTATAATTTCTATTCTGACATTACTTCTATTAAAGTACCGTATAAGGTTCAGTTCTCGTATACTGACAGAATGGGTAATCAAAAGTATTACAACAAGGCAGGTTATGTTGATCCCGAAAACACTTCATCATACACATTTGATGAGAATGCTACTAATGTTGAAGGTGTAGAATCACATTCTGTAAAGGTAACTCTTACAAATAGCTTTATCCTTTCTCTTGCACCGTATGAGTCAAACTTTACAAAGAATCTTACTTGGAATGAGACTCCTGTTAGTAATACCGCTTTTGATTCATCAGTTACTAACTCAATAGCTTCAGCTGTTGTTAATTCAACTCAGTCAGACAGAACAATCCACCTTAATATTTATAAAGACAGTGAGGGTAATCCTACTCCGCTTATAAATGATGCTGGTCAATTTAAGCTTTACGAAAAAGATGGTTCATCTGAATTACCTTACGGTTCAGTGTTCTATGAACAAAATTCTGACGGAACTTATAAGTATGATATCACTGCTCCGAAAACATATAAAGATAGTGGTAAAGAACTTCAGTTTATGTATTGGGCAATCTACTCCGATCCAGAATGTAATAATCTTGTTATTAAAGCGTACAACAGTGAAGGAGCTTTCAGCTATGTAGCGTATGATAACTGTTGGATAGCTCCTGTTTATGGAGAAAGCTCAACTCCAGTTGCATCTGTTAAGGAAGTTTCTACTTCAACTCAGTTTATGGAAGTAACAAGAAACCAGTGGACAGCTGATAATGCTGACAGCTTCAACGGATTTGACGCTGATAGTATGACTACACTTGATACAGCTGAAGATTTCATTAAGGGTAACGGTGAAGACAAGCTTTACGCTGACTTTGTACTTAACTTCTTCTATAACGGCAAACAGCTTAGTGTATTTGATCCTGACAGCAAAAAGGTTCAGACGGGTATTGTGATGCAGAAGTTAGAGTTAGAAAAAGATTCCATTGGTGTAGGTTACAATACTGATATGAAGTACTACGCTAATAAGTACATCAATGATCTTCCTGTAGCAGCTGAAGAAGCTAAAAAAATAATTTTGACAGGTGAATCAAGTATCGAGTCGCTCACAAAACAGATTAATAATGGTAGACTTGATAACAAGAACAGACTTCAGTATTATGCTCGTTTCAATAATACCGAAACTAATGCAAATTGTGTTTATAGAGTTTACACTTATATTAAGTATGTTAATGAATCAAATGAAACTGTTGTTGAACTTGGTAATCCTATCTACTTTACACTCTATGATATTGCGAACGCAACAGTTTAATTTTAAATTTATTGTGTGCAACAGACAATACTGTTGCACACATAAAATTTAGGAAGGAGTTATTTATGAAAAAAGAGTATTCTTCTCCTGAATTTGAATTAGTAAAATTTAAATTCGAGGATATAATTTTGACCGGTAGTCTTGATGATACTCCTGAGGCTACTAAGAGTGATGGTGACGATTGGGGGTAACGATATGAAAAAAACATATTGTTTAAAATCCCTAAAACGCTTTTCCGGATTGTTATTATCTGTATTTTTGATTATTATTTCTACATTTCAAATTTCTGCGGCTTCATATGAAACCGACGGCTTTGTATATTCTGTTTCCGACGGTAATGCAAGCGTAACCGGATATAAAGGTGATAAGACCGAAATTGTTCTTCCGCTTAAGCTTCAAAGCTGGTCGGTATCTGAAATTTCTGATTTTGCCTTTGTAGGAAAGACCGCAATAACATCGGTCAGGCTTAACGAAGCAAGATATCTTAGAAGAATCGGTACTGATTCTTTTTACGGTTGTACTTCACTTGAATCAATTTCAATTCCTATCTGGGTGAGAGATTTTGGTTCTGCCGTGTTTCAGAATTGCACAAGTTTGAAATCTGTTACCTTTAACTGCGTGCCGAGTAAAATTACCGATCAGATGTTCTTCAATTGTACTTCTTTAGACAAGGTATATTTACCTGCCGGTACAAGTGCGATTGGTAAGAGTGCTTTTGCTGAATGTAAATCATTATCTGAGGTGTATATTCCTACATCCGTGACTTCTATTGCTTCTAACGCTTTCAGAAGCTCTCCGAATGTAACAATCAAGGGCAGTTACGGTTCTTATGCAGAAGAATACGCAAAGGCTAACAATATTTCGTTTAACGGCATTTCTAACTATAAAATTGGCGATGTTAATATGGATGGCAAGATTGATATTTCTGACGCAACCCTTGTGCAGAAGTATGTTGTCGGTATTGTTGAACTTTCGACTGAGCAAAAACATCTTGCCGATTATAACAGTGACAGCAACATCACAGTAGTTGATGCAACCCAAATTCAGAAGTTTATCGTTCATTTAAACTAACCAATAAAAAACAGGCTCACTTTTTGTGAGTCTGTTTTATTTCGGAGGACGCTTTGCCAAAATACTTAATAGCTGATTTTATCGTTGAAATTGAACCAAAATTTGATTACTTAAAAAAATTGTGCGAACCGTTTTTGTATGAAGGGGAGAGAAGTGCAGATTTTTCTGCCATACCGTCAGCCTCATACTTAAATTCCCTGTTGAGCCGTATGGTTGAAGGTTCAACCATTGATGAAGCCGAAGAATTTGCAACGGCGTCAATTTTTAACCGCAAAATAATTCACCGTGGCGCTATGCTTGTGCATTCCTCGGCACTCGTTTTTGACGGAAAAGCGTATTTGTTTTCCGCCGATTCAGGCGTCGGCAAATCTACTCATACAAAGATGTGGCTGAAAAGATTCGGCTCAAAAGCTCATATTCTCAATGACGATAAGCCTGTTGTGAAAATTAAAAACGAAGTCCCGCTATGCTGCGGAACTCCGTTTGACGGTGGAAGCGGAATTGCTGACAACGAAACCGTTCCCGTAGGTGCTATAATATTCATTGAACGCTCAGACGATAATTTTGTTACAGTCCCCGACACAAAGGAGATTGTACAAAGGCTCTACAAATCAACTGTCAAATTTGTGAATAAGTCAGACGGAATGTCTTTGCTCTCAAATCTCGATAATCTTATTCGGCATATAAAATTTTATGTATTGCATTGTAATACAGATGATTCTGCCGTGGATGTTGCCTACAACAATATAATTAAAAACTGCAAATAAAAGACGGTCTGTTCTCGCAGACCGTCTTGTTATATGTATAAAATTGATTACTTGATTTCCTTAATCCAGCCTTCGGGAGCTTCGATTCTTCCCATCTGAATACCTGTAAGTGTATCGTAAAGCTTCTTTGTAATCGGACCCATTTCATCCATACCGCTCGGGAAACAAATTTCCTTGCCGTGGTCGTTAATTTTGCCGACAGGTGAGATTACGGCAGCTGTACCGCAAAGACCGCATTCTGCAAAGTCCTTAACTTCATCAAAGTAAACTTCTCTTTCTTCAACCTCAAGACCAAGATAATGCTCAGCAACATACATAAGTGAACGGCGGGTAATTGAGGGGAGAATGCTGTTAGACTTTGGAGTAACAACCTTGTTGTCCTTTGTTACAAAAATAAAGTTAGCGCCGCCTGTTTCTTCAACCTTAGTTCTTGTAGCTGCGTCAAGATACATATTTTCGTCAAAGCCCTCTGCATGAGCGGTAACAATAGCGTGAAGGCTCATTGCATAGTTAAGTCCTGCCTTGATGTGACCTGTGCCGTGAGGAGCAGCTCTGTCAAAGTCTGAAACCTTAATTGTAATAGGCTTTGCACCGCCCTTGAAGTATGGACCAACAGGAGTAGTAAATACTCTGAACTGATATTCTGCCGACGGCTTAACACCGATTACAGGACCGCTGCCGAACATATACGGGCGAATATAAAGTGTTGCGCCTGTGCCGTACGGAGGAACATAATCGGCATTTGCCTTAACAACATTGCAAACAGCCTCAACAAACTTTTCTTTTGGAAATACAGGCATCTCAAGACGCTTACAGCTGTCTTCCATTCTCTGTCCGTTAAGGTCAGGTCTGAACACAACAATTCTGCCGTCACAGGTAGTGTACGCTTTCATACCCTCAAAGCAAGTCTGAGCATACTGCAAAACGCCTGCACATTCGCTGATAGTAATTGTGGTGTCGGTAGTCATACTGCCGTTGTCCCACTTACCGTCTTTATAATTAGCTACGAATCTTTCACCGATGGGCATATAACCGAAGCCGATGTTTGCCCAGTCAATATTCTGCTTTTCCATCATAAATACTTCCTTTCAATTTAAGAAAAACCTCATTGGTTATGTACATATTTTAGCACTTTAACACGCAACTTGTCAATGTTATAACAGCATATTTCACCGTTTTTATTATTATTTAGGCTGTTTTTAAAGCATAATATGAATTTTAACGCATACGCAACTTTCATTTAGCGGATATTATATGCAGAAAATTAAAAACATAATATTATATTCTTTTTTGGAACAAAAAAACCGCTTTGCGGATATATACTAAACTCAATAATTTATCGGGGTGATATTATGGCTGAGGTTGTAAAAATTGTTTTGACCGGCGGACCTTGCGGCGGCAAGACTGCGGCATTGGAATATATCAGCGGAGAACTTAAAAAGCTTAATATTCCGACAATTACAATCAGCGAGTCTGCAAGCAGGCTTTTAAGCGCAGGCAAAACTCCCGAAAATATGGGTTCATACGAATTTCACAGAGAGCTGTTTGAAATGCAGCTTGCCGAAGAGAATGAAAAAACGCAGCTTGCAAAGGAAATGAATTGCGAAAAAGCGGTGTTGCTTTTTGACAGAGGCTTGCTCGACAGCAGAGCATATGTTACGGAGGATGAATTTGCAAAGTATGCAGGTATTCACAATTTGAATGAAGATGTGATAAGAAATTCATACGACGCGGTGTTCCATCTTGTGACTTCCGCAGACGGCGCAGAAGAGTATTACGGCAAGGAAACCAATATTTTCCGCAGAGAAGACAGCCTTGAAAAAGCTAGAGAGGTGGACACAGATGTTATGGCTGTGTGGACAGGCACACCGCATTTGCGTGTTATCGACAACTCAACCGACTTTGATACAAAGCTGAAAAGACTTTTAAAGGAGGTTGTCGCATTTCTCGGAATTCCGAAACCGCTTGAAATTGAAAGAAAATTTTTGATTGAATATCCTGATATTGAATTTTTGAACAGCATAAAAACCTGTCGTAGAATTCCTATTACACAGGCATACCTCACTACTCCCGAGGAAGGATATTTCAGAATCCGCAAAAGGGGAGAGGGTGACAAGGCTGTATATATCAAAACCGTAAAAATCAAGATATCGGATATTAAGCGGATTGAAATTGAAAATTATATTTCAAAAGAACAATACGACTCATACCTTGCTCAAAGGCAGTATGTTACAGGCATCATCAGTAAAGACAGATATTGCATTGTCGATAACAACACATACTATGAACTTGATGTTTATCCGTTCTGGAGTGACAGGGCTACAATTGAAATTGAATTGCTCAGCGAAAATCAGCCGTATCAGCTTCCTTCATTTGTTAAGCTTGTCAGAGAAGTTACCTCAGAGCCGAATTACAGGAATCTTGCGCTTGCTCAGAAATACGGAAAGCCTTAATTTTTTCGACATATAAGTTTGTGAAATAAATTTGAAAAATTTTGAAAAAAGTGTTGACAAATTAGCGTAATATGGGTATAATATAAAGGCTGACTGATGAGGTCAGCAACTTAATGCGCCAATAGCTCAGCTGGATAGAGCAACTGCCTTCTAAGCAGTAGGTCAGGGGTTCGAGTCCCTTTTGGCGCGCCACTTATGGTGGGATTAGCGTAGTTGGTTAACGCGCCAGTTTGTGGCACTGGAGACCGCCGGTTCGAATCCGGCATTCCACCCCATTTGACTCATTAGCTCAGTTGGCAGAGCACTTGACTTTTAATCAAGGTGTCCGGAGTTCGAATCTCCGATGG
>OJNN01001013.1_pt1 | contig 10786 bp, 9 predicted proteins | sample 1597851 | NCBI WGS metagenome assembly OJNN01 (sample SAMN01915222, study PRJEB22387) | human gut metagenome | isolation source: stool | host: Homo sapiens | place: USA | reverse complement strand
GTGGTAAGATTCAAAACTATCGCAATATATTGAGGAGATATATTCGTGATTATGGTGAGAATGAAGACATTAATAGGGCGGTGCAAGTATTGGAACGTGCCAAGCGTGATGCTTTGAAGGCTCAAGATAAGACGGAATTAATTGGTTATGAGGGGATGGCTTCGAATGCCTATTTTGAGGTATTGCCAATCTTGATACTTAATCAGAAGACTGATTTCCCATTTCATGGTCGCAATCGTCGTCCTCCCAAGGATGCGGTGAATGCCATGTTGTCTTTTGCATATACGTTGATAGCCAATGATGTTGCGGCTGCTCTCGAAACTGTTGGCCTTGATCCATACGTCGGGTTTCTCCATACACTCCGTCCGGGGCGCACATCGTTGGCCTTAGATATGATGGAAGAGTTACGTGCTTACCTTGGCGACCGTTTTATTTTGTCGTTGATTAATAAAAGACAGATTTCAGTAAAAGACTTCTTGTTCCAAGGTGATAATGGGGTTGTTATGACAGATAAAGGGAAAAAGACTTTTATTACTGCATGGCAGGCAAGGAAAAGGGAAGTGATAATTCATCCTTATCTTAATGAAAAAGTTGAAATAGGGCTTCTGCCTTATGTGCAGGCTATGTTAATGGCAAGATATATCAGGCAGGATATTGACGATTATCCGGTATTTCTTATAAAATGATTTTTAATTATGTACATTCTTGTGACTTACGATGTGGATACTACAAGCAAAGAGGGGGCTCGCCGTTTACGATGTGTGGCCAAGGCTTGTCTGGATTATGGACAGAGGGTGCAGAACTCAGTCTTTGAGTGTGTAGTGACGGAAGCGCAATATTCTCTTCTAAAAGGGAGAGTTAGGGATATTATTGATATGTCTCTTGATAGTGTTCGTTTTTATATTCTTAGTAAAAATGAGAATAAGAGGGTGGAAGTAATAGGTGTTGAAACGGCGTATAAACTTGAGGAGGCTCTTATAATATAATGCGAATGTGGTGTGTTACAAAAAAAGTAGTATCTTCGCATGTGTTAATAATCAGTAGATTAAATTATTTGTAAAGTATTTCTTCGTTATGAAGTTGAATAATAATGATGATTCGCATAACAGTGGATTAAATTTGCTGATTTATAATATGTTATTAGATATAGAGTCACACCCTGCGTGGGTGTGTGGATTGAAACATACAACTCATCATCCAATGAAACCGGAGCTAAAGTCACACCCTGCGTGGGTGTGTGGATTGAAACATTATCAGATACTTACAAACAAATTTAACACAAAGTCACACCCTGCGTGGGTGTGTGGATTGAAACTTTCCTAACATAGTTTGCTGTCCCTATTACAACGTCACACCCTGCGTGGGTGTGTGGATTGAAACGTATATTGGCAAGTAATTACACCAATTCCCTATGTCACACCCTGCGTGGGTGTGTGGATTGAAACATAAGCATATAGGCTACCATTTAATATGCAGACACGTCACACCCTGCGTGGGTGTGTGGATTGAAACATATATGGCTTAAAAAGGGATAAATATAAGTTGTCACACCCTGCGTGGGTGTGTGGATTGAAACTACGAAGATTTAGTAATTCCTTTATTATCAGACGTCACACCCTGCGTGGGTGTGTGGATTGAAACATATAGCTTAACCTCAAACAACTTATCATTATGGTCACACCCTGCGTGGGTGTGTGGATTGAAACGGAGCGTGAAAAGATGAATTACTTATCGTTAAAGTCACACCCTGCGTGGGTGTGTGGATTGAAACCGAAAATAGGGACGAAGTGGGACAGGATCTTAATGTCACACCCTGCGTGGGTGTGTGGATTGAAACGGAAAACCAGCAGAAGCCCTATACTACTTTATGGGTCACACCCTGCGTGGGTGTGTGGATTGAAACTGAAAACATACTGTACGATTTTCTACTATCTTAGTCACACCCTGCGTGGGTGTGTGGATTGAAACAGCTATGAGAAAGAAATACGCTAAAAAACAATTGTCACACCCTGCGTGGGTGTGTGGATTGAAACGATGAAATACTTGAAGCTAACAGGGATGTGCTTGTCACACCCTGCGTGGGTGTGTGGATTGAAACATGTCAAACACGCCTGTAAACCATTCTACAATAGTCACACCCTGCGTGGGTGTGTGGATTGAAACAGCAGCTTTGCTGTTTCCAATGTTACAAGTTCTTCGGTCACACCCTGCGTGGGTGTGTGGATTGAAACAAATCAGGTATATGGATATCCAGATTATCCGGGTCACACCCTGCGTGGGTGTGTGGATTGAAACTTTTGATTTTATCTGTTGATCTAAACCTCCTATAGTCACACCCTGCGTGGGTGTGTGGATTGAAACTATTTCATTTGCACCGTTGGATAATTTTGTAGGGTCACACCCTGCGTGGGTGTGTGGATTGAAACATGTCTGCCTTGCTTATTTCGGTTGCCAGATTGGGTCACACCCTGCGTGGGTGTGTGGATTGAAACGTAGACTGATTGAAATCTTCACCGATAAGGGTGAGTCACACCCTGCGTGGGTGTGTGGATTGAAACCGTCCTCCGGAACAACTGGAGGGTGAAGCCTTTGTCACACCCTGCGTGGGTGTGTGGATTGAAACCAACAGTTGGGGGTGTCCGTAATGGGGCGTTCCGGTCACACCCTGCGTGGGTGTGTGGATTGAAACTCTGACAGTAATATAGATACTTTAGCAGTAGATAGTCACACCCTGCGTGGGTGTGTGGATTGAAACTCATGATGCGATACCGTATCAGTGATATGGCGGAGTCACACCCTGCGTGGGTGTGTGGATTGAAACAAAAATGGTCTTACAACAACAATCTTATAGGATGGTCACACCCTGCGTGGGTGTGTGGATTGAAACATTATGCCGTTATGTTTAATGATTTTAAGCCATGTCACACCCTGCGTGGGTGTGTGGATTGAAACTCCCGAATATCTGACATATTATGCTGTGATATCGTCACACCCTGCGTGGGTGTGTGGATTGAAACCCTTGAAAAGAGAAGATATCATGTTGCTGTTCGTCACACCCTGCGTGGGTGTGTGGATTGAAACTTACTGGGAGATGATATCCGATCTGGAGAACGGAGTCACACCCTGCGTGGGTGTGTGGATTGAAACTTTATTAGAATGATACACAACAACCAGCAAGAAGGTCACACCCTGCGTGGGTGTGTGGATTGAAACCATGACGACCCAAAGCATAATAATCTTAACTTAGTCACACCCTGCGTGGGTGTGTGGATTGAAACTCTCCTCCGTGTATAGTTGCATTTATATCTATTGTCACACCCTGCGTGGGTGTGTGGATTGAGACTCGAAATAGCGTAGCGATCCTTGCTCATCACAAGGTCACACCCTGCGTGGGTGTGTGGATTGAAACACGCAATCCACCACTATCATAGCTCGGATGAACTGTCACACCCTGCGTGGGTGTATATGGATTGAAGCATTGTTCACTCGTTGGTCAAGTTTATGGAAGAATTGTAAGCATTCGGCCTCTTGTGTATTTCTCTTCAAGCTGTTATAAAATCAAAAGCCAAACGAAGTACGTTAGGCTTTTGACTTTGTTATGACTGGAAAAAACACGCACAATCCCGGATGCTTATCTTTTGTCTGTCTTCTTTTGTGGTTTCACCTAGGTGACAATACATTGGCATCTAAGTGGAGAGGCGTAGTCACCCAAGTGATACGCTTGCTTCACCTTGGTGAAACTATAAATTCAACTAAGTGTTTCAAAGCAAATATATTATATTTTTACTATACTATCCCTTGTTGCTTATTTGTTATGTTATTGATTATTAATGTATTGTTATCTGTTTGTATCGATTGTTTTTCTTGTCTTTATAAGATATATTAAAACATAAACTAACATGAAAATTGGTATAATTGACCTTTGTAAACAAATAGAAGATCCTAGTATGAACCGCAAGAAAGTCCATAAAATGGAAACTAGTATCTATATATCCATTGCTGCTGTAATCTGTGAGGTCCAGTCCTGGAATGAAATTGAGGAATTTGGCAATTCGAAAATGACTTTTTTCAAGAGTCGCATACCCGGCCTGGAGTTCATCCCCAGTCATGATACTTTTAACAGATTCTTCAGTATGATAAAGCCCGATTATTTTGAGTTGATCTTCCGTAATTGGGTAAAACGAGTCTGTCTGGAGGTGAAAGGCGTTGTAGCTATAGATGGCAAGCTCATGCGTGGTCCAAGCCAATGTGATGGAGAACATACTAGGGGAAAAGAAGGATTCAAATTATGGATGGTTTCCGCCTGGTCTGCCGCTAATGGAATTTCTTTAGGTCAGGTGAAAGTAGATGACAAAAGCAGTGAGATTACAGCTATTCCATTGTTGATTAACTCTTTGGAACTAAGTGGTTGTATTGTTACAATTGACGCGATGGGGTGCCAGAAAGATATAACCCAGACCATTATTGGGCATGATGCAAATTATATTATCGCTATAAAGGAGAATAAGAAAAAAAATTATCAACCGGCTAAACAAATCATTGATGATTATCAGGATAGAGATGAAATAATCAATAGAGTCATCAGGCATGTGTCGGAAAAATGCCGGACATGGAAGGATTGAGAAAAGAAACTGTACTGTAGTCAGTTATGGATCTATAATGGAGAAAATGTTCAAGAAGAAACTTGTGGGGTTGAAGTCTGTTGTAAGGATAAAGTCGGAAAGAACAATAGTCGCAACAGGGGAATATACTCAAGAGGTCAGATACTATGTAACTTCACTTGATAATACCCAACCTGAGAAGATTGCATCTGCCATCAGGCAGCATTGGTCTATTGAGAATAATCTTCATTGGCAACTGGATGTTACCTTTCGAGAAGACTACAGTAAAAAGGTGAAAAATGCTGCCGGAAACTTTTCGGTGGCAACAAAGATGGCGCTTACCACACTTAAGAATGAGAAAACAACAAAAGGAAGTATGAATCTGAAAAGACTAAATAAGTTTTTGTAACTGAAGTAAATAGATACAGGACACATCAAGAAGGAAAATCTATGAGCCTTCAGAAACAATGGTAAAAAGACACATACATACCGGTTAAGGGGAATTACGGAACCTTTTACACCACAAACCTTTGAAGATAAATGGTTTGTGGTGATGGAAACAAAAAAGAACAGATGTCTTTTTAATACGCTATCTTATCCAATATCCCGTTCAAGTGTGCAATAGCCACTCCATAATTAGTCATGGGAATCTGTTGCTTACGGGCATTATCAATCCGGTTTAGTACATATTTGCGATTGAACATGCAGGCTCCGCAATGAATGATTAAGTGATAGGGTGTCAAATCCTCCGGAAAGTCTGTACCTGCAACGATATCTATTTGCAACTCTTCACCTATCTTTTTACGCAACATACGTGGAAGCTTTACTCTGCCTATGTCCTCGGTGGCAGGGGCATGAGTGCAGGCTTCTGCTATCAATACCCGTGATTGTGGGGTGAGGCGGTCTATGGCTGAGGCTCCTTCCATATAATAGAGTATATCCCCTTTATATCCTGCCATCAGAACGGAAAAAGAGGTGAGAAGGCTTTCTGCCGGTTTTTGCTCATAAACGGCATGAAAAACTTGGGAGTCGGTTATGATTAGTTTCGGAGGATAGGACAGAGCCTGCAAAGTGGCGGCTATTTTATCGGTTGTACAGCTCATTACCAGACATTTTTTGTCCAATAATTCGCGCATCGTCTGTACTTGTGGAAGAATAAGTCGGCCTTTGGGAGCCTGTATGTCTTGTGGCATGACTAAGAGCACTAAATCTCCTTCTTTAACCAGATCTCCGGTAATGGTCTGTTGTCCGAAATCTGCCGGTAACTTTTCCAGAATAGCTTGAAGTATTTTCTCTATGCCCGTCTGTTCTTTTGCGCTGATAATGAGAGGATTTTGACCGCATTCTTTTTCTATACGATCCCTTGTGGATGCTATGTCTTTTCGGATATCAGCTTTGTTCAGTATCAGGATAACCGGAATATTCCTTTTATTTAACTGCTCCATCCATTGTTTTTCATCCTCGCAATTGCCGTCTTCACAAAGAAGTAAGGCAATATCTGTCCGTTCGATGGCTTTCAACGTACGGGTTATGCGCATTTCTCCCAATTCCCCTTCATCATCAAATCCGGGAGTATCGATAAAGAGACAAGGACCGATATGTTGAATTTCCATCGCTTTGCTGACAGCATCTGTTGTTGTACCGGGAATATCCGATACAAGGGCGGTGTCTTGTCCGGTCAAGGCATTGATTAGAGAGGACTTGCCGCTATTGCGTTTTCCGAACAGGACGATATGTAGCCGGTTGGCAGCGGGAGTGTTGTTTAGACTCATATTTTATTGGGCTTGAATTAGGTTCATTATCTGTATTGAAAAGGTTGCTTGACGCATGAGCGGTTAGAATCTGAAATCTCGTTTCCCTTCTTCTATCTCTTTCAGATTACGAATTGCTATTTCTTTTATTTTCGGATTGGGAATATGTTCCAACTCTTTTTTTATCAGTTGGATTCCTTTGGCTCGTGTATCCGGTGCCGCATAATCTTCCAGATACTCTTTTAGTGTCATCAATGCATTGGGGGCGCAGCAGTTGGCGATTTGTCCCGATTTGACTAATGACATAAAACGGTCGCCTGTACGCCCTGCCCGATAACATGCTGTACAGAAACTGGGGATATGCCCCAAGTCGAGCAGCCAGTTCACTACCTCGTCCAAGGTACGGGTGTCACTGATGTCGAATTGTGCTGAGTTTTCTTCCGGTGTTTCCGGAATGGCATAACCGCCTACGCTGGTCCGGGAGCCTCCGCTGATTTGTGAGATTCCCAGGTTTAAGACTTTGCGTCGGGTTGCAGCCGATTCCCTTGTAGAGATAATCATACCTGTATAAGGAACAGCGATACGGATTACCGCCACAATTTTACAAAATATATCATCTGAAATGGCATCCGGGAAATCTTGCGTGGAGATATCATCTGCCGGACAGATGCGAGGAACACTGATGGTATGTGGTCCCACTCCGAAGGTAGCTTCCAGATGTTCGGCATGCATCAATAATCCTGTAAAGTCATAGCGGTAGGTATTCAGCCCGAATAAAACACCTAGTCCTACATCGTCAATTCCCGCTTCCATGGCACGGTCCATCGCTTCGGTATGATAAGCATATTTGCTTTTCGGACCGGTGGGATGCAGGGATTCGTAATTTTCTTTATGATAAGTTTCCTGGAACAGGATATAAGTGCCGATACCTGCGTCTTTCAGCTTGCGGTAGTTTTCCACGGTAGTGGCGGCAATGTTGACATTGACCCGGCGGATAGCCCCATTTTTATGTTTGATGCTATAAATGGTTTGGATAGATTCCAGTATGTACTCAATAGGATTCCGCAACGGATCTTCTCCTGCTTCCAGTGCCAGGCGTTTGTGTCCCATGTCTTGCAAGGCAATTACCTCCTTACGGATCTCTTCTTGTGTCAGCTTTTTGCGTGCTATGGTCTTGTTCTTCAAATGATAAGGGCAGTAGACGCATCCGTTCACACAATAATTGGAAAGATATAGAGGGGCGAACATTACAATACGGTTGCCGTAAAACTTATGTTTGATTTCCTGTGCCAGCCGGAAAATGCGTTCTGTTAGATCCGGTTGGTCGCATTCCAGCAGTAATGCTGCCTCACGATGGGACAGTCCTTTGAATTGAGCAGCTTTGTCAATCAGTTGCTCTATCAGGGCACGATTGCTTTTGTTGTTGTGAGCATACTCCAAGGTATCCAGTATCTCTTGATGGTCTATGAATTCTTCAGCTATTTTAGAATCTGCTTTATACATGTTTGTTAGGGGTTAGTGATAGTCACCTCTATCTGTCGATATCCGGTAACCGATTGTTTCCAGTTGTTGTGCCAAAGCTCGTAAACCTTCGGCTGCTTCGGCACCGAAGGCGGCTTTGTTATCATACAAGGTGTATTTTTCTCTTTGCTCCCTGGGGGAGAGATTGGGCATCACTACATTAGCTCCTGCCAATATTCCTTTTTCCCGTCCGTCCGGTGACAAGGTGGCAAGGGCGGTGGTCGATGGAATCAGGGCGGACGGGTGCATTAACCGGAAAAGGGATAACAGCTTGAGGGTCATTCCTACACTTCCGGCCGGCTCTGTTCCGAATGGTGTGTCATGATGGGGGATAAATGGACCGATACCGATCATTTGGGGCTGGAATTGCTCTATGAATAACAGATCTTCCACCAGATGTGTCAGGGTTTGTCCCGGAGTGCCTACCATGATTCCTGTTCCGGTTTGATATCCAATTTCTTTTAGCCATTGCAGGCATTGGAGCCGATGCTTTAGTGACATCTCCTCAGGATGTAATTTCCTATAGTGTTCTTCGTTGTGTGTTTCGTGTCGGAGCAGATAACGGTTGGCTCCGGCACGGAAGAAACGTTCGTATGCTTCCCGTGATTTTTCTCCTAATGAAAGGGTGATGGCACAATCGGGGAATTCACAGTGGATGGCGGCAACGGTTTTTTCTATCCATTCATCTGTTAAGGCAGGGTCTTCACCGCCTTGCATCACGAAGGTGCGGAATCCGAGTGCATATCCTTCACGGCAACATTCCAAAATGGTTTCACGCTTTAATGCGTAACGGGTAATGGCGGTATTTCCTTTTCTTATTCCGCAATAATGACAGTTGTTACGACATCGGTTGCTCACCTCGATAAGTCCGCGGATAAATATCCCATTCCCGAAATGTGCCAAAGTGACTTCCCTGGCCTGTTGCTGTAAATACAGTAAAGTGCCGGTATCCTGACAGGAGAGGAGGTTGGCATATTCCTCACCTGTCAGGCTATGGTAGTGACGTAATTTGTCAATCAGTCGCTTCATGCATACCTTTAATATGTTTTTTTCTGTTTTGCCAGTTCCTGTACCAATTGGCGTTTTCCATTGTTGCTGCCGCTGTGCGTACTGGGTCCTGTGATACAACCACCCTCGCAGGCCATCACTTCGATGAATTGTCCGGGAGCTTTGCCCGATTTAGCGTAGGCGCGTAATGTTCCGATATTCTTCTTGTTTAAATCAGATACCTGTATGGCATTGATTTTGTCCGCTTCCATTTTCAGGAATGCCTTTACGGCTCCCATCACGCCGCCGGCTTGTGCGAATCCATGCGCTTCGCGAACGGAAGAGAATTCCATAGCGTATGGCTGTACAATCTCCAGGTTAATCTCGAAAGCATCGAAAATAGAGGAAATCTCTTCGAATGTCATCACAAAATCCACAGCCTCGTCACGTTGAGCTTCTTTACGTTTGGCTACACATGGTCCAACAAATACGATTTTTGCATCAGGATACTTCTCTTTGGCTATACGTGCGGCATAATACATAGGCGAGCCTGTGCCGGAAACGTATTTTTTCATATCGGGGATGTATTTGTTCACCAGCTCGATATAGGACGGGCAGCATGAGGTAGTCATGAATTTCTGTCCTTCTTCCAGTTTTTCTATCAGTTCATGCGCTTCATGTTCTACGGTGGACATGGCTCCTTGTGCTACTTCAATTATATCGGTGAAACCGATTTGTCTGAATGCACCATATACTTGTTCGATAGTTGTGCTGAATTGTCCCAAAATAGATGGCGCGACAATGGCTACCACTTGTTCTCCTTTACGGATGCGTTGCAACACATCGAATGTCTGGGATATTTCAAAAATGGCCCCGAAAGGACAGGCATTCATGCATTTACCGCAATAAATACATTTATTCTCATCAATATGCTCTATACCGTGTTCATCTTTGCTGATCGCTTTGACAGGACAAGATTCCTCGCAGGGAACGGGAATATAGACGATTGCGTGATAAGGGCAGCTTTTGTGGCAGATGCCGCAACTGATGCAGGTATCATGGTCGATCCATGCCTTGCCGGTGTCGGCATGTACATGTACGGCTCCTTTGGGACAATTGTACTGGCAACTGCGGGCGGTACATCCCCGGCATAAGTCGGTGATTTCATAATTGATCTGTACGCAGGCCGAGCATGCTTCGTCTATAACACACATAATGTTGTCTTTGGGCTTTCCATTGTTTGCACGTTCTATAGCACGTGCGGCATATTCGGATAGTGGAGTGAGCTCATCGGTTTCATCATCCATATCCAACCCCAGTAGAGGAAGGGATTTGTATTTCCATACAGCGCGTTCTTTGTGTACGCAGCAACGCCCTGCATGTTTTGAACGTCGGGGGCTGAGTTCTAATGGCAGACGGTCTATTTTGTCTGTTGTCAGTTCTCCGTTTTTCCACAATTTTACAAGTTCTGTCAGCAATCTGTGGCGGACAATCATAATGTTGTTCGTAAATGCCATATAGTTAAAGGGGTTAATTATTAGGTTTTGCAAAGATAGTGATAGTTTGTGTCCTATGGAAATATTAAAAAAAGAAAAATCACATTTTTCTCTTTTTATATTCAGATTCGTTCTGTCGCTGTGGAATGTAGCCGACTGGTTTATATATGAATCTTTGTAGGTAAAAATAATAAATTTCGTAAAAGCAACTGATAATGGCAGGGGAAGAGGAAACCATTTTAGTGAAAGATATGTTATAGCTGTGCCAATTTGGCAGAATAAAACTGTCAATTTCTCCTTTTTCATGTTTGGCACGTTTTTCGCAAGATGTTTTGCGTCACTGCTTAAAGATGACAGATAATTGATATAATTAAAAGTATAACATATAAAAATTAAGAACTATGAACATTAAACCATTAGCAGACAGAGT